>ERZ795062.790-NODE-790-length-24421-cov-89.363580_pt1 | contig 24421 bp, 28 predicted proteins | sample MGYA00375146_ERZ795062 | MGnify/ENA primary metagenome ERZ795062 (study PRJEB30191, sample SAMN05720281) | activated sludge metagenome | isolation source: Anaerobic digester | place: USA | collected 2015-07-16 ... | reverse complement strand
CCTAAGCATCGATTTTTCTCAGCTTACCCAGTTTGGAGGTAACCCCACTGCCTATATTAATTTCCAGGATGGGTATGAGGCCGGGTCTTTGGATATGGTGAGCACTGATTCTGGTGGAGTGTTAACCGGGATTTTTACCAATGGTCAATCCAAAGCCTTAGCTCAAATTGCTTTAGCCACTTTTTCTAACCCGGGGGGTTTACTGAAAGAAGGTGGCAATCTGTACCAGATTTCCAATAACTCTGGTCTTCCCAATATCGGAACAGCGGACAGTGGAGGAAGAGGAAGCATCGCGGTAGGAGCACTCGAGATGTCTAATGTTGATTTAGCCCAGGAATTCACCAATATGATAGTTACTCAGCGAGGTTTCCAAGCTAATTCTCGGGTGATTACCACGTCTGATGAAATGTTACAGGATTTAATCAATATTAAACGGTGAAAAAGAGGGGCACCGCGCCCCTCTTTTTCAAGCCCATGAGAGAGGGATAGAGAATGATTGGTTTAACTCGGTTTAATGGTTCCAGTTTTGTTCTGAATATGGATTTAATTGAAACCATAGAAGCTACTCCGGATACGGTTATCACTCTGGTTACTGGTAGAAAGTATGTAGTTAAAGAGTCAGTAGATGAGATAATCAATAAAATCTTAGATTTTCGCCGACAGAGCGGGGTGAGTAAAATCTTGATACAGAATTTATCCGAGAGCGATATGGAGGGATAACTATGGATAAGGCAACTATCATCGGTTTGGTAGTGGGAGTAGTTTTACTTTTCTGGGGAATGACTGACGCTGCAGCTAATAATATGAAAATTTACTATAGCTTTTCTTCCATACTTATTGTGGGAGGAGGGACTTTAGCTGCTACTCTTATCAGTTTCCATCTGGACCAGGTGATGAAAGCTTTTCAGCTTTTTATGATTGCCTTGCGTTCTCGACTTCCCCATCCCTCAGAGATAACCACTACTCTCGTGGGCTTAGCAGAGAAAGCTCGTAAAGAGGGGCTCCTGGCTCTGGAAGAAGAGACAGAGAGAATAGACGACCTCTTTTTTAAGCGGGGGATTCAATTAGTAGTAGACGGGACTGACCCTCAGCTATTGAAAAGCATCTTGGAAACCGAACTGGTTTTTCTGGAAGAACGCCACAAAAAAGGAAGAGCTATTTTCGAAACGATGGGCAGTTTTGCTCCGGCTTTTGGTTTGATTGGAACACTCATTGGTTTGGTAGCCATGCTGGTTAGCTTGGATGACCCCAAAAAAGTGGGGCCGGGAATGGCAGTAGCACTACTTACCACTCTCTATGGAGCTGTTCTTGCTAATCTGGTTTGTCTACCTATAGCCAATAAGTTAAAGCTAAGGAGTAGTGAAGAAGTGTTACTGAAGGAAGTTATTATCGAGGGGATTCTCTCCATCCAGGCAGGAGATAACCCTCGCATTGTGGAGGAAAAACTTAAATCTTTCTTTGCTCCCAGTATCCGAGAAGAATTAGAGCGTGAGAGAGAAGACTTAGGCAGAGTGATTCCTCTAAAAAGAGAAAGCGAGAGCACGAGGTGAATTAAATGCCCCGTAGAAGAGTAGAAGAAGAAGCACCCCCCGGAGCACCTCTATGGTCTTTGACCTATGGAGACTTTATGTCTCTGTTACTTTGTTTTTTTATAATGCTTTTTGCTCTTTCCACTATCGATGTGGCCCGGTTTAAGGAGGTAATTTCTTCTATTCAGGGAGCGTTAGGGGTTCTGGAAGGTGGACCCAGGATTTTAAATCCTTCTGATATTCCTGTTCCTAAACCCCCTACCCAGATTAGCCCCTCGGGCCTGGTAGAACTGAAATTGGCTGGTCTCATGAAGGAGATTGAGAGGCAATTGATAAAAGAAGGTAACCTTTCCCCGGATAAAGTTAGCTTCAAAATAGATGAACGGGGATTGGTAATTACTTTCCTGGATGCCGTTTTTTTTGATGTTGGTAAAGCAAATTTGAAACCGGGAGTTTTTCCCATCCTGGATGCTCTGGCTGATGCTCTAAAGGATGTTAAAAACTCAATCAGAATAGAAGGACATACCTGTGATTTACCCATTCACACTTCTCAGTTTCCTTCTAACTGGGAGCTATCTGCTGCTCGAGCTATTGCTGTGTTGCGATATCTGGTGGAGGAAAAAGGATTACCTCCGGAGCGATTGATGGCCGTGGGTTATGGGGAATATCGGCCTCTGGTTCCCAATGTAGATGAAGAACACCGCCAGAAGAATCGGCGAGTGGAGATAGTTATTTTACGAGATTGAAAGGAGAAGAAACTATGCCTGAAGAAACTGAAGACTTAGAAAAGAAGAAAAGCTTTTCTTTTCAAATGATAATGTTGATTGTTACTCTGGCTCTTTTGGCTTTTATGATTTTTGTCTATCTCCACCAGAGTGGGATGTGGGATAAACTATTTGCTTCTTCTCTGCAAGAAGCAAAGGCAACTTCTTCTTTTATTTATATTTTTGAGCAGAATTTTCTGGTTAACCTGAGCGATAAAGACGTATTGCGTTATCTCAAGATGACTCTGGGGGTAGAAATTTCTGACCAGCGGGTGGCAGAGGAAATCAAAAATAAAACAGTGGAGATTCGAGATGCTATAATTACTTTGGTCAGTGCTCAAACTTCCGAGGACCTTTCTACCACGGAGGGCAAAGAAAAATTGAAGTTGCTTATTGCCGATAGTATCAACAGTTTTTTGAACTCCGGGAAAGTGATTAAAGTCTATTTCGTCGATTTTGTTATGCAGTAGGAGCGAAAAATGAGCGATATACTGTCTCAAGAAGAAATTGATGCTTTACTCAGAGCTTTAGATTCAGGAAGCCTAGAAGCAGAAGCTATTAAAGAAGAGGGAAAAGAAGGCGGACGCCTCAAGGTTTATGATTTTCGGCGCCCGGAGAAGTTTTCTAAAGACCAGATACGTACTTTTCATATGATTTTTTCGTCTTTAGCACGTTTGACCTCTACCAGTTTAGCTGCTTTTTTGCGTAGCCGATGTCAGGTAGAGTTGGTTTCAGTAGACCAGCTTACTTATGATGAGTTCGTACGTTCGGTTCCTAATCCTACTTTTGTGTGTATTTTTTCTCTTCCTCCTTTAGAGGGACGTTGTGTTTTGCAGATGAATCTGGACATGGTTTTCCTAATATTAGATCGCTTGTTGGGGGGTTCAGGAAGTACTGTTTTTCATCCTCGTCCTTTAACTGAAATTGAAAATCGGATTATGCTGGAAGTGGCAGAAAGGATTATGGGTGCTTTAAAAGACTCCTGGGCTAATATCCAGGAGGTTGAACCACAAATAGAGGCTCTGGAATCAAGTTTAGAATTTGTTCAGGTGGTTTCTGGTAATGACATGGTGATTCTTTTTACTTTTTCGGTGGAAGTTGGAGAGCGAGAGGGAATGATGACTATCTGCATTCCTTATCTGGTAGTAGAACCTATTACTCAGAGGCTGAGTGCCTCTTTGTGGTTTGCCAGTCGCAAATCTAATGACCCCCAGATTCAGGAAAAAGTGAAAAAGAAAATCAACCAGGTTCGCTTGCCGGTGGTGGTAGAACTGGGTAAAGCAACTATAAGTTTGAAGGAGCTTTTGAGCTTGGAGATAGGAGATGTAGTGGTGTTAGATAAAAGAGTAGAAGAGCCTTTGAATGTTCTGGTAGGAAAAAAGGTAAAGATGAAAGGGATACCAGGAAGGTCAGGTCGGAGATTGGCTATTAAAATTACGGAATTGGAGGAGGGAGAGTGAATGCCAGAAGATACTTTGACTCTTGAGGAGAAAGATGTTATTGGCGAATTGGGAAATATCTCTATGGGAGCGGCGGCTACTGCTCTATCCACTATTTTAGGGCGGAGGGTAGAAATTACTGTTCCTCGAGTGGAAGTGATAAACAAAGAGGAAGTGGCAGACCTTCTTCCAGAGGAACATATTGTGGTTAAAGTTCGTTACCGAGAAGGGCTCGAAGGAGAAAACCTTCTTTTAATAAAAGAAGAAGATGCTCGAATATTGGTGAGTTTAATGATGGGTGGTGGGGACACAGAAGAACCTCTGGGAGAAATGGAGATTAGCGCTTTAGGAGAGGCCATGAACCAGATGATGGGTTCAGCAGCTACTGCCATGTCAGAATTTTTGGGAAGGAAAATTAGCATTTCTCCCCCGGAGATTATTGAACAAGAGGTGCGAAGTACCAAGGAAAAATGGGTAGAAGGGCAAGAGGAAGAGCATTTGGCAGAGGTCTTCTTCCACTTAGTAGTAGATGATGCCATAGATAGTAACATGATTCAGCTTTTACCTCTTTCTTTTTCTCGAGCTATAGTTTCTTCTTTAGCTATCAAACGGCAAGAGTCTATCCCCCCAGAAAAAGAAAGTCTGGTAACTGAATCTCCCCCGAAAAAAGAAAAAAAAGAAGTTAAAGCTCAGTCAGTGGAGTTTGCTGAATTTAAAAAGAAAGAAGAAGTTCCTTCCCGGGTTAATATCCAGCTCATCATGGATGTTAATCTGCCACTTGTGGTGGAACTGGGTAGAACCCAGCTTTCTATTAAGGAGATTTTAGATTTGGGTCCGGGTTCGATAGTGGAACTGGATAAATTAGCTGGAGAACCAGCTGATCTTTACATTAATGATGTGCTGTTTGCTCGAGGAGAGGTGGTAGTAATAGAAGAAAATTTTGGAGTTCGAATAACTGAAATTGTGAGCCCGGAAGATAGGATTAAGAATTTAAAAGAAGCTCGAATATAGTATGAAAAACTTTTATAAATTTCTGGTTTTTCTTAATTTTATGACGATGGCAAGAGGAGAACTTTTTGCTCAGGAAGAAGAGTTGAATTTACCAGAAATTCAGCCTCCTGCTTTTTCTGGTGATGGAGGCAGCATTTTGCGCTTTATAGGTGCTTTCCTGCTTGTGGTGGCTATCCTGTGGGGATTTTATTACTTGATGAAGAAGTTAGCCGGCCAAAATCCTCGCCTTTCTTCTTCGCAATATATGAAGCTGGTAGATTTTTTGAATCTTAAACCCAATTTCTCTCTTTATTTAGTGGAAGTAGGAGAGCGGGTAGTTATGATTGCCCAGAGTGGTAATGCTATAAGGGAAATTACCGAATTTAGTAAAGATGAGTTAGAAGAAAATGCATCTTTTGAAGGCTTTTCTGGCTATCTGGATAGCTGGTTTGGGAGGAAAAAAGAGAAAAAAGATGGCTAAAAAAGCAATCATTTTAATTTTAGCATCTTTAATTCTTCTTTTTCTTTCTTCTTCAGCGTTTTCTCAAGAGCTTCCTCTTGTTTTGCCAAAAATCACTATAGAGGCAGGAGAAGTGGATGAACCTCAGGAACTGGTTTTGTCTTTAAGAATCCTGCTTCTTCTAACTATTTTAAGTCTGGCCCCGGCCATTTTAATTATGGTTACTTCTTTCACTCGCATTGTGGTGGTTTTAGGTTTTGCGCGTAATGCTTTAGGCTCTCCCCAAATTCCTCCCACTGCGGTATTAGTGGGCCTGTCTTTGTTTTTAACCTTTTTTATTATGGCTCCTACTTTCGGTGAGATTCAGGAGAATGCTCTATCTCCTTATCTTGCGGGTAACATCACTCAGGAAGAAGCTCTGGATCGAGGAGTAGATAGTTTGCGAAATTTTATGTTTCGCCAGACTCAGGAAAAAGATCTGGCTCTTTTAGTTTCTTTTACTGACCTTCCCCGTCCCAAAACCAGAAGTGATATTCCTACCCATGTTCTCATCCCTGCTTTTATTTTAAGTGAGTTGAGGGCTGCTTTTACTTTGGGATTTTTGATTTATATTCCCTTTTTGGTCATTGATATGGTAGTAGCCAGTATTTTGATGTCTATGGGAATGATGATGCTTCCTCCGGTTATGATTTCTTTACCCTTTAAACTACTTCTTTTTGTTTTAGTAGATGGTTGGGATCTGGTCGCTCGGGGGTTGACACTCAGTTTTCGGTGAGAGGAGGAGATAAGTTTGAGTGAAGAATTATTGTTAGAGATAGGTAGAGAGACGCTACTTGTAGTTTTAAAGTTAGCTTTGCCTATTCTGGGAGTAACCCTTATAGTGGGAATTCTCGTGAGTATTTTCCAAGCGGTAACTCAGATTCATGAGCTCACCCTGACCTTTGTTCCTAAAATTCTGGCTGCCATTCTCGTAGTGGCACTTTTAGGTTCGTGGATGCTGCGTACTCTTTTAGATTTTACCGGTAATCTTTTCTGGAATTTACCTCTTTTTTTGCGCTAACCCATGAATTTTGCTTTTCTCATTTCTCATTTTCTTACTCTTCTTCTGGTTTGGATGAGACTTTTAGGACTTTTCCTTCTTGCTCCAGTATTTAATAGTCCCCTTATTCCTCTTCTTGCTAAAGTTGGTCTTTCCTTTCTTCTGGCAATAACTTTGCTTCCTTCCCTTACCTCTCAAGATTTTTTTACCTTACTGGATGGTTATTACCTTTTAGCTCTTGTTTCTGAAATTTTGGTGGGGCTGGTATTAGGGTTGTTATCAGGATTGGTTTTTTCCTGCATTGAGATTGCTGGTGAGGTAATAGATTTTCAAATGGGTTTCAGTTATGCTAACGTGGTAGATCCCCTTTCTAATTTAAGATTTTCGGTAATGGGACAGTTTTATTTTTTACTGACTGTAATCTATTACCTGGGTATAGGGGGATACCGTCTTACGTTACAGGGTTTAGTTCGTTCTTTTTCTCTCATTCCCCTCGGTAGTTTTAAGCTTGGCTTAAATGCTCCCGTCTCATTTGTGGGGTTGGTGGGAGAAGTGATGGTTATTGCTCTCGCGCTGGGAGCACCGGTTATTGCCACCCTTTTTTTGTCTAATCTAACTCTAGCCATTATTTCCCGGGCAGTTCCCCAGATGAACGTTTTTATTGTGGGGTTACCTCTTAATATTGGTTTAGGTTTATTTATGAGTTTAATGACTCTTCCTTACTTTTTACCCTATGTCGATGGGGTGATAGACCTTTTTTTGCGCAGTTTTTTCCAGATATTTTCTCCTTAAGTTGAGAGGTTACTTTGGCAAGAATTTTTATCCTGAAAAGAAGGGATACAATTATTAAAATCTAAAAGAGGTGAGGTATGCCTCCTAAGCAGGATAAAACTGAGGAACCCACTCCTCGTCGCCGGGAAGAATTACGTCAAAAGGGGCAGGTTCCTATTAGTGTAGATTTTACGAGTGGTTTGACATTTATTGTGCTTTTTCTTCTGGCAACTTTTATTTTCCCCTCCTTGAGTAGGGAAATGATGAATTTAATGGAAGAAATATGGACGGGAAGCTACTACTTAAGAGAGGTAGACTCTCAATGGGTTTTTCATCTGGCTCGAATTGGAGTAAGTTACTTTGCTCGGGGAGTGCTTCCCTTTGTGGCAGTAGCTGCTGGTTTGGCTTTGTTTTTGGGTTTCTTACAGACTGGTTTTGTAGTATCGGGAGAGAGACTCAAACCCAAGTTTGAGCATATTAACCCGGTGCGAGGGTTAGAAAGACTTTTTTCTTTACGTCTTTTAGTGGAAGCTTTGAAAATATCTGTTAAAGTTTTTCTGGGAATAGTACTGGCTTATGTAGTGGTGAAGGATGCCCTGCCTCACCTTACTGACCTTATTTATATGGAGCTCCCTGCTGGAATAGAGGTAGTCGGGGAAATAGCGAAAAAACTGGGGCTTTATTTGGGGGGTTTATTTTTGGGAGTGGGATTTTTTGATTTCTTTTATCAACGTTTTGAATACGAGAGAAGTATAAAAATGACCAGAGAAGAACTGAAAGAAGAATATCGAAGAACCGAAGGAGACCCGATAGTAAAATCCCATATCCGGCGCCGTCAGCGGGAAATAGCCCGGCGGAGGATGATGCAAGAAATTCCTAAAGCTCAGGTGGTGGTAACTAACCCCACTCATATTGCTTGTGCTCTTCGCTATGAGCGAGGTAAGATGAGAGCACCAGTCCTGGTGGCCAAAGGGCAGAGGTTGATAGCGGAAAAAATCAAAGAAGTTGCTCAAGAAAATGAAGTTCCCATAGTGGAAAATAAAAAAGTAGCCTGGGAGCTCTATAAGCACTGTGAAATAGGGCAAGAAATTCCCAGTTTTCTATATCGGGCGGTGGCAGAAATATTAGCTTTTGTTTATCAGTTAAAAGCCACTTATGGAGGAAGAAGAAGTGAATGAAGTTCTGGCTAAAACCTTAGAAAAAGGTCTCAAGAATAGCGACTTTCTTTTTGCTTTTCTCTTCATTCTCATCATTTTGATGATGGTTATACCTCTACCTCCTGCGGTTATAGATTTTCTTTTAAGTTGTAACATTGCTCTGTCGGTTATGATTCTTCTTACCACGACTTATATTACTAATCCTTTGCAATTTTCGGTGTTTCCCTCTCTTTTACTTTTTGCCACTTTGTTCCGTCTGGCTTTAAATGTTTCTACCACTCGTTTAATTCTTTTACAGGGATACGCGGGTAAATTGATCGCTGCCTTTGGTAGTTTTGTGGTAGGAGGAAACTATGTAGTAGGCTTCATAATTTTCTTGATTCTGGTGATCATCCAATTTGTAGTTATCACTAACGGAGCAGGTCGTATTGCTGAGGTGGCGGCTCGTTTTACTCTGGACGCTATGCCTGGAAAGCAGATGAGCATCGATGCTGACTTAAATGCCGGGCTCATAGATGAGGTAGAAGCACGACGAAGGAGGCGAGAAATAGAGCGACAGGCTGACTTTTACGGGGCTATGGATGGAGCTAGCAAATTTGTAAGAGGAGATGCCATTGCTGGCTTGATTATTACCCTGGTGAACTTTTTAGGAGGAATCATAGTGGGAAGTTTACAGCGAGGATTGAGTATTCAAGAGGCACTTTCTGTTTATGCCTTGCTAACCGTGGGAGATGGGTTGGTAGCTCAAATTCCTGCTCTTTTAATCTCTACCGCCAGCGGTTTGATCGTTACTCGTGCTGCTTCAGAAGATAATTTAGGTCAAGAGGTGACCCGAGAATTAATCCAGGTCCCCCGGGTGGTACTCCTTTCTGCCGTTTTACTTTTGGTTCTGGGTTTAATTCCCGGTTTACCTAAATTACCTTTTTTCCTTCTGGCTTCGGTTGCCTTTGTTTTTTATTATGTGCAGGAAAAGGAAGGAAAAAAGGCAGAAGAGTCTGTTGCTTTACCGGAGAAAAAAGAAGAATTGCCTCGCAGTCCAGAAGAGATATTGAAACTTATAGAAGTAGATCCTATAGAGCTGGAAATAGGTTATGGATTAGTGCCTCTCGTGGATGCCTCAGCGGGGGGTACGCTTTTAGAACGAATAACCCAGATGAGAATTAATATGGCTCGAGAAAAGGGGTTTGTGGTTCCTCCTATCAGAGTAAGGGACGATTTGCGCCTCCGCCCAAATGAATATGTGATAAAAATTCGGGGAGTAGAAGTGGGAAGGGGAGAAATAATGCCCCGTCATTATTTGGCCATTAGTCCACCGGGAGAAGAGGTTGAGATTCAGGGAGTTCCTACCAGAGAGCCAGCTTTCAATCTTCCAGCTTACTGGGTGAGTGAGGTAAACAAAGAGGAAGCAGAAATGGCTGGATTTACCCTGGTAGACCCGGAATCGGTTCTCATTACCCATCTCTCAGAAGTGATCAAGGCTAATGCTCCTTCTCTATTGACCCGGCAAGATGTGCAGATGCTAATTGATCAGGTAAAAAAAGTGAATCAGGCGGTGGTGGAAGAATTGATTCCTCAGACAATGTCTATAGGAGAAGTACAAAAAGTTTTACAAAACCTTTTAGCTGAAGGAGTACCTATCCGAGACCTTTCTCTTATTCTTGAAACTCTCGCTGATTATGCTCCCCAGGCAAGAAGTGTAGAAGATTTGACCGAAATGGTGAGAAGAAAACTGGGTAGAAGCATAGTAAAACAATATCTGGAAGAAGACGGAAAGCTTCATATTCTCACTTTAGATGCCAGCTTAGAAGATTTATTGCAACGAGCTTTGCAGGGGGAGGAAACTTTAGAACCTGATTTCTTCCGTTCTTTTTTAGAACATTTGAGTCAAAGTGTGGAGAGAATGGTAGGTTTGGGACATTTCCCAATTTTGGCTACAACTGGTAAAATTAGGAAGGGTCTTCGTGACCTCGTCAGTGGTTATTTACCTCAGGTGGCGGTGTTGGCATTTGAGGAGATTCCCAGAGATGTGGAGGTAAAAGTGGAGGGAATTATAAGGATGTGAAGGCAGGAAATATGGAAATCTCTCGGGTTTTTCGACCTAATCGAAGAGTAAGTTTAGGAATAAAGAGGAAAAATGAAAAAGGAGAAGAAGTAGTTTCTTATTATCCCAGTCGCATTGAGCTGGTTAGAGAAGAGGAATTATGGGTGGCTGCCCCTCAAGAGAAAGGTGCTTTAGTTCCGATAGGAGCAGGAGAGAAGCTATCTGTTTATGTTCTGGGAGAAAATGAGATTTTTCATTTTGAGGGAGAGGTTAAAAGTCGGCTGAGGAAAGAGAATATGGCATTCCTCATTTTGAATTTACCTCGGGAGGTAGAAAGAGAACAGAGAAGAGATTATGTAAGAATAGATATCGTTCAACCACTCTTAATTAAAAAAGATGGTGAATCTTTTTCTGGCTATACCAAAAACCTGAGTGGAGGAGGAATGCTGGCTTCATTTAGCGGGGAGAGAGATTTTCTGGAGGTAGGAGAGGAAGTGGTCTTTTCCCTTTTTCTTCCCGATATAAGTATCATTGGTAAAGCCGAAGTAGCGAGAAAAGATGATCCTTATTCTTATGCTTTCCAGTTTGCGGAAATAACCGACCAGGATAGAGAAGAAATTATCCGTTATATTTTTAAACAGCAGATAGAATTAAGGAAGAAAGGATTTTTGCTACATGAAAACAATCAAAGTTATGGTGGTAGATGACTCAAGCTTTATGCGTAAGGTAGTTAGCGATTTATTGAATTCTGACCCGGAAATTGAGGTGATAGCTACCGCTCGGGATGGATTAGATGCCTGGGACAAGCTGAGGAATTTAGACCCTGATGTTATCCTCCTGGATGTAGAAATGCCCCGTTTGGATGGTTTGGCACTGCTCGAGAAAATTTTTGAGGAACGCCCCCGGCGGGTAGTGATGCTCAGTGCTTTGACTCAAGAGGGAAGTGAAATCACCATTCAGGCTTTAGATAAGGGGGCGCTGGACTTTATTCCCAAGCCCTCCGGGAGTATATCCTTAGATATTGAGAAAAAAAGAGAAGAAATCATTGCTAAAGTTAAATCGGCAAGCGCTATTCCCCTCTCTCAAGTGGAGAAATTTGCCACTCAAGACCGGGGAAGAAAAAAAATTGCTGTTCGGAAAAAAGAGGGAGAGGAATGCCCTCGTTTAGTTTTTGTGGCCGCCTCTACCGGGGGCCCCAGGGTTTTGCATACTCTTGTTAATAACCTTTCTCCTTTGAAAAAAAGTGGAATGTTGATAGTTCAGCATATGCCCAGTGGTTTTACTAAAAGCCTGGCAGAAAGACTGAATAATTCTGCTCCTTTTCCCATCAAAGAAGCAGATAACAAAGATAAATTGGTTATTAATCGGGCTCTCCTTGCTCCGGGGGGAAAACATCTTTTAGTAGATGAGAAAAAGGAGGTTAGCCTCAGTGATGACCCTCCAGTAAAAGGTTTGAAGCCTTGTGCTGATATTACCCTTCTTTCAGCAGTAAATGTCTTTGGAGGGGAGAATATTTTAGCTGTGGTTCTGACTGGAATGGGAAAAGATACTCTCGAAGGTTGCCGGGTTCTCAAAAAAAAGGGGGGGACAGTCATTGCTCAAGATGAATCGACTTCCCTCATTTTTGGTATGCCCCGGGCAGTAATAGAAGAAGGGTTGGCTGACAGAGTACTACCTTTACAGGATATTCCTCCGGCAATTTTGGAGTGGGATTCCAATAGGAAGAAAAGCTAAATGTTGAAGAGAGAAGATATCCAATATCTGCGGGATAAAGTGTTAGAAAAGACAGGGATTGACCTTGCTTACTATAAGGAAAAACAACTGCAAAGACGCCTTCCTTTTATTATGAGCAGAGCTGGAGCCCAAAATGTGGAGGAATACGTTGAACTTTTAGATAAAGATCCTCAGGTTTTAGAAGATTTCAAAAATCGTTTTGCTATCAATGTTTCGGAGTTTTTTCGTAATCCCGAGCGATATGAAGACTTGAAAAACAAGGTGTTGCCAGAACTTATGAAAGGGACGGGTTTAATTTTAAAAATATGGAGTGCAGGATGTTCTGTGGGAAGTGAACCCTATTCTTTAGCTATGATATTAGAGGAAATGCCTCATCATAAACCTTATCGCATCTGGGCTACTGATATAGACGAGGATGCTTTAGATAAAGCTAAAGAGGGTGTATATTCTGAGGACTTTATCCGTAGTGTCCCTCCCTTGTATCTTGAAAAATATTTTCAGCCTCTGGGAGAGGGAAAATATGCTGTTGCCCCTCGTCTGAAGCGAAGAGTCGTGTTTGAAAAACACGATCTTTTGCAGGATGAGGTAAAAGAAACTTTCGCTCTGGTGGTGTGTCGCAATGTGGTTATTTACTTTGAGGATGAGGCCAAGAGAATGGCTTTTGAGAAAATGAGTAACGCTTTACAAGAAGGAGGGTATTTATGGATAGGAAGCACCGAACGGATTGCTGATCCCTCCTCTTTAGGGTTGCGCTATGTTTTGCCTTTTTTTTACCAGAAAGGTGGGTGAGTGCATGTGGAAATTTCTTTTGAAAAATTGAATGAAATGCAGCTGGATGCCCTTCGAGAAGTGGGTAACATTGGAGCAGGTAATGCTGCTACTGCTTTATCTAAAGTGGTGGGAAAAAGGGTAAAAATGGAAGTACCCCTGGTTAAAATTTTACCCCTTAAAGATGTTCCTGATTGGTTGGGAGGGCCGGAGAAAGAAGTTTTAGGGGTTTACTTGACTATGTCTGGAGCTGCGAATGGCCACATTCTATTTGTTATGACTATCGAAGACGCTCTAAAAATCATGAACATTCTTTTAGGAGACCTCACTCCTTCTCGAGAACAGGTATTGGATATGGATGAAATAGCCCGGTCAGCAATGGAAGAAATAGGGAATATCCTTTCTTCTTCTTACTTGTCTGCTTTAGCTGATTTTACCGGTCTGCGACTAAATCATTCGGTTCCCGCTTTAGCTATTGACATGGCTGGCGCTATTGTGGACGTGATACTGATTGAAATTTCTAAAAGAGGCGATTATGCTTTACTTATAGAAACGGAGTTTGTGGAAGAGGAGAATAAAATAAAAGGGTATTTTATGCTCATACCAGATACTAGCTCCCTGGAGATAATTTTGCAGGCTATAGGAGTAATCTGAGATGTACAATCGAGTGGTAGTGGGAATGGCAGAGTACTGGGTAAGTAGTGATCCTGAGGATGTTCTCTGTATCCTGGGGCTTGGTTCTTGTGTAGGTTTATGTCTTTATGATCCTCGTAGAAAAATTGGCGGTATGGTTCATATTCTTCTTCCTGAGAGTATTCCAGGTCAGAGCAATCCTTTCAAATTTGCTGATTCTGCAGTTCCTGCTCTGTGGGAAAAAGTTAAAAACGAAGGTGCTTTGCCAGAGAATATTTTTGCCAAGATTTCAGGAGGAGCAAAAATGTTTTCGGGAACAGACTCTCTTTTTGATATTGGAAGAAGAAATGTCGAGGCAGTCAAAGCAGAACTTCGGAAATTAAAAATACCTTTGCGAGCGGATGATACGGGAGGTAACCGGGGAAGGAGTATTATGTTTTATCTCGAGGATGGAAGACTGGAGATAAAAACCATTGGACAAAAACCTGTGGTAGTGTAAAAATGGAAATCAGGCGAGACAAAAATCTGGCGCGTCTTTTTGCTCTTTTTTTGTCCTGGGTTTTACTTGTAGTATATCTCATCTGGGCTTTCTGTCGTAATTTAAGTTTTTTAACTTTAGTCTGGAGAGGACTTTTGCTTTTTTCTGTGACTTATATAGTTATATTTTATTATTCTTTATGGATTATTTCTCTTGGCGGAAATAAAGAAATGGAAATAAGAGATGAATCTGACTCCAGAGATTGAAAACATAGATAAAATCTGGGATAGTTATTCTAAGACTAAAGACCCCGTAGAACGGGAAAAATTAGCAGAACATTATCTCTATCTGGTTAAAATAGCTCTGGGAAGGCTACTTTATATTCTTCCCTCTCATATAGACAGGGAGGATTTAGAGAGCTACGGAGTAATTGGTTTACTCCAGGCCTTAGATCGTTATCAGCCAGAGAAAGGTTTGCGGTTTGAGACTTTTGCCCTTTCTCGCATTAGAGGAGCAGCGTTAGATTATTTGCGAAGTTTAGACCCCTTGACTCGTCGGGAGCGCCGGGGCTGGAAAGAGGTTATGGCTGCTTACCAAAAGTTGGAAGGAGAAAAAGGGCGAGAACCGACATTATCAGAAATAGCAGAAGAGTTAGAAGCTTCTGTAGAAGAGGTAACCTGGATAATAGAGCGAGGTAGATCCGCCTTTTTCTTTTCCTTGGAAGAAGAAAGAGGAGAGGGAGAAAAACTTCTCGACGGAGTAAAGGAAGAACGCTTAATGTTTAATCCTGAAGCTCTTCTGGAAAAAGAAGAGCTGTTAGATTATTTAGGAAAAGCTATTGAAGAGCTACCAGAGAGAGAAAGATTGAGTATTACTCTTTATTATTTTGAAGGTTTAACTCTTAAAGAGATTGGTACTATTTTGGAGGTGAAAGAGCCACGGGTTTCTCAAATCATTTCTCGTGCTCTCTTAAAATTAAAAGCAAAACTTTCCGATTGGAAGTAAAAGGAGGTAAACTTGCTCAAGTCTCTTAAACTCTTGGAAGAGGATAATCGGATTCAGCTTTTTATTTCTGGTGATGGTTTACGGGCAGAATTAGTGGTCAAAAAACCCCTTACTGAAGAGGAACTTTCCTCTTATGAGGAGTTAAAAGACTTTTTGACTGGCAAGGGAATAGTCGCGGGAATAAAAGAGGAAGTACTGGAAGAGGGGAAAAAGCTTCTCCAGGAAGAAGGTCGTTACCTTATTGCTGAAGGGAAAAGACCACAGAGGGGAAAGGATGGGGAAGTAAAAGTTTTGTTTACCCAGGAACTGGAAAAGAGGTGGGAAGAAGATGAGAGTGGAAGAGTAGATTTATTTGATTTCGTGAAAATACCAGAGGTGAAAGAAGGAGACTTATTGGCGGAGCTCATCCCTCCGAGAGAAGGTATACCGGGTCAGGATGTTTTTGGAAAAGAAATTCCTGCTTTGCCGGGTAGACCGGCTAAAATAAGAGCGGGAAAGAATGTGGAGTTAATAGAAGAAGGCACTAAAGCCATTGCTAAAGTGGCGGGAAGACCGGTGTTGGTGGGTAAAACCATATCGGTTTTGCCTCTTTTTGAAGTAGATGGAGATGTGGATGTCTCGATAGGTAATATTTCTTTTATTGGTTCTATAGTAGTTCGAGGAACAATACGTAGTGGCTTTAAAGTAGAGGCAGAAGGAGATATAGAAGTCTGGGGTAACGTGGAAGCGGCTACTGTGCAGTCACAGGGAAACGTCATAATAAGGGGGGGAATATTTGGGCGCGAAAAAGGGTTGGTGAGAGCAAGAGGAGATGTAAAAGCTAAAGTAATAGAGAATGCTATAGTAGAAGCAGGTCAAGATGTTATAGTAGGAGAAGCAGTGTTTCACAGCCATGTTTCTGCCGGGAGAAGAGTGATAGTAAATGGTCGGAAGGGTCTCGCGGTGGGAGGAAGGATAAAAGCGGGAAATTTAGTGTGGGTAAAAACTTTGGGGTCACCTATGGGTACCAATACAGAGGTGATGGTAGGCATAGACCCTGCTCTCCGGGATGAGTATAATTATCTCTTAGAAGAGTTAGAAAAGGCAAAAAAGCAACTTGCAGAAGGGGAAAAAGCTTTCCAGGCTATTGAGGAGCAGCGAAGTGCAGGGAAGAATCTTGATCGTCGGATGATTGAAATTTTAGAGAGACTCAAGAAAACCTGCCGGTTGGCTGAAGAAAAAAAGAAGTTCTGTGAAGAACGGTTGGAAGAATTGGAAGAAATAATTTCTGGAGGAGAAGGGAAGGTCTTGATAGAGGAAAAAGTCTATCCTCAGGTAAGAATCACGGTGGGCAATCTTGCGTATCTTGTGAGAGATGAAATTCCTTATGCCTCCTTTTACAAAAAAGATCAGGAGGTGGTAATGGGAAGCTTCGAGAGACCTCGAAGCTAAGAGGGTGGTTTTATGGTAGATCCGGTAAGTATGCAAAATGTAGTAATTCGTTCTCCTGAGGTAGCACGTATTCAGAAAGTGGAAAATGATGCCTCCACTTTATCATCTTACGCTTTAGCTCAAGAAATACAGGGTCAAGCTCAAAAAGTAGAGAGGGAAGTAATTCCTTCTCCAGAAACAGACCGTTATACAAGGGAAGAGGAAGGGAAAAAGAGAAAAGAAGGAGACGTAGTAGATACAGTAGATGCTGAGAAAAAGAAAAAAGAGGAAAAACAGGAAAAACAGCTAGATGTAAAAGAGGAAAAAGGAAACATCATTGATATTAGAGTATAAAAATAGCTAATTATTCCTTTTCCCTTGAAACCCCTCAATTTATTCCAGTGCTGGATGCCGCCGGTTGAGTTGTAGTAGAGAGCAGTGAAACATTCTTCATCTTCATTTTTCGTCTCGCTTTTCAAGAGGAATTATAGAAGGATGCTCCTTATACTGAGAAAATGTTTTTTCTCCCCCAGTGGTTTTCATCTTTTACGTTTTTAATCTTTTTCTTTTTTTGAGTGCTCTTTCTCCAGTGTGGTTTTAAATTCTTTTTTTGCTTGTATTTTTAAATATTTTACATCGTAGGTTGTTCTGCTTTCTCCTTCAACGTTGGAGTGTTTTTCCTCCAACGTAATTTTATCCTTTTTGCTTTTAATCTCTTTTCTTTAATTTTACATCATATTTTATGTTTTTAGTTTTTTTGGGGTTATAGAGGGCAGATCTCCTTCTTGTGTGAGGAAGATTTTTTCTCTCAGTCGTTTTTTTAGTTTTTTTGTGTTTTTCAATCCTGAGCTGTGAATTGTTCTTTCGGTGGCAGAGCAGGAAAATATCACAAGCCGCTCTTTTCCCCGGTTTGGGCTATAGAGGTGCCGGATAGTTATAGTATTTATTGGCTTTTACGCGAAGACGTTTTGAGCTATCTTTTTAATCTGTGTTACAATTTCTTTGAAGAGGGAAAGAGGTGAAAAATATGGAAATGGAAATCAAAAAAGACGTTTACGTTCTCACCGGAGAAATTGCCGATCTTCTTGAAGAAGGAAGGTATAGTGAGGTAAAGAGACGCGTCAGCCTTCTTCATCCTGTAGATGTTGCTGAGATTATAGCTTCTCTTGATGTCCAGAAACAGGTGCTTCTTTTCCGTCTTCTCAAAAAAGATCAGGCTATTGCAGTGTTTGAACAACTTGACTTTGAGCAACAGGAAAATCTTCTTCACCATTTTACCGATGAGTGGGTAGCTAAAATTTTGAATCAGATGTCTCCTGATGACCGAATGGAGCTTTTTGACGAACTCCCTGCTAAAGTGGTCAAAAAGTTTCTGAACCTCTTAGAGCCGGAACAGCGTAATATTGCTGCTAGCATGTTAGGATATCCAGAAAATAGTGCCGGCAGGATCATGAGCCCCCATGTCATCGATTTAAAAGAATTTTACACAGTAGAACAAGCTCTAAGCCGGATTCGGCGTTTGAATCCACCAGAAGAACTTGCTTATACTGCCTATGTTATTGATGCGGAGCGTCACCTTCTGGGAATATTGACTTTGCGAGATCTTATTCTTGCTTCCCCGGAAGAGCGAGTAGGAGATATCATGAGTCGGGATTTTGTTTTTGTTTTCACTGATGATGATCAGGAAAAGGCGGCTCAAATCGTTCAAAAATATGATCTTTTTTCTGTACCGGTTGTTGACCGGGAAGGCCGATTGGTGGGAGCGGTAACCATTGATGATGTTATTGATGTTATGGAGGCAGAAGCTACGGAAGACTTACATCGTTTGGCTGCTATTGTGACTACCGAAGATGAATATCTCCGTGCTCCTCTGGGGAAAAAAATTAAAAGTCGCTTTTTGTGGCTCGCTATTCTTCTCATCATGGGGACTTTCACGAGCTTTGTTATGCAAAGCTTTGAAGGTATTCTCCAGGCTGCTGTAGCACTCTCCTTTTTTATTCCTATGCTTACCGATACCGGTGGAAATGTAGGAAGCCAATCCACTGCTGTTGTGGTGAGAGAACTGGCTCTGGGGAGAATTGAAGGTCCTTCTCTCTGGAAGATGATTTTCTCTGAAGCTCTTATCGGTGGAATTTTGGGGATTCTTCTAGGAATTGTTGCTGTTGCACGGGTCATTTTTCTTCGAGAATCACTACTTCTTGGTCTGGTGCTGGCAATTTCGGTATGGATAATTGTTTTTATTTCCAATCTTGTGGGTGTATTTTTGCCGGTGCTTTTCAAAAAAATGAAACTCGACCCCGCCATTGCTGCTACGCCAGTAATTACTACGATAGTGGACATCATAGGGGTTTTCATGTATTTAGAGATAGCACAGAAAATCTTACCACTGTAAAACGATTAAAGTCATTCCCGAGCTGGTACTACCACATAGATAAAGGGAATGATAGAACCTTTTGTGATAAAATATCGAAGGTGAAGAAGAAGCTTATTCTTCCAGAAACTGAAGTAAAAGGGTGAGAAATTTGAAGATAGGAATTGGTTCTGATCACGCTGGTTTTGCATTTAAAGAAGCGATAAAAGAAAAGTTATCAAGAGAAGGACATGAGATAATTGATGCGGGCACCCAGGATGAACATCCGGTAGCCACTGCTCCTTATGCTCAGGCAGTCGCCGAAGGATTATTAAGTGGTGACCTTGAGAAGGGTATTCTCATCTGTGGAACAGGCGGGGGGATGTCAATTTCGGCCAATCGTTACCCGGGTATCCGGGCGGTACTCTGTTTTAGTCCTTTTACTGCCCGTATGGCTCGCAGCCATAATGATGCCAATATTTTAGTTATGGGGTCTCGTACTATTGCTTTATCTCAGGCACTGGAATTAGTGGACATTTTTCTTTCTACTCCTTTTGCTGGGGGAAAGTATGCTGAAAGACTTAAATACTTAGAAGAGATTGAAAAGAAAGCAGGAAAGATTCTCGAAGAGCGGTTTGCTTGAAAAAGAGACACTTTGTTCTTTTTTAGATAGTTTGAAGTATTTATTGACTTTGAGGGATAATGATAGCGGGGGAATAGGATGGGAAGAAGCTGCCACACTCGGGGTGAAAGTTGATACAGTAAGGAGTAAAATAAAGAGGGTGGGAAAATACTGTTGCTTAAAATAATGGACCGCTACTTAATTAAAGATGGCACCAGTGGAATGTTTACCTGGATAGGAGCAGTAACTGTCATACTGCTGGTAGGAACTCTTTTTGAGCTGGCTGATTTCTTTGTCAATAAAAGAGTTCCCTTTCTCGTTGTTTTAGAGATTCTTCTCCTTTATATCCCTGCTCACATGGTGATGACTTTTCCTATTTCTGGTTTGTTAGCTTCGGAACTCAGCTTGGGGCGTCTTTCCCGAGATAGTGAATTGATAGCCATGGAGGCCAGCGGGATAAGCTTAAAAAGAGTTATTTTACCCTACATCATTTTTTCTATTCTGGTAAGCGTGGGTTCTTTCGCTCTCAACGATATAGTGGTTCCCGAGACCAATCATCGAGCACAGGTTTTAATCCGGGAATATGTTTATAAACAAGGCCCTCCAAAAATTGAGAAAAATGTGTTTTTCCGGGATGCCCAGAACCGCTATTTTTATGTTAGCGAACTGGATAATGAAACTTGGGAGATGAAAGATGTAATCGTTTATGAAATAGGTAAAGATCGTTCTTTTCCTGATGTAATTCTGGCTAAAAGTGCTCTATGGTTAGAAGACCGTTGGTTATTGAAAGAAGGGGTGGTACATCGCTATGATGAGAGAGGCCTGCTCACTCAGGAGATTGAATTTTCTGAGATGATTATAGACATGAAAGAGGACCTAAAAAGCTTTTTTACTGAACAGAGAAGTCCGGAAGAGATGCCTTCTCGGGAATTAAAAAAACAGATTGATATTTTGAAAGAAGCAGGGGCTAAAACTGAAAACTTTGAAGTAGCGTATCACCTTAAGTATTCTATTCCTTTTTCTGCTTTAGTTTTTATTTTAATGGGAGTGCCTTTGGGGGTTCAACGCACCCGGGACACCAGAACCTTGGGGGTTATCGTTACTGTTATACTCGCCTTTTTTTATTATATGTTGCTTTCCATTTTTCGCTCTCTGGGAAGAGGAGGTATAATGGAGCCTATAATAGCAGCCTGGATGCCCAATGTCATTTTCGGTTTGCCTGGTCTTGTACTCTATTTAACGGTGGACAGGAGGTAAGGTATAAAATGAAAAAGACTCTTCTTTTTTGCTTGACGATATTGGTATTAATTGTTTTTTGGGGAGGGAGATGGTCGGATGCGGAAGAAGGGACCCTTTTTGATCAGGCTATGGAGGCTCGGGGGAGAGGAGAAGATGTAGAAGCACTGAAAATTTTAGAGCGGTGTGTAGAAGAAGGAGTAGAGGTACATCGGGCTTATTTTAAAATGGGACAAATACTTCTGGAGCAGAAAAAATATCGGCGAGCCTTCTCTGTTTCTGAGAAAGCCATAAAAGCTTACGAAGAATATTTAGAAGTCCATCCTGAAGATCATCGAGCCTGGTGGGAACTGGGTTATATTTATGAGGTTAGAAGTGCCTACACCAAAGAATGGGACAAAGCTCAGGAAGCTTTAGAAAAAGCGCTGGAGAGTTCCCCCTCCAATTCCATTTATCTTCTTAACCTGGGTTGGGTTCGCTGGATGAAAGGAGATAATGAGGAAGCTGAGGAAGTTTTTAGAAAGATCCTGGATAAAAATCCTGACGATTTATGGGCTCGTCGTTATTTAGTTGAAATATTGATTGAAGAAGGAAGGAAAGAAGAGGCTAAGGAAGAATTAACTTATATTTTAGAAGAATCTTCTAAAACGGAGATGGCTTATAATTGGGCAGAAGAAAAATTGAAAGAATTGAAGGGGGAATCTTGATGAGGGAAAAAATTGTCTTCTTAGGAGTAAGTTTAGTTTTAGTGGTTAGTATTTTTTCCGGCTGTCTTTCGGTTACAGAGAAAGGTTCCCTGGAAGGGGAAGTTTGGGGAGAAAGCGAGCCTCTCGTGGGAGCAGTAGTAGAGGGAGGAGGATGTACAGTGGTTACTGGTGAGGGGGGGAAGTTTCTTATAGAGGGGTTGCCGTCTGGGGAACATTACTTTTTCTTTTCCTATCCTGAGTATACGGGTAAAGTGATAAAGGCAGAAGTAAAAGCTGGAGAAACGCAAAAGATTAATCAGGAAGGCAGAGTTTACTTAGCTCTTCAGACTGAAGAAAACCTTAAAGATTATATTTTTGAGCTCTATAGTCTGGGTTTTTATGAGCGAGCCCTTTCTCAGGCGGATTTGTTCCTTGCTAATTATCCAGGAGGAAATTCATTACCTCAGGTTCTATTTATTAAAGGAGCTTCCTTCTATTACCTGGGGGATTTCCAGAATGCCATTTCTTTTTTGTCTTATGTTAGAGACAATTATCCAGATAGTGAGTTCTCTGATGATGCTCAATATTTTTTGGCTAAGACTTTCAGTGAAGGACTGAAAGATTATGAGCTTGCTATTATAGAATACGAACAGCTGGTGAACGATTATCCAGAGAGCGACCTTTTAGGTACAGCTTACTATGAAATGGGAGATTGTTATTACATTTTGGGTTTTTATCAAGAAGCCTATTCTAATTATGAGGAAGCTCAGGGCTATGGTGGTGAAGCAGGAAGGAAGGCTCTCTATTCTGCTGCCCATTGTCTCTATAAATTGGAAAATTATCCGGAGGCGGCGCTTCTTTTTTCCAAATACGTAGAGCTCTATCCTCAAACCGATATATCAGATGATGCTCAATACTTTGCCGGTGCTGCCTGGTATAAGGCTGAAGAATACAGTAAGGCCTTAGTAGCCTTTCAGAATTGCGTTAATAATTATCCACAGGGAACCTGGTACAATGGAATTCTCATTGCTCCGGCGGCCCTTCTTAATCAAGGGCTTTGTCTGGAAAAACTGGGCAGATATCAAGAAGCTTACAACATTTATCTTCGAATTATCCGGGAGTACCCCGGAGCCAAGTGGGCTGATGGTAGCTCTTTAATCAAGAACGTTCAGTTTCGTATTGAATGGCTTAAAAATAATGTTTTGTAAGATTAACTGACATGTATGAAGAAAAAAGTGATCGGGAAATCATTACTGAGGTGTTGAATGGTAATGATGACCTGTTTTATTTCTTAGTGCGCCGTTACGAAAAGCAAATTTTAAATTATATCTTTCGTTTAGTAAAGCAGAAAGAAGAAGCAGAGGACCTGGCTCAAGAGACTTTTACCAAGGCTTTTTTTGCTCTTCATCAATATAATCATTCTTATGAGTTCTCTACCTGGCTTTTTCGGATTGCCCTTAATGTTTGTCGAGATTACTTCCGGCGAAAAAAAATTCTCTTTTTTTCTCTTAATACCCCGGTGGGGGAAGAAGAAGAAACAGAGTGGGGAGAATTGATAGAGCAAAACTCCTTTCTTGACCCTGATGGAGAATTGGATAATCGGGAATTACGGAGAGAATTAGAAAAAGCCATTGATAATCTTCCTCTTAAATTCAAAGAAGTAATAGTCTTGCGTCATTTAGAAGGTTTGTCTTATAGTGATATTTCTGAAATTACCAATTTACCGGTGGGTACGGTAAAAACCTATCTTCATCGCGCTCGTAAAAAACTCCAAAAAGAGTTAAAAGAATATCTGGATTAAGCGAGGGAAAGTGGTCTAGCAGGCTGCAGAATGGACCACAATGAGTTAGTTGGAATAATAGGAGAGCCAGAGCTAAGACGGAGATTGAAAGCCTTTTTATCACAGTGCAAGAGGTGATGGAAGTGACGAGTCATTTGTTTACAATGCAGGAGTCACTGAAAAGAATTTTCGAGGCCAGTTTAGTTTGCTCCGATATTCTTCCTTTCTTTGAGGCTTTCTCTTATCGAGGCAAATAACATAAGGAATACTCTCATACCCTACAAATTTGACATAAACTCAGGAATTAATCCTCCTCTTTCAGCTATCAGGAAAAATTGCCTTTAGTCCTTTTCCTCAGCGGTAAAATTAGTAAAATTATTTACTTTTTTCCTCGCTTGACAATTTCCAGAGTTCCTCATCACTTAAGCCAAAATAATGTCCGATTTCGTGCCACAGAACTTTCTTTACCTCCTCTGGCCAATTTTTACCGGCTATTCTTTCCAGATTTCCTCGATAGATTACTATCCGGTCAGGCATCACCAGGTTGTAACTCCTGTTTCTTCGGGGAAGAGGAATGCCCTGATAAAGTCCCAGTAAAAAACGAGAGCCAAACTGTTTTTGAATCTCGGGATCCGGGTAATCCTCGACTACAAATTCTACATTGCTTATATTATTTTTTAAAAGAGGAGGAAGCTCTTCCAGAATTTCTTCTATTAAGAGGGAAAGTTGCTCTTTGTCCATCGTCACAGTTATCTTTTTCCTCCTTTCTCTATCAGTGTATTAAAATTATATCTTATAAATAATAGATAATCTGATGTGATTGAAAATCAGGGAGATTTAAAGAAAAAGAATGAGTGTCAGGAATTAGCATTTTATTAGCCAGGGAGTCTGAGTCATGCTGCAAATGGCACTTACTGGTTCGTTCCACCTTCTATTTTGCCGCTTCTTTTAGAACAATCTGAATTGAGCTATAAATAAGCTGTGTCATTCTTACCCTTTATTTAGGAGCTATTACTCTCTTTTCTTTTATTTTTGGAAAACTTACTGATTCTCTTTTTCCTTTCACTCTCATAGGAGGGGGGATTTTTGATAGTTTCCTCAATCTTTTTCTTTTTAGAATGGGGGATAATGCCTTTTTTTATTTTCTTTCTTTTTGTAGTGGCTCTAAGTGAGTACTTATCATCCGGCAGCTTACGCTTTAGTAGGTGGTAGTACCGATAAGCAAAAAGGAACTCAATCAGGAAACTTTGAGTTCTGGGGGGCTTTGGGGATTTTTATTATGTTTCTTTTCTGCGGAGCTCTCTTATAGAAAATAAGCGGGAGAGGAATCCTTTATGTCACTGCCTTTCTGGAATAATAGTTGGCTATTGTTTTCTCAAGATATTTCCCAGACCAGGAAAAGAAAAGCGGTCTCGTCTCTCTTCTTTTCCCCGGGAAGCAGGTTTTTCTCTTTCTCCGGGAGTCCAAATCCTTTTTTTTCTGGCTTTAGCTTTGAGAATTTTAAGTATAACCGCTATAGTAAATTTTGC
>ERZ795062.787-NODE-787-length-24460-cov-13.762876_pt1 | contig 24460 bp, 19 predicted proteins | sample MGYA00375146_ERZ795062 | MGnify/ENA primary metagenome ERZ795062 (study PRJEB30191, sample SAMN05720281) | activated sludge metagenome | isolation source: Anaerobic digester | place: USA | collected 2015-07-16 ... | reverse complement strand
AGATGTCCTGCATCTCCTCGTTGCTGGCCCAGCCGAAGCAGGCGATGTGCTCTTCCGCGATCAGCGGATCGCCCAGCGCATCGTCCTTGTAGTAGTATTCCAGCAGGGTGTGCGGCAGCGGCTCACCCTCGGGGATGCCAAGGCGCTTGGAGATCGAACCGGCGGCGACGTTGCGCACCACCACCTCGATCGGCACGATTTCGACCTGGCGCACCAGCTGCTCGCGCATGTTCAGGCGGCGGATGAAATGGGTCGGGATGCCGATGTGGTTCAGGCGGGTGAACACATACTCGCTGATGCGGTTGTTGATCACGCCCTTGCCGTTGATCGTGCCCTTCTTCTGGGCGTTGAAGGCGGTGGCGTCATCCTTGAAGTACTGGATGATCGTGCCCGGTTCCGGACCTTCGTAGAGGATCTTGGCCTTGCCTTCGTAGATCTGGCGGCGACGGGACATGAGCGTTTCCTTGGATTCAAAACGGCAAGCCCCGGCACTTGCGAGTCGGCGGTGGACTCACTGGGCCGGGGCAGTCAGCCGCGCCCTTACGCCAAAACGGTCCCGGGCGCAATCGAGCCCTCGATCCGCGCCAGCCGCCCGGCCAGCCAGCGCGCGGCCGGGCCGAGCGGAGTGTCGGCACGGTGGACGGCGTAGAGCGGATAGGTGCCGCCCGGCCGTTCCGGACGTCTGAGCTCCACCAGCCGCCCGGAGGCAAGGTCATCGGCCACCATCCAGCGCGGCATGTTGCCCCAGCCCAGGCCTGCGCGCAGCAGCTCGTGCTTGGCCCCAAGATCGCCCAGCCGCCAGGTGCGCGCCGAAAACACCGAGAAATCGCGGCCCTGCGACAGCGCGGAGCGATCGGTCAGCACCAGTTGCACTTCCTCGCCCAGAGCGCCGCCGTGGACCAGCCGGTGGGCCGGGGAAGCAACCGGGATCAGCTCGACCGCGCCCAGCCATTCGCGCTCCAGCCCGGCCAGTTCCGCCGCGAGCGGCCCCGCGACGCCCAGCGCCGCTTCCCCCCGCAGCACCAGGTCCGCCACCGCGCCCAGCGCCTCGACCCGCAGGGCCAGCGCGACCGAGGGGAACCGCTGCGCAAAGTCCTGCAGCGCGGCGGCCAGCGCGGGCGAGGGGTACATGACGTCGACCACCACGGCGAGGCGCGGCTCCAGCCCCTGCTTGAGCGCGCTGACCCGCGCGCTGAGGCTGGCAAGGCCGCGCTCCACCTGCCGCAGTTCTTCCAGCACGGCCTGTCCTTCGGCGGTCAGGCGCGGCTTGCGGGTGCCCTCGCGCCGGAACAGCGCCACGCCAAGCTGCGCTTCGAGATTGGCGATGGCGTAGCTGACCACCGAGGTCGCCCGCCGCAGCCGCCGCCCCGCCGCCGCGAAGCTGCCTTCCTCTACCACCGCGAGGAAGGTGCGAATCTGCTCGATCGAAGGAGTACCTCCGCCCTGCATTTCAACTCCATGGAAAAGTTGGATCGAAATTATCAGACTGAACAGAAATGGGAAGCACGCCTATGTAGGGCCAGCAACAGGCGGCCTTCCCGCCGCAGTCCAGGAGATTTCCCATGAGCAAGGTGCTTGTTCTCTACTATTCCAGCTATGGCCACCTCGAAACCATGGCCCATGCGATCGCCGAAGGCGCCCGCGCCGCCGGGGCCGAGGTGGACGTGAAGCGCGTTCCAGAAACCGTGCCGGAAGAGATCGCCAAGGGCGCGCATTTCAAGCTTGATCAGTCGGCCCCGGTCGCCACCGTTGCCGAACTGGAGAACTACGACGCGATCGTGATCGGCACCGGCACCCGGTTCGGCCGGATGTCGAGCCAGATGGCGGCCTTCCTCGACCAGGCCGGGGGCCTGTGGGCGCGCGGCGCGCTGAACGGCAAGGTCGGCGCGGCCTTTACCTCTACCGCAACTCAGCACGGCGGGCAGGAAACCACGCTGTTCTCGATCATCACCAACCTGCTGCACTTCGGCATGACCGTGGTCGGCCTCGACTATGGCCACCAGGGCCAGATGCGTAACGACGAAGTGGTTGGCGGCGCGCCCTATGGCGCGACCACCATCGCCGGGGGCGACGGTAGCCGCCAGCCGAGCGAAACCGAACTGGAAGGCGCCCGCTATCTCGGCAAGCGCGTTGCTGACACTGCCACCAAGCTGCACGGCTGACGATCACGCCGACAAGTACCAGGCCTCTCCCCGCCAAGGGGGGAGGCCCGATGGAGGGCCGGGCCGCCCAGCAGTGAATCCCAGCTGCGCCGACCCCAGGTCCGGTCCTCCACTTCGCGCCGCACCATGCTATCTTTAGGTTATCCTTAGGAAAAAGCGGCTAGATCCGCGCCATGGCGAGCGCACATACCATCCAGATGCTGGGGCTGATCGGTGCGGCCTCGTACCTCGCGGCGCGGCTTGCGCGCGGGTCGGGCAAGGCGGCGTTCCATCGCTATGCCATTGTCGCCCAGCCGCGCGCCGCCCTGCCGCCGATGCCGCGCGGCTTTTGCGTGCGCGCACTGGGACCGCACGAACTGGCCCGCTACCGGGTCGATGTGGGGCCAGAGGTCCAGGCCCGCCGCTTTGCCGAAGGGCTGACCTGCCTTGCCGCTTTCGATGCGAAACAGCGCCTGACCGGCCTCGTCTGGCTGCGCGAGCATCGCCATGACGAGGACGAGGTCGCGGTGCGGTTCCTGCTGCCGGCAGGCTGCTGCTGGGATACCGGCCTGTGGATCGCGCCGCAGCACCGCATGGGCCGCAGCTTTGCCGCGCTGTGGGCCGGGGCGGGGGAGTGGATGGACGCGCGCGGCCTGACCCATTCGCTCAGCCGGATCAGCGATTACAACCTGCCCGCCCTGCTGGCGCACAAGCGCATGGGCGCGCAGGTGCTGGCCCACCGCAGCTTCGTGCAGCTGGGCAAGTGGCAATGGTCGGCCGGCGCGCGGCCCCGGCTGATCCGGCTGGACGGTGCGCGCGGGCCCGAACTGGACCTGCGCGGAGTGCTGGCGGGCGGGGGCTGACGCTCCCCGCCCGGCCAATCGTTCTGCCTTACTTGCCCAGCAGGTGCTGCTGCCAGAACTGCAGCTCGCTCCAGAACTGGTAGTCGGCATTCTCCTTCTTGGCGAAGCCGTGGCCCTCGTTCTGTCCGACCAGATGCCAGGCGCTGCGGCCCTTGGCGCGGACGGCGGCGACGATCTGGTCGGCCTCGCTCTGCGGCACGCGCGGATCGTTCGCGCCGGTCACGACCATCAGCGGAATGGTCAGCTTGTCGATGCTGGTCAGCGGCGAGATTTCCATCAGCTTGGCGCGCTGCTTGGGATCGCGCTCGTCACCGTATTCGACGCGGCGCAGGTCGCGGCGATAGCCTTGGGTGTTTTCCAGGAAGGTCACGAAATTGCTGATCGCGACGATGCAGTCGGCCGCCTTGAAGCGGTCGCCATAGCGGATCGCGCTGGCATAGCACATGTAGCCGCCATAGGAGCCGCCGGTCACCGCCATGCGGCCCGCGTCGATCGCTCCATCACCCGCCAGCCGGTCAAGGAACGGTCCGATGTCCTTCACCGAATTCTCGCGCAGGAACGGCCCGTTATCCAGCCCCACGAACCGCTTGCCGAACCCGGTCGAGCCGCGCACGTTGGGGTGGAACATGGCCACGCCCAGCTCGTTGATCAGGTAGTTCGCGCGGCCACGGAAGCCGGGTGCGAACTGGCTTTCCGGCCCGCCGTGGATCGAGACGATCAGCGGACGCTTGCCGGGGAACTTCGCCGGATCGGGGCGATAGAGGAAGCCCGAGACGGTTTCTCCGTCGAAGCTCTTCACCTCGACAAACTCCGGCTCGGCGTTCTTCGCCGGGTCCAGCCCGCCGGTTTCGCTCTCCGTCCAGCGGGTGACGGCCAGCGTGGCCGGGTCGACCGAATAGGCGTCCGACGGCACCCGGGCCGAGGATACGGTGAGGCCGATGGTGCCCCACGGCGCGATCTTCACCGATCCGATCACGCCTTTCGGCAGGCCGGTCACCTCGCGCACCGCACCGGTCTTCGGGTCGAGCAGGCGCAGCTTCGAGATCCCGGCCTCGTTGACGACATAGGCGATGAAGCTGCCGTCGGCGGCGATGTCGAAGCCATCGACGTCCCACTTCGGCTCGGGGCTGCGCGGGGTGAACTTGCCGGTCTTGGGGTCAAGCGTGCCGAGCCGCTGGAAATCGCCGCCCTCGTCGCTCGTCACCCACAGGCTGCCGTCGGGGGCGAACTTGCCGCCGCCATAAGCGATGGCCTTCTTGTGATTGCCGATCGGGGTGAGCTTGCCGGTGGTCAGGTCAAGCCAGAACAGGTTGGTCTTTTCGACCGACTTGTAATTGGCCACCAGCGCGGCCTGGTTGCCGGGGGCGAAGTCGGCCAGCGACCAGCCGCCGCCGCTGACCTGCAGCACCATTTTCGCGCTCGCCGGATTGCGCGGGTCCATCACGTAGAGGTCGGTATCGGTGCCATTGCGACGGGTGGAGGACAGGCCGATCAGCTTGCCATCGGCGCTGACGGCGGAAAGCGAATTGCGGCTCTTGCCATCGGTGATCAGGGTCAGGCGGCCATCCTTCAGGGTGTAGAGCTGGTAGAATTCATCACCGCCCTTGTCCTTGGCTACCACCAGCGTGCCGTCACCGGGCAGATAAGTGCCGCCGATCGGCTCCGCCTCGAAGCTGATCTGGCGGCGCGCCATCAGCGGCCCGGCGACCGAGTGGAGCTGCGCGACATTGCCGAAGCGGGTGGAAACCAGCATCGATTTCGTCTGCGGATCCCAGTCCTGGAAGCTGGCGGTGCGGAATTCCATGTAGGGCCGGGTCCGGTCGACCAGCGCCTGCGGCACGGGCGGCAGGCCATCGGCCACCAGCGCGGCGGGCTTGGGCGCGATTGGCGCGGCATCCTGCGCCAGCGCGGGAGCGGCGGTGAGGGAAAGGGCGGTGAAGGCGAGCAGCACGCTGCGCATGGATGAAGTCCCCGTTTGATTGACGCACTGGACCGAGACTGGCGCAAGCGCGGCGTGCGGGCAACCGGCCAATCGACGAACGGCTGACGGCAGGGGGGTGACGGGCCAGTCGGCGCCCGAGTGGTCTGGCCAGAACGTCGGGCAGTGGACTTGCGCCGAACGGCGGGGCAGGGTGGGGCGATGCTGAAACACCTGCTGCCGCTCGCCGCCCTGCTGATTTCCGTTCCCGCGCAGGCGGATGCGCCCGCGCCGCTGCAGCAAAGGGTCGAGGCGGCCCTTGCCGCCGCGCCCATCGGAACCCGTTTTGGCCTGCTGGTGGTGGACGAGCAGGGGCGCGAAGTGGTCGCCATCGCCCCGGACCAGCGCTTCATCCCGGCCTCCAACACCAAGCTGTTCACGACCGCCGCGGCCATGGCGCTGCTGAGCGGGGATGATACCGCCTTCCGCCTTGGCGGCGCGACCGAGCTGGCGCTGGTGGCGGGGGGCAAGGGCGCGCCCGATGCAGTGCTGACCGGGCGTGGCGGGGTAAGCCTGTCGACCGCGCCCGACTGCGTCCAGCGCTGCCTGGCCCAGCTGGCCGATTGGGTGGCCAGCCGCACCCGCCGCGTGCGCGACCTGGTGGCGGATGACAGCCACTTCGTCGATCAGCGCTGGAGCCCGGGGATGAGCTGGAACAACATCGGCAGCGATTCCGGAACGGCGATCTCCGCGCTGATCATCGACAACAACGAAGTGCCGATTGCGGTCGCGCCCGGCCTGTCGGGGCAGCCGGCCAGGGTGACCGTATCGCCCTATTTCACGCTGGTGAACGAGGTGGTGACAGCCGCCGAGGGCAAGACCCGGATCGAGGTGGACCGCGCTGTCAATGGCCGCACCCTGCGGGTCTACGGCCAGATCGCGGCCGGGGCGACGCCGTGGAAGACCCTGCTGGGGATCGACGACGGCGCGGACTATGCCGCCTGGACGCTGCGCCAGGCACTGGCCGCGCGCGGAGTGAAGATCACCGGCAAGACGCGGGTAATCCACCGCCCGGTGCGCGATCCCCAGGCGCCTGAGCAGCCCGGGCTGCGCGAGCAGCGCCAGCCCGCCGCGCTGCTGGTCGTCGAGGCGCCGGGGCTTGCCGAAGAAGTGGCCGCGATCAACAAGCCCAGCCAGAACCTCCACGCCGAGGCGCTGCTGCGCCGCGTCGGCATTACCGTCAGCGCGCGCCAGATGCTCGATCCTCCCGCCGTGCAGCAGGGCTCGCGCGAGGCGGGACTGGCGGCGCTGCGCTCGGTGCTGGCCGCTGCCGGCATTCCGCGCGCCGGCTATGACTTTGCCGATGGTTCGGGCATGTCGACCTACAACCGGGTTTCCCCGCGCGCGGCGGTGGCGCTGCTGCGCTGGGGCGCAGGGCAACCGTGGGGCGCGGACTGGCGGGCTTCGCTCCCCGTCGGCGGGGTGGACGGCACGCTGAAGCGCCGGTTCACGGCCGCGCCGCTGGCGGGCAAGGTCTTCGCCAAGACCGGCACTCTCAACGCCACCAATGCCCTGGCGGGCTACATGCGCGCCGCCAGCGGGCGCGAGCTGACCTTTGCGATCCTTGCCAATGACGTGCCCGATGGAACCAGCGCCCTGGCGGCGATCGATAGTGCCTTGGGACTAGTCGCAGCGGCGAACTGACTGCCGCTGCGGCAACTTTGTTGCACTGCGGCAACAGTTTCGGGTCGATTTTGTGAAAACCGCCAATGGTGGCAACAATTTTCGGTGGCCTGCGCTGGAAACGACTGATCGCTCTGGTATTCATCCCGGGTTCGGCCAGGGGGCCGCGATCGAATGGGGGCTCATCCAAACATGACTGCACGCAATTTCGTCAGGCTGGCGCTGGCCGGCGGTGTCTCGCTGGCGGCTTTTGCCGCGCCGGCGCTGGCCCAGGACATTTCCTCCCCGAACAAGGCTTCGGACGGCGCGGGCGAGGGGATCATTGTCACCGGTTCGCGCATCAAGCAGGACCCGGCGAAGAGCGCGCTGCCACTGCAGATCATCTCCAACGTGGAAATCCAGCAGAACGGCATTTCCAGCCCCGAACAGCTGACCATGTACCTGACCGCCAACGGTTCGGGCGCGGATAACCTGGCGGCCAATTCCGACGTCACCACCGGCGCCCAGCGCGGCACCAACGGCCTGTCGTCCGCCAACCTGCGCGGGCAGGGCAGCGCCGCCACGCTGGTGCTGCTCAACAGCCGCCGCGTTGCCGCGCACGGGCTGTCCGGATCGGCGGTCGACGTCAACCAGATCCCGTTCGCCGCGATCGACCGGATCGAAGTGCTGAAGGACGGCGCCTCGGCCATCTACGGCACCGATGCGATCGGCGGCGTGATCAACTACATCACCAAGAAGAACTACACCGGGATCGGCGCGACCGGCTTCGTCGACATTCCGGAAATGGGCGGGGGCGAGATCTACAACCTGTCCGGTATCGCCGGTTACGGCGATCTTGGCACCAACGGCTTCAACGTGATGGCCGCCGTTTCCTATCGCTGGAACAAGGCGCTGCGCGGCGACCAGCGCAATTTCGTCAACACCAATCAGCCGAACCGGGGCCTGGCGGTCGACACGCGCGGCACGCCGATCGCCACGATCTTCAACATCGGCTCCAACCCCTTCCAGACCCCGAATGGCACCCTGACCAGCGGCTTGACGCTGACCGCGCCCAACGGCGGCAACGCGGCCTCGGGCGGCATCAACGTGCTCGACCTGCCGGGCGGCGCGGGCTGCACCAGCATGGACGGCGGCCAGGACTATGACTGGCAGCTGTGGACCTCGCCCAACAACTACTACGCCTGCGCGTGGGATACGGGACGCGCGGCGGTGCTGCAGCAGCCGATCGAGACGCTGACCTATTATGCGCGCGGCACGGCCGTGCTGGGCGGCAGCGAGGCCTATGTCGAAGTGACCGGGTCCAAGGCGGATTCGTCCAAGCGCTTCTCGCACAACCAGCTTTCGTCCAATACCAGCAGCCTGCCGCTGGCCTATCCGCTCAACAGCCTGACGAAGACGACCTACGATTCGATCTTCAATTCGCTGCGTTCGGCCTTCTCGGGCAATGCCGCCCAGGTGGCGGCGCTCGATGCGCGCTACGGCCTGCCGATTGCCTTCCGCTATCGCTGCATTCCCTGCGATGTGCGTGAATACACCACCGAATCCGAAACCTTCCGGGTCGCCGGCGGGATCGAGGGGCCGCTGCCGTTCGACCGCTGGGATTACCGGGTGGGCGCCTCCTATGCGACCAGCTCGGTTACTTCGCAGCTCGGCACGGGCTATTACTATCGCGGCACGCTGAATTCGGGCGCTTCGGACCCGACCGCGCCGATCGCGCCGGGCGCGACCGTGCCGGGCCTGGTGGGCCTGATCAACAGCGGCATCCTCAACCCCTTCAGCCTCACGCAGAGCGCTGCCGCGCTGGCCGGGCTGAAGGCGATCTCGGCCGAAGGCGCATCGCTCTATGGCGGGAAATACAAGACGTTCCAGGCCGACGCCTCGATCTCGGGTCCGCTGTTCGCGCTGCCGGGGGGTGACGCCCAGATCGCGGCCGGACTCGACTATCGCCGCGAGACGTATGAGTTCAACGGTTCGGCCGCGGCTGCCGCGACGGCTCCGGTGATCTTCAACGCTGCGTTCGATAACGTCAACGCGCTCACCCCGAAGAACCGCACGGTCAAGGCGGCCTATGCCGAAGTCAGCCTGCCGATCGTAGACATGCTGGAAGTGACCGGGGCGATCCGCATCGACGATTATTCGGGCTTCGGATCGACCACCAATCCCAAGGTTGCAGTCAAGTTCCAGCCCGCCGACTGGCTGATGTTCCGGGGCTCCTACAGCACCGGCTTCCGCGTGCCGAGCTTCAACCAGATCTTCAACGGCATCACCGAAAGCCCCTATTCGGGCAGCGACCTGGCCGATCCGGTGAAGTGCCCGGGCGGCGTGCCGACCAGTGCTTTCGGAAGCGGTCAGAACTGCGCGCAGATCCGCCCGAACGTCTGGAACGGCGGCACGGCCGACCTTGGGCCGGAAACCGCCAAGATGATGAGCCTGGGCGTGGTGCTGCGGCCGCTGCCGCGCTGGAGCCTGACCGCCGACTGGTGGGACATCAAGGCCGACAACACCATCCAGCTGCTGACCCTGCGCCAGCTGATCGACAATGCCTCGCTGTTCCCAGATCGCTTCATCCGTGACACGGCGGGCAACGTGCAGGTGCTTGACCAGCGCTGGATCAACGCCGGTGCGCGCAAGACACAGGGCATCGATTTCGCGCTGCGCGGTTCGGTCGACCTGCGTGACAGCCGCACCCTGTCGCTCGGCTTTGACGGCACCCTGCTGCTGGAAAAGAAGGAGAAGCTGACCCAGGCCGCGCCGTGGAGCGCCAGCCAGATCGGCGTGTTCACTTTCGCGGGCGACCTTGGCCTGCGCTGGAAGCACAACGCCTGGCTGACCCTGTCGAATGAGGACTTTTCGGCCACGCTGACCCAGATGCACCGGGCCGGCTATGCCAACCAGAAGCTGCCGGGCATCGCCTCGGGCGCGGTCGTGCGGCCGGGCTTCAACCCTGACGTCGAAGCCTACACGATCTACAACTTCTCGCTCAGCTACACGGGCCTGGCGCCCAACTACAAGCTGACGCTGGGGGTGCGGAACATGTTCAACAACGACCCGCCGTTCGCGATCAGCTATGACGGCAACAGCGGTGCCGGTTCCAGCTGGGAACCGCGCGTGGCTGATCCGCGCGGGCGCTCGTTCACCGTCCAGGTCGAGGTCAAGTTCTGATCCGCGACTACCGATGACAAGGGTCAGGGGGCGCTCCGCAAGGGGCGCCCTTTTCCTTAGGGTATCCGATTTTTCTCCGAACCTTGCGTTAACCCTGATTTTACCCGGAAATGCGAGAACGCAGGCCTGCAGCAGACGGTGCAATGGGCATTCATGGCAAGCGAACCGCAATTCCGGACGACAGGGGGCCGCCGCGCCAACCGGCGCAGCATTGCCGCGACCGTGCAGTTCCGGGCCGGAACCCGCCGCGCCAACGTGCAGATCCGTGACATTTCGCGCTTTGGCGCACGCGTCGGCGGAGTGTTCCTGGTCCACAGAGACAATCGCTTCTACCTGAAGCTGCCGGGGCTGGAAGCGATCGAGGCACGGGTCGCCTGGGTCGAGGAGTTCGAATTCGGCTGCGAATTCATCCGTCCGCTGAACGAGGTCGTGTTCGACGCGGTCACGCGCTCGCTGTAAAGCGCCGGAGCGACGGGCGCTTGCGACAAGCGGATTGAACCGCAGCCTGCGCTCGCGCATATCCCTTTCATGACAGCGAAAACCGCGCCGAGAGGATTGGAACTGGTCGATGCCGGCCGCGTGCTGGCGCGTCCCGGCTGGTTCGCCCGGGCTTGGGCAGGGCCGCTTGGCAAAGTGCTCGACCGGATTGACGCTGGGCTGGCAAGCGGCGCGATCGACGCGGTGCTGCCCGATGGCAGCCAGCGCCGGCTGGGGGGGCGCGCTCCCGGGTTCGTCGCCCGGGTGGAACTGCGCAGCTGGCGGGCGCTGCTGCGGCTGGCAACCGGCGGTTCGGCGGGATGGTATCAGGCGTGGGAGGCGGGGGAGTGGGACAGTCCCGATCCGGTTCCGCTCTTCGCGCTGTTCATGGCCAATGGGGCGAGCCTGGGCGATACCGGGCGGGCGCGTGGCCCGTGGCGGCTGATGGCCCGCGCGCTCCACTTCCTGCACCGCAACACCCGCAGCGGCGCGGCGCGCAACATCCATGCCCACTATGACCTGGGCAACGATTTCTACGCGCTGTGGCTCGATCCGGCGATGGTCTATTCAAGCGCGCGGTTCGGGCCCGAAGCGCGCGATCTGGCCTCTGCCCAGCGGGCCAAGCTGGCCGCTATCGCCGCGCGGGTGCAGGGCGCAGCCAGCGTGCTGGAAATCGGGTGCGGCTGGGGCGCACTGGCGCAGCACCTGCACGAGCAGGGCATGGCGGTGACCGCGATCAGCCTGTCGGACGAGCAACTGGCCTGGGCGCGCGAACGCCAGTCATCCGCCATCGATTTCCGCAAGCAGGATTACCGCGATGTCACCGGCCAGTTCGACGCGGTGGTCAGTGTCGAGATGGTGGAGGCGGTGGGCCGGGAATACTGGGACGACTGGTTCGATTGTATCGCCCGCAGCCTGAAGCCGGGCGGGCGCGCGGCGATCCAGTTCATCTCGATCCGCGAAGACCTGTTTCCGGCCTATGCCCGCTCCGCCGATTTCATCCAGACCCACGTTTTTCCGGGCGGAATGCTGGTGAGCGAGGCGCAGTTCCAGCACCTGGCCGCAGAGCGCGGGCTGAGCTGGGAGGACCGCGAAGGCTTTGCCCTGGACTATGCCGAAACCCTGCGGCTGTGGCGCGAAGCCTTTGACCGGGTCGTGGCCGAGGGACGCTTGCCGACCAGTTTCGATGACCGCTTCACCAGGCTGTGGCGGTTCTACCTGATGTATTGCGAAGGCGGCTTTCGGGGCGGCGGGATCGACGTGGCGCAGGTGACGCTGGTCCGGCGCTGACTTGCGGAAGGGGTTGAGCCCCGACCGGTCCTGCCGCTCATGCGCGCTCACCGGGGGGGGTGGAAAGAAACGCAGTCTTGCAGGTCGGCCGGGGCTCGGGGGGATCGGGACCCTAGCTGACGGTGCGATACATTTGATCGCCGCGCCAGCGGGTCAGGATATTGTCGTGCACGATCGGGCTGAGCAGGTTGCCGAAGGCGCAGCCGACCAGGCTGTTGTCCCACCAGACGACCTCCGCCTGCAGCGCTTCCAGACCCGGCAGGGTCAGCCAGCAGACGGTGCCGGGGTGAACCCGGTTGACGGCGGCGGCACAGAAGCCGCTGACCGAAAGGTCATGGACCACGGTCTGAACCGCGCGCGCACCCGACATGCGCAACATGCCGGGGATGGTGATCCGGGTGCGCGGCGCGCAGCGATCCTCCTGCGCGGCGGAGAAATAGGAATCCCGCTTCTGTCCGATGAGATAGTCGCTCATGCCTCGCATCCCATTGCTGCCCGTTCGCCGTCGTTGCCGGAAACTTTCCGGCCGTGCTTGGCGAAGTATGGAGCGCTCTGGTTGCGGGGGGATTATCGGGGGTGGTTAATTCTTTCGCGGTGCGGGCTGGCGAATTGTTCACCAAGCAAGGCAACGATCCTGTCCGCCACGACCTGCGGCAGCTTGACCGTGGCCGGATCCTCGCCCGGATAGGCCTTGGCCCGCATCGCGGTGCGGGTGGCGCCGGGATCGACGATCGCGACGCGTACCTTGCTGATATTGCGCACTTCCTGGCCGTAGCAATCGACCAGCACTTCGGCTCCCGCCTTGCTGGCGGCATAGGCGCCCCAGAAGGCGCGTGGCTGGGTGGCGACGCTGGTGGTAAGGTAAACCAGCCGGCCATTGTCGCTTGCCCGCAGCAGCGCGTCGAACCGTGCGATAAGCGCCTGGGTGGCAAGCAGGTTGACAGTCAGCGCGCGGCTGAGGCCGGTCTGCTCGATGTCCTTGACCGCCATCAGGTCGGGCAGGACGGCGGCCGAATGGACCAGCATGTCGAGCGCGTTCCAGCGGGTCGAAACGGCTGCAGCCAGCCGGGCAATGCCATCGCCGTCGGCCAGATCGACCGGCGCGATGGTCGCGCTGCCACCGGCGGCGAAGATCCGTTCCTCGACCGATTCCAGGGCGCGCGTGTCGCGTCCGGTGATCACCACGTGAGCGCCCGCGGCTGCAATTGCTTCCGCGATGGCGCTGCCGATTCCCCCGCTTGCCCCGGTGACCAGGGCGACCTGACCTGCCAGCGCGCTCATGCGACCTTGCCGACCGGCAGCGAGAGTTGGCCGGAATCGCCTTCGCGATCCGCAAGGTCGGTCAGGCTGGTGGGATATTCGCCGCTGAAGCAGGCATCGCAATGCGTCGGGCAGGCGGCGTTGCGACCGCTTTCGCCCACCGCGCGGTAGAGCCCGTCGATCGAGACGAAGGCCAGGCTGTCTGCCTGGATGAACTCGGCCATGCCCGGAACGTCCATCTGCGCGGCCAGCAGCTTGCTGCGTTCGGGCGTGTCGACCCCGTAGAAACAGGAATGGCCGGTCGGCGGGCTGGCGATGCGCATGTGCACCTCGGCGGCGCCAGCATCGCGCATCATCTGCACGATCTTCATCGAGGTGGTGCCGCGCACGATCGAATCGTCGATCAGCACGACCCGCTTGCCTTCGATGATCGCGCGGTTGGCGTTGTGCTTGCGCTTGACGTCAGCATGGCGCGCACCGTCCGAGGGCTGGATGAAGGTCCGCCCGACATAGTGCGAGCGGATGATCCCCAGTTCGAACGGAATGCCCGACTGCTGTGCATAGCCGATTGCGGCGGGCACGCCGCTGTCGGGCACCGGGATGACCAGGTCGGCCTCTGCGGGGGCTTCCTTGGCGAGTTCCACGCCGATTCGCTTGCGCACGTCATAGACCGAGCGCCCGCCCATCTGCGAATCCGGGCGGCTGAAATAGACGTGTTCGAAAATGCAGGGGCGCGGCGCCGGTTCGCCGAACGGGCGGTGGCTGGAAATGCGCCCGTCGGTGCGCACTTCCACGATCTCGCCCGGTTCCACCTCGCGCACGAACTCCGCGCCGACCACGTCGAGCGCCACGGTTTCGCTGGCGAAGACCACGGCATCCCCGATCCGGCCCATCACCAGTGGACGAATGCCCAGCGGATCGCGGCAGGCGACCATCCGCTTGGGGGTTACGCAGATCAGCGAATAGGCGCCTTCGACCATCCGCAGCGCATCGACGAACCGGTCAAGCAGCTTGGGGAAACGGCTGGTGGCGATGAGGTGGATGATCACCTCGGTATCGGAAGTCGACTGGAAGATCGAACCCTTGGACACCAGCTCCTTCTTGAGGTGCATGGCGTTGGAAATGTTGCCGTTGTGGGCGATCGAGAAACCGCCGGCGGCAAGGTCCGCGAACAGCGGCTGGATGTTGCGCAGGCCCGAGCCGCCAGTGGTCGAATAGCGCACGTGGCCCGAGGCGATCGTGCCCGGAAGCCCTTCAAGGACCTTGTCGTCCGAGAACACCTGCGCGACGTGCCCGATGCCGCGGTGCGAATAGAAGTCGCGGCCATCAAGGCTGACGATGCCGACCGCTTCCTGGCCCCGGTGCTGGAGGGCATGGAGCCCCAGCGCGGTCATCGCGGCGGCATCCCTGGTGCCGATCACTCCGAAGATCCCGCACTCCTCGCGGAGTTTGTCGCCATCCGGATCGAGGAAGGGGTGCGTGAAGTTCATTGTGGAATCGCCCTGGCCGGTGCTGTGCGTGTGGGGGCGCATTTGGGCTTTGCGGCCGATTAAAGCAAGGGGAAGGGGCATTGCCCTCGGCAGCCTATCCCCCTAAATCCCCCGAACCGACCCATTCGCCGTGAACGTGGCCCTGCAGAAGGCATCAGCTTGATCCTCTCCCCTTTCGAATGGACCATCGCCAAGCGTTACATGCTGCCGGGTCGCGGCGAGGCGTTCATTGCGCTGGTCGCGGGCATCAGCCTGTTTGCGGTGACGCTGGGCGTGGCCGCGCTGGTCATCGTGATGAGCGTGATGAACGGCTTTCGCGCCGAACTGTTCGACAAGATCGTCGGCCTCAATGGCCACGCGATCATCCAGGGCTATGGCGGGCGGCTCGACAACTGGCAGCAGGTGCTGGACCAGGCCCGCAAGGTGCCGGGCGTCAAGCGCGCCTCGCCGCTGATCGAGCAGCCGCTGATGGGCGCGGTCAACGGGCGGGTCGAACTGATCTTCGTGCGCGGCAACACGCAGGAGGACATCAACCGCATCGCGCCCAAGGTGATCGACGGTTCGCTGAAGGACCTGCGGGTCGATTCCGGCAATGTCGCGATAGGATCGCAGCTGGCCGCCAATCTCGGCGCGCGGGTGGGGGACACGATCACGGTGATCAACCCGCAGGGGCGCTCCACCCCGTTCGGCACCGTGCCGCGCCAGATTGCCTATCGCGTGGCCGCGATCTTCGAGATCGGGGTCTATGACTATGACGAGCGCTTCGTGGTCATGCCGATGCAGGATGCGCAGACCCTGCTGCTGCTGGGCGACAGCGTGGGCATGATCGAGGTGCAGGTCGATGATCCGGACGTGGCCGCCGAAACGCTCGCTCCGCTGGGCGAGCAGCTGGCCGGGCGCGCCGTGGTGAGCGACTGGAAGACGATCAACGCCAGCCTGTTCGAGGCGCTGGCGGTGGAGCGGGTGGCGATGTTCGTCGTGCTGTCGATCATCGTCCTGGTCGCGGTGTTCAACATCCTGTCCTCGCTGATCATGCTGGTGCGCGCCAAGACGCGCGACATTGCGATCCTGCGCACCATGGGGGCGACGCGGCGATCCTTGCTCAAGATCTTCGTGACCATCGGTTTCGTGATCGGCGCGCTGGGGACGGTCGCCGGGCTGGGGCTGGGCTTCGTGTTCCTGTTCTTCCGCCAGTCGATCGTGCGGGGGATCGAACTGGTGACGGGGCAGAACCTGTGGGATCCCTCGATCCGCTTCCTTACCGAACTGCCCGCGCGCAGCGATCCGGTGGAAATCGCCCTGATCAGCGTCATGGCGCTGGTGTTCAGTTTCCTCGCCACGCTTTACCCGGCCCTCAAGGCGGCGAGCACCGATCCCGTGCAGGTGCTGCGCTATGAATAGTCCTGTCGTCCAGCTTTCGGGCCTGACCCGCAGCTTTGAGCAGGGCGGGGTGCGGATCGACGTGCTGCGCGGGGTGGACCTCGCGATCCAGCCGGGCGAGATCGTCGCCCTGCTGGGGCCATCGGGTTCGGGCAAGTCGACCATGCTTCAGGCGGTCGGCCTGCTGGAAGGCGGCTTTGGCGGCAGCATCGCGATCTGCGGGACCGAGGCGAGCGCGCTGAACTCTGACGAGCGCACGACGCTGCGGCGGGAGCGGATCGGTTTCGTTTACCAGTTCCACCATCTGCTGCCCGATTTCTCCGCGCTGGAGAACGTCGTCCTGCCGCAGCTGGTGGCGGGCAAGGGTCAGGCCGAGGCCGAGGCGCGGGCGCTGGAACTGCTTCAGGCGCTGGGCCTTGGCGCGCGCACCGATCACCGCCCCAGCCAGCTTTCGGGCGGCGAGCAGCAGCGCGTGGCCGTGGCCCGCGCGCTGGCCAACAAGCCCGCGCTGGTGCTGGCGGACGAGCCGACCGGCAATCTGGACGAGGCGACCGCCGACAAGGTGCTGGCCCAGTTCCTTGAACTGGTGCGCGGCGCGGGCAGCGCGGCCATCGTCGCCACCCACAACGAGCGGCTGGCGCTGGCGATGGACCGGGTGCTGCGGCTGCACGAGGGCAGGCTCGAATAGCGGCGGGCCGGGCACCCTTTGCGGCTTCCCGCGTTTAGCGATGGGGGCAGCGAAAGGAACAAGCCCATGGCCAATTCACCCACCACGTTTCGCGGCGAACCAGCCGGGCCTGATGGACCGGACTGGGACCACGCCGCATCGCTGCACCGGGCCGACGACGGCGGCGGGGTTCTGGGCGATTTCAAGGCGATCCGCCATGGGACGATTGCCGAACTGGTCGCCCTGGTAATGGCCTTGCCTGAGACCGACCGCTCCCGCTATGCCGTGATCAAGGAGGGCGCGCGGCAGCTGACGCACAAGGAAATCGCCGAACTTGCCGCCCGCCCGGACTTTCCGGGGAGACAAGAATGAACGATCCGCGCACGATTGCCGATTTCACGGCCAAGCGCCCGAATGGCGAGGAAATCAGCCTCGCCGACAAGCTGGGCAAGGTGGTGCTGGTGGTCAACACCGCCAGCAAGTGTGGCTTCACGCCGCAGTATGACGGGCTTGAGGCGCTGTGGCGCAAGCACAAGGACCAGGGGTTCGAGGTCATCGCCTTCCCCTGCAACCAGTTCGGCGGTCAGGAACCGGGCGATGCCGACCAGATCGAGGAGTTCTGCAAGGTCAACTTCGGCCTGTCGTTCCCGCTGATGGGCAAGGTCGAGGTCAACGGCCCGGGCGCCTCGCCGCTCTACGACTGGATGAAGCAGGCGGCGCCGGGCGTGATGGGGACCAAGTCGGTCAAGTGGAACTTCACCAAGTTCCTGATCGGCCGCGACGGCAAGGTGGTGCGCCGCTACGCCCCGACCGACAAGCCGGAAGCGCTGGAACAGGACATCGCCGCGCTGCTGTGATGCTCGGCTGGTGAACAGGGGGCTGCGCTGGCAGCCCCCAGAGTTTTACTTGCCCAGGCCGGTCAGTGCCGACTGATCGACCGCTCCGACCGCGGCTTTCAGCTCATCGATCGACCCGGCCTCGCCTTCCGCCTCGACCATGAAGCGGTTGGCGACAACCCGGCCAAAGCTGCCGCTGCCTTCGCGGCGATCCCACTTTTCGGACTGCATTTGCCCGTCGACCGTGCCGGTGCGTTCATAGCCGTCGGCGGTCTCCTTGTTCTCTTCGACCCCCAGCGCCGCGCCGATTCCGGCAAGCGCGCCCATACCGCCCATGTCGACGATCTTGAGCGTGATGGTCTTGTCGCCGGAGGTATAGGTGCCTTCCGCCGTGCTGCCCATTTGGCCCATGGCCGAGCTTTCGACGGCGGTGCGCTGATAGCCGCTCAGCGAGGCGGGCAGCAGCGCCTGGAGCTGCGCCGGGCTGGCGGCCTTGATCTCGCCATTGGCCATGGCTTCGGCCTGCTTGCTGGCTTCCTCGATCTTGCCGGTGTCGATCGTGCCGCCGCCGGGCAGCTTGATCTTCACCTCGTCATCAGAGCCGATGGTCGATCCGGCAAGGCCGAACAGACCGGTTACGGCCGCTGTCACCGGCGCGGTCACCAACATGAAGACGATCCCGGCCAGCACGGTGACGGCGGTGAAGCTCGCCGCCTTGGCCTGCGGCACCTTCAGCAGCGGCGTGACGCCGGTGTAGAGCAGGTAGAGGCTGTAAAGCCCGACGATCCCCAGGAGCCCGAACCACGGAACCAGCTGGAAGATGCCCGCCAGCCAGGCTGCCGTCATCGACCAGATCACCAGCTTGAAGGCGGCGGCGCGGCTTGCTTCGCCCTCGAACTTCGGGGCCAGCCAGTCCGCCACCAGCCCCAGCACGACGACCGAAACCAGCGCGAGCAGGTAGGACACGACCATGGTCGCGATCCCGCCGACCAGCGACGGCGAGTAACTGATGCCGAGCGCGCCATAGCCGAACAGCTGGCCGTGCAGGAACTGGCCGACCGGTCCGATCGCGGCGAGGGGAACGGCAAGGCGCACGAACAGGTCGCCCGGCGTATCACGCTCTGCGGCGATGGCCGGCCAGGTTTCGAGCGGTTTCATGATGAGTGACTTGATGCGCTGGACCAGCGACGTGCTGCTGCCCGGAGCGCCTGGTATTTCGGCCATGGTCTGTTTCCCCAATTCGTGAATCTAGACGAAGCGGCCCGTATTTTTGCTCATAGGACCACACTTGTCGCAGCTTGGCCAGCCGCGCCGCGCTTTTCCCCAGACCGTCGGGGCTGGCGCTTGATTGGAACGGGGCCGCGCGCAATATCGGTGGACGATGGCTTACGAACCCTTTGTCCCCCTGCGCGTGCTTTCCAGCTACTCGATGCTGGAGGGCGCGATCGATCCCAAGGGCTTCGGCAAGCTGGCCAAGGAACGCGGCTTTCCGGCAATCGCGGTGACGGACCGCAACGGGCTCTACGGCGTGATGTCCTTCGCCAGCGGGTGCAGGGATGTCGGCGTGCAGCCAATCACCGGCACCACGCTGGCCGTCCAGCGCGAAACCAATGGACCGATCGACTGGCTGGTGCTGCTGGTGCAGGACGAGGCGGGCTGGCTGAACCTGTGCCATCTGGTCAGCAAGGCACACCTCGATCGGCCGCTGGAGCTTGATCCCCATGTCACGCTGGAGGACTTGCGGGGGCATTCGGACGGCCTGATCGCGCTGACCGGCGCAGGCGACGGGGCGCTGGTGCGGCTGCTGGCCGAAGGGCGGCAGGACGCGGCGGAAGCTTACTGCGAAAAGCTGGAAGCGCTGTTCCCGGGACGGCTCTACATCGAGGTTGCCCGCCGCAACGAAGCGAACGAGGAGGCTGCCGAGGACGCGCTGATCGAGCTGGCCTATGTTCGAAACCTGCCCCTGGTCGCGACCAATCCGGCAAGCTTTGCCGAACCCGGTTTCCACGGCGCGCATGACGCGATGCTGTGCATCGCCAATTCCACCCACGTCGACGCGCCGGAGCGGCCGCGCTCCAGCCGCGAGGCCTGGGTCAAGTCCGCGCCGATGATGGCCGAGCAGTTCGCCGACCTGCCCGAGGCCACGGCCAACACCCTGATCATCGCCCAGCGCTGCGCCTATGCCCCGCCCAAGCGCAAACCGCTTCTGCCGAGCCTTGCCGGTGACGCGGCGGGCGAGGCGCAGATGCTGATCGACGATGCCCGTGCGGGGCTGGAACGGCGGCTGGCACCCTATGGCGAGATGGAAGCGGCGGAGCGGCAGGCCTATTTCGACCGGCTCGATTTCGAGACCGGGATCATCAACAAGATGGGCTTTGCCGGCTACTTCCTGATCGTGGCCGACTTCATCAAGTGGGCCAAGGACAACGGCATTCCGGTGGGGCCGGGGCGCGGTTCGGGCGCGGGCAGCCTCGTCGCCTGGTCGCTGACCATCACCGACCTCGATCCGCTGAAGCTGGGCCTGCTGTTCGAACGCTTCCTCAACCCGGAACGCGTTTCGATGCCGGACTTCGATATCGACTTCTGCGAAACCCGGCGCGGCGAGGTGATCCGTTACGTCCAGCGCAAGTACGGGCACGATCACGTCGCGCAGATCATCACTTTCGGCAAGCTCAAGGCCCGCGCCGTGCTGCGCGATACGGGCCGCATCCTGCAGATGAGCTATGGCCAGGTCGACCGGCTGTGCAAGATGGTGCCCAACCATCCGACCGACCCCTGGACCCTGCCGCGCGCATTGAACGGCGTGGGCGAGTTCAAGCGCGAATACGACAACGACGACGAGGTTCACCGCCTGATCGACCTGGCGGTGCAGCTCGAAGGCCTGCCGCGCAACAGCTCTACCCACGCGGCGGGCGTGGTGATCGGGGACCGCCCGCTGGCGCAGCTGGTGCCGCTATACCGCGATCCGCGTTCCGACATGCCGGTGACCCAGTTCGACATGAAATATGTCGAGGATACCGGCCTCATCAAGTTCGACTTCCTGGGCCTCAAGACGCTGTCGGTGCTGCGCAAAGCGCTCGACCTGCTGGCGCGGCGCAGCATTGCCATCGATCTGGAGAAGCTGCCCTGGGACGATGCGGAGGTCTACGAGCTGCTTCAGTCGGGTGACACGGTGGGCGTGTTCCAGCTTGAATCCGAAGGCATGCGCCGCACGCTGGCGGCGGTGAAGCCGACCAATTTCGGCGACATCATCGCGCTCGTCTCGCTCTACCGTCCGGGCCCGATGGACAACATTCCGCTGTTCGGGCGGCGCAAGAACGGCGCGGAAAAGATCGAGTATCCGCACGAGAAACTGGCGGGCATCCTGGCCGAAACCTACGGCATCTTCGTCTACCAGGAACAGGTCATGCAGGCCGCGCAGATCCTTGCGGGCTACTCGCTCGGCGACGCTGACCTGCTGCGCCGCGCGATGGGCAAGAAGGTCCAGGCGGAAATGGACGCGCAGCGCCAGCGCTTCGTCGATGGCTGCAAGGAAGTGTCGGGGATCGACAAGGCCAAGGCCAACGAGCTGTTCGACTTGATCGACAAGTTCGCGGGATACGGCTTCAACAAATCCCACGCCGCCGCCTATGCGCTGCTCGCCTACCAGACGGCCTGGCTGAAAACGCATTACCCGCACGAATTCTACGCCGCCTCGATGTGCTTCGACATGCACCAGTCGGAAAAGCTGGCGGTGTTCGTCGACGACATGCGCCGCAACGGGATCGAATGCGCCGGGCCAGACGTGAACCGCAGCGAGGCCGAATTCATGGTCGAGCAGACGGACGAGGGCTATGCCGTGCGCTATGCTCTGGCGGGCATCCGCAACGTCGGCGAAAAGGCGATGGACGCGCTGGTGGCCGAGCGTGAGGCCAATGGCCCATTCACTAGCCTTGAAGACCTGTTCCGCCGCGTGCCGCCCGGCGCGATGAACCGCCGCGCGCTGGAAGGGCTTGCCGCATCGGGCGCGTTCGACGGCCTCGAGCCCAACCGCGCCAAGGTGCTGGCCAGCGCCGACATGCTGCTGGCCGTCGCGGATGAAGCGGCGCGGACCCGCTCCAGCGGCCAACACGGCCTGTTCGGGGGCGAGGACCACGCCGCCCCCGCGCTGCGCCTTACCGAAGTGGAGCCCTGGCCCAAGTCCGAGCAGATGGCGAAGGAGCGCGAGAATTTCGGCTTCTACTTCGCCGCCCATCCGGTGGAGCAGTGGCGCGCGGTCGCCTCGGCCAACGGCGCGCGCTCCTATGCCAGCCTGATGGAAACCGGGGTGCCGGGCGGCGGGCGGATGCCGGCGGTGATGGCGGCGATGGTCGAGGGCGTGCAGCGCCGCAAGACCAAGCGCGGCAACGATTTCGTGGTCGCGGAATTTTCCGACAATTCCGGCCAGTTCTCCGCCTCGTGCTTTGAAGAGACGCTGGTCGAGCCGATGCTGCAATGGGCGAAGGATGGCACCTGCCTGCTGCTCTCGGTCGAACTCGACGCGCCGAGCCCTGACGAGCCGCCGCGCGTGACGGTCCGTTCGGCCAAACCGCTGAGCGAGGTGAAGAGCGCGGGCTCGATGCTGCTCAAGCTTGATGTGTTGTCCGCCGATGGCTTGCAGGAGCTGGTCCAGACCCTGACCCGCGGCGAGGAAGGGCGCGGCGAGGTGCAGGTGCGGCTGCGGACCGGGCAGGGGACCGAGCCGCTGGTCCGGCTGGGGCGGGATTTCCAGCTGGACGGCGCTGTCGCGGAGCGCTTGGCAAGCGTCGAAGGGCTTGCCAATGTGTCGCTCAGCGCGCGGCGCGGGCAGGCGCACCTGCGGCTCGTCGCCTGAGACGCACAAGACCAAGACCAATCTGGAGAGAGAACCGAAATGCTGGGCGCAATGCAGGACTTCGACCTACGGGTCACCCATCTGATCGACCACGCAGCGCGTGAGCATGGCAGCCGCGAGATCGTGACCCGCTGGGCCGATGGCAGCGAAACGCGCACCAACTGGGCCGGTATTCGCCGCGACGCGCTGAAGATGACCCAGGCGCTGCGCAAGCTGGGCGTGCAGCAGGGCGACCGGATCGCCACCCTGGCGATGAACCACAGCCGCCACCTCGTCAGCTGGTACGGCGCGGTGGGCGTGGGCGGCGTGCTCCACACGATCAACCCGCGCCTGTTCGACGATCAGCTGGAATACATCGCCAACCACGCCGAGGACCAGGTCCTGCTCTATGACAAGGCCTTCGCCCCGATCATCGAGCGGATGAAGCCCAAGTGGGCCACGATCCGCCATTACATCTGCTTTGACGACGGCCAGTTCGAGGACTGGATCGGCGCCGAGGACGGCGAGACGACCTGGGCCTTCGGGGACGAGCGCGATCCGTGCATGCTGTGCTACACCAGCGGCACGACCGGCAATCCCAAGGGCGTGCTTTACGAGCACCGCTCGACCATGCTCCACGCGATCACCGGCCTGCAGCCTTCGATCTTCGATTTCGACGCGCGCAGCGTGATGCTGCCGGTGGTGCCGATGTTCCATGCCGCCAGCTGGGGCCTGCCCTGGTCGGGCGCGGCGGCGGGAATCAAGTTCGTGTTCTCGGCGGTCAACGATGCCGCCGTGCTGTGCGAGCTGATGAACCGCGAGAAGGTGACCCATTCCGCCGGCGTGCCGACCGTCTGGCTCGCCACCTTCCAGCACATGGACGCGACCGGCACGACCCTGCCGAGCCTGCGCCAGGCGATCATCGGCGGATCGGCCGCGCCGCGCTTCATGCTGGAGCGTCTGATGAAGGCCGGGGTGAACGTCGCCCACGCCTGGGGCATGACCGAGACCAGCCCGATCGGCACGACCGGCGCGAAGAGCTGGGACTGGGACGACCTGACCTTCGAGCAGCAGGTCGACGTCAAGCAGATGCAGGGCCGCGTGCCCTTCGGCGTGGAGTTGCGCACGGTCGACCTCGGCGACTCCTCGATCGAGTTGCCGCGCGATGGCAAGACCGCCGGGGCGCTGCAGGTGCGCGGGCCGTGGATCATCAAGCGTTACTTCAAGGCCGAAGGCGGCGCTGCCGTCTCTCCCGAACAGTGGTTCGACACCGGCGACGTCGGCATCATCCATCCCGACGGCACCCTGCAATTGACCGACCGGACCAAGGACGTGATCAAGTCGGGCGGCGAATGGATCAGCTCGGTCGAACTGGAAAACGCTGCCGTCGGCCACCCGGGCGTGGCCGAGGCCGCCGCCATCGGCATCCATCACCCCAAGTGGGACGAGCGCCCGATCCTGGTGGTCGTGAAGAAGGCCGGGGCGGACGTCACCGCACAGGAAATCCGCGATCACCTGGCCGAGCATGTCGCCAAGTGGTGGCTGCCTGACGCGATCGAGTTCGTGGACGAAATCCCGCACGGCGCGACCGGGAAGATCAGCAAGAAGGACCTGCGCGACCAGTTCCGCGACTACAAGCTGGAAGACGCGTGATGACCGGCCATGTCGATCCCAGCCGCGAGAACTGGCAGCGCTTCAAGGACCTGCCGCGCGACCGGCCGATCCACATGCTCAACCTGATCAAGCTGCGCGATCTGGCGGAATATCCGGAAGGCCATCCCAACCACGGCAAGGGGCTGACCGGGGCGCAGGCCTATGACATCTACCGCGCCGGCTTCCAGAAGCTGGTCGCCGACGATGGCGCGGCGATGGTCTGGGAAGCGCCGCTGGAATGCGTCGTCACCGGCCCGGAAGGCGAATGGGACGAAGCCTTCGTCATGGGCTACCCCAATAGCGCCGCCTTCATGGCTATGGTCAAGAACGAGGACTATGTCCGCGACGTCGTGCCCCACCGCACGGCGGCGGTGGCCGACAGCCGCCTCATCCGGTTCGCGGGATAAGCCTCCCAACCTTCGTTATTGCTTCGCCATGCTCGCAATGACGAAGGGGGCTAGGGTCAGGACCCATTAACCGCAGCTTCGAGGCGGCGGAATGGCGAACATATCGGGCGGAAATTTCCGCCGGGAAGGCTGGTTGCCTTTCCAAGGGAATTCCCGTCCGAGATGGAAGCCATTTCGCCGTCCCTGCGGGATTTGGCCAAAATGGCCTCTCGCAGCGTCGAGAAGTCTTGAAATATCGACATATTCCTGCGCCTTCTCTCCTCGCGACAGGCCATTTTGACTCAAACCTCGAAGCTGCGGTTAATGGGTCCTGACCCTAGAGCAGCCGCAGTTGCCCACCCACCTCTGGCCGCACGAATTGCGTGCAGTCCAGCACCGGCTGCTCGCGGTTCAGGCCAAGGC
>ERZ795062.782-NODE-782-length-24632-cov-57.279001_pt1 | contig 24632 bp, 25 predicted proteins | sample MGYA00375146_ERZ795062 | MGnify/ENA primary metagenome ERZ795062 (study PRJEB30191, sample SAMN05720281) | activated sludge metagenome | isolation source: Anaerobic digester | place: USA | collected 2015-07-16 ... | reverse complement strand
AATAGGGAAGATGCTTACGACCAATTCGAGACAATCTCAATTTCACCGCCATTTTTTTATCTTCTCCTTTCGTCTCTATCTTCCTAAGCCAAAAAATCCTCTCCCTCTAGAAGAAGGAAGAGGACGGCCTTTCTTCATTTGTTTCCACAGTTTACGAAAATCTTCAAACTGCTTGAGTAATTTATTTACCTCTTGTACTGTAGTACCACTACCTTGAGCAATCCTCTTTTTGCGACTGGCACCAATGAGAGAAGGATTCTCCCGCTCTTCACGAGTCATAGAGTTGATTATAGCTTCCACTCTTTTCAGGTTTTTTTCTCCATCCACCTGAGATACCATCCCTCGCACTTGACCAGGAAACATATCCAGAATTTCCTGAAAAGACCCTACATTTTTCACCCGCTGCAACTCTTCCAGAAAATCGTTTAAATCCAACTCCTTTTTCTCTATCTTCTTTTCTAACTTTTTCTTTTCTTCCTCACTTATGGCTCGATCCACTTTTTCAATGAAGGTCAAAGTGTCTCCCAATCCCATTATCCGGCTGGCCATTCTATCGGGATGGAAAACTTCTATCTGATTGAGCTTTTCACCCACTCCCACCAGTTTCACCGGCCACCCTGTTTGAGCCACAATGGAGAGAACCGCTCCACCCCGGGCGTCAGTGTCCACTTTGGTTAAGATGAGTCCTGTAGGATGCACCCAGCTTTCAAAACTCTGGGCTACCTTCACTGCTTCCTGACCGGTAGTAGCATCTAAAACTAAAAATCTTTCCGAAAATTCTTCCTCTTCGATTAGCTCTTTCAACTCCTCAAGAAGCTCTTCTTCTACATGTAATCTACCTGCAGTGTCCACTAAAATTACATCTAAACTTTTTTCTCGAGCGTAATCTCGAGCCTTCTTTATCATCTCTTGAGGAGTAGAAGCCTGAGGATCATCAAAAAACTCTAATTTTGCCGTTTGAGCAAGAATCCTTAGCTGTTCTTTGGCTGCTGGACGGCGGGTATCAGTGGAGACCAGAAGAGGAAAGAAACCTCTTTCTTTCAAATATACTCCCAGTTTCCCGCAAGTGGTGGTCTTACCTGAGCCCTGCAATCCCACCATCATCACAGAAGCAGGAAAAGAACCAGAAAGATTCAGCTCCCGGGCTTCCCCTCCCAATATCTGGCGAATTTCCTCCCAGAGAATTTTAATAACCATTTCTCCAGGAGTTACACTCTCCATCACCTCTTTCCCCACCGCTCTTTCTCTTACCCGAGAGGTAAGGTCTTTAGCTACTCGATAGTGGACATCGGATTCCAGTAGTACCATCCTCAATTCCTTAAGAATGGCATCTACATCCTCCTCAGATAATTTTCCTTTACTCCGCAACTTTTTAAAAATAGCATTAAATTTGTCAGTTAAAGCTTCAAACACGAACAACTCTCCTTTTTACTGAAACATATAAGATAATAATCGGCTCGCTCTTCTCTGTCAAGAAACCCTGAGAAATTGTTTTAAAAACAACCAAAAAACGGTGCACCCCTCATTGTTCTTTCAGTAAACTATAGTTTTCACAAACTCCTCCGCATCAAAGGGAACCAGATCTTCTATCCCTTCTCCTACTCCTAAATATTTCACCGGAAGATGAAATTCTTTACCAATACGGAAAACAATTCCCCCTTTAGCCTGGCTATCCCATTTAGTGAGAATGATACCACTGAGGTCAGCCACTGGAAATAGAGATTGAGCCTGTAAAAAAGCATTCTGACCGGCTAAAGCATCGATAACTAAAATACTCTCCAGATTAGAAGGGAGAACCAACTTTTTAGTAACTCGCACCACCTTTTCCAATTCGGCAAGCAAGTTCTTGTTAACATGAGACCTTCCTGCCGTATCAATAATAACTAAAGTGTCTCCCTGGTGGTGAGCAGAGTTAATTCCATCGAATACCACTGCCCCCGGGTCTGCACCTTCTGTTCCTCGAAAACAGCGACATTTTGCTCTTTGTGCCCAAACCTCCAGCTGCTCCATAGCTGCAGCTCGAAAAGTATCAGCAGCAATGAGGCTAACTTTTTCCCCTTTATTTTTAAAGAGATAAGCCAGCTTACCAGCTGCCGTGGTCTTTCCCACTCCATTAACTCCAGAAAGAATTATAGCCTTTAGTTCTCCTTCTTTAGCAGAAGCAAAAAGAGAGGGATCATTTCCCTCCAGAAGAGAGAACAATTTTTGATATAACCATTCCTGCCAGTCATCTCCTCCCCGGGACTTTTTAAACTCCCGAAATTCTTCCACTATTTCCAGGGATAAGGCAGGCCCCATATCGGCCTGAATGAGCAATTCTTCCAGCTCTTCCCAATCTTTTTCTCCTGTTTCTTTTTTGCTCCATAGCTGGGAAAAATGTTCTTTTACCTCCTCCTTCATTTTTCCCATACCTTTCACCCATCTCTGCCAGGTGGATTCTTTTTCCATCATATCTCTCCCTTTTCTATTGAAAAGATTTCCCGTCAAAACAAACTGCCTGGGAAACCCCCGGGTCATTCATAGTTACTCCAATTATTTGATCTGCCACTTCCATCACTTCTTCCTGGTGGGTTACCATCACCACCTGTCGGTTCTGAGAAATATTCTTCAGCAATTGAGCTAGAAGCACACTGTTGGCATGGTCCAAATTAGCATCTACCTCATCCAGAAAGCAAAAAGGTAAATCAGCTACCTCGAAAACTGCAAACAGAAAACACAGGGCCACCAATGACCTTTCTCCACTGGATAAAAGAGACAAATTCTGTTTTCTCTTTCCCGGCAGACGCACTTCTATTTCTGCTTTATCTCCCTGAAAAAGGAGTTGAGCCTCTCCTCCGGGGAAAATTTCTTTAAAAAAGCAAGAAAATCTTTCATTTACCTCGTAAAGAAATTCCTGAAAGCTTTTTCTGATTTCTTTCTGAGCAAGAGAAACTCCTTCTCCCACCAGGTGCAGACCGGCTTTACAGCACTCATTTTTTTCCTTTAAGGAAGAAAAGCGTTCTTCTACTCGAGCAAATTCTTCACCTGCTCCAGGAATAAACCTCTTTTTCTGCAACAATTCCTCTTTTTTCTGGAGAGAATACTCCAGCTCTTTTATATCTACACGGGTTGAGGAAAGTGCAGGACAAAAACTGCCCACTTTTTCCAGTTCTCGAGAAAACTCTTTTATCTCCGAATCTAACTTTTCTTCTAAAATAAGAGCTTTCTCTAATTTCCTTTCTCTCTCTTCCCTCTCTTTTGCTATATCTTGGATTTTTTTCTTAGCTAAATCAATTTCTTCATTTAAGCGTTTTTCCTCTTCTTCTTTTTGCTTTTGTTCTTTCATCTTCTGCTCCAGGAAAACTTCTATCACCCGGATTTTGTTTCCTTCTTCGCTCAATCTTTCTCCATATCTTCTTTTTTCCTCTTCTTCTCTCTTTAAAATCTCAAGGGCCTCCTCTGCCTCCTTCTTCAGGGATTGCATCTCCCACAAAATCCTTTCTCTTTCCCTTTCTCTCTCTTCTTTTTTTATTTTCTCTTTTTCTCTTTCTTTTATGCAATACTGGATTTGAGAGATATTCTCTTTTATCCTCGCTATCTCTTCTTCTATTGTAACCAGTTCTTTTTCCTCAATACTTTTTTTCTCAGTTATTAACTCTACCTCTCTTTTAAGTTCTTTTATCTCTCTTTCTCTCTCTTCTTTCTCTTTTTCCCGGTAAACTAACTTTTCTTTTTCTTTTTCTATCTCCAGTTTTCTCTTCCACAGCTTCTCTTCCTCGTCCTTCTCTTTTTTAGAAATATCCCGGACTTTACTTTCCCAGGAAGCTACTTTATCCTGCCATTTCTTCTCTCTTTTCTTCCAGGAGCGATAAAAACGAGGTTCTCCTGTCGAAGAAATTAATTGTCCAGGAAACAAAAGAAACCCACTGCGTAAAAAGATCAGACTTCCATCGGAAGTTACCAGATTCTCATCAGGCAGCTCGCCACTCTGAAAAAGATGAAAAACTTCTTTCTTCTGGCACTCTCTCCAGAAAGCAGGAGGCACGGCAGAAGAAGAGACGCACCATCGCCCAGGCTCTTGTGAAGATAATTCTAAATCAGAGCTTTCTCTTTCAATATCCTGTTTTTCCCAGAACCAGCCAAGAGCCTGTACCGCCCGTCGAGACCAGCCTCGAGCATTTAATTCTTTTTCCCACTCCTCCTCCCCTTGCCCTCTTTTCCTTCGGCTATTTATCTTCCGGGAAACACTTCGCAGAATTATCCTCCCTTTTTCCAATTTTTCCTCTAAAATCTTTCCCTCTTCTTTTCCCCTCTCTATTTTATTTTCTATATCTCTGATATCTTCTTCTCCTCTTTTTATTTTATTCTTGAGCTCCAGAATCTCCTCTTCCGTTCTTCTTTCTTTGTGCATCTCACCCAGGAGGCGAGCTTCCAGTTTTTCCCTGTCTTCTTTCCAATGACGCTCTCGTTCCCGTAGATGAATTTTCTTTTTTTCTAACTCTCGGAGAGCATTTTCTCTTTCTTCAAGCTGAAGCATTAACTTTTTGTCGTCTATTCCCTCTGTCTCGTTCTCTACAAAAGAAAAATCTTCTCTCCATTTTCTCTCTCTTTCTTCCCAGAGATTAATCTCCACTTCCCACCGGGAAAGTTTTTCTTTAATCCGGAGAGAGTTTTTCCTGTTTTCTCTCATCTCAGTTAAAAGATAATAGAGTTTTTCCTCTTCTTTCTTTTTCTCTTTTTCCTTTTCTTCTATCTCTCTCTCTATATTTTTCTTTTCTCTCTGGCATTTATCCCGGACAGTAGAAAGAGAAGAAAAAATATCCTCCCATTTTCTTTTCTCTTTCTCTCCCTCTCTTATTTTTTCCTCTTCCATTTCTATTTCTTTTTTAAGAAGAGAAGCTTTCTCCTGACGGAGCCTTATCATTTCCTGAATATAAAGTGCTCTGGTTTCTCTCCATTCCCGCTCCAAGGAGAGATATTCTTCTTCCTCCCGGGCCCACAATTTCCATTTTTCCACTTGAAGGCCCAGTTCTTTCAATCGCTCCTCCAGAAGTCTTCTTCTACTCTCTATTTTTTCCGAACGGAGAGAAATCTGGTATAGCTTTTTCTTCCACTCTCCAGCACCGCTTACCGTCTCTAACCACTGCAACCGCGCGAGAGGTGTCTCATAAAGCAGAGCTTGCAGATCTCCTGCCCCTACAATACCAGCACTTAAACGCTCTATTCCCAGGCCTTCTTTTTCTAAATTCTCTTTCCATTCTCTCCAGCGGATTTTTTCATCACAGAAGAAATATTCTGACTCTCCAGAGGCAAATATTCTTCTTGCCACCTTTAGATTTACCCCTGACCGGTCTCCCCACCACACTTCAATTTCAGCCATTCCCAGTGGTTTAACTGTTTTTGAGCCGTTAAATATGACTTCCCGGTTTTGAGTAACCCTGAGCTCTCGCGCCGTATCTCCCCACACCCAGCGCAGAGCATCAATGAGGTTACTTTTACCCGAACCATTAGGACCCACAACCACATTTAAACCTGGAGAAAGATCAATGGTGGTAAGATGGGCAAAAGATTTGAAGCCTTGAATGATTATTTTCTTTAAATACATTATTGACCTTTATTGGGAAATTGATCACCGCTGCTCAAAACTTCTAAAGCTTTCCTGGCTGCTTCCTGCTCCGCTCTTTTCTTATTCTTACCCTCTCCCCAGGCTATACTATTTTCTCCAATCTTAACCTCTACCCGATAAAAGTCCTGATTCCCCTGACTTAAAGTTTCGTAACGAGGGAGACAATTATAATATTGCAAGCACCACCGCTGAAGCAGCCCCTTATAGTTAACTGAGAGATTAAGAGAACTAATATCTCCTGCCTCACAAAAAATTAATTCCAGAACTTTTCTGGTCTCCTCATAAGAAGAGGAGTCAACAAAAACTGCTCCAGCCAGCGCTTCTAAGGAACTGGCCAGTATGGAATCTTTTTCTCGCCCTCCGCTTCTTTCTTCTCCTTTACCTAATTCAATAAACTTTGCCAATTCAATCTTCCGGGCTAAATAAGCTAAACACTCTTCACTTACCAATTTTGATTTAGCTAAGGATAGCCAGCTCCGGGGCCTATCATAATGGTGGAAGAGGTAGTCGGCAACAAAAAAGCCGACTACCGCGTCTCCCAGCCATTCCAACTTATCGTTGCAACTACCATCTCTTCCTTCCAGCGCTGATTTGTGGCGCAGAGCAGTTCTAAGAACTTCTTCATCTTTAAAAACATATCCGATTCTTTCCTCCAGCACTGAAAAGTCAATGTCCGAACTAAACACGGGACAATAAAATTATCCTACTTTAGACTCGATGTATTCCACTGCTTCTCCCACTGTGGTTATTTTTTCTGCGTCTTCATCTGATATTTCAATATCAAATTCCTCTTCAAAAGCCATGATTAGCTCCACGATATCCAGAGAATCAGCCCCCAAATCATCGATAAAGGAAGCATCGGGAGCAACGTCTTCTCCATCTACTCCTAACTGATCTACTACTATTTCCTTAACCTTAGAAAAAATATCCATAGTTACACCTCCTACCTGAAGTAGTTTTTAAATCATTACCAACCCGCCATTGACGTGGATGGTTTGACCGGTAATATATCCAGCAGCTCGAGAAGCCAGAAAAGCGACCACTTGAGCCACCTCTTCAGGCTCTCCCCAGCGACGGAGAGGCACCTGCTGAAGCCAGACTTCTCTCACCTCCTCCGGCAGTTTCTTAGTCATTTCCGTGTTTATAAAACCAGGAGCTACAGCGTTAACCGTTATACCTAAGGACGCCACCTCCCGGGCTAAAGATTTGGTAAAGCCAAGAATAGCTGCTTTCGCGGTAGAGTAGTTAGTTTGGCCGGCGTTACCCATTACTCCTACTACCGAAGAAATATTGATTATCCTCCCGTATCTCTTTTTCATCATATACCGCAAGACTTCTTTGGTGCAATAGTAAACTCCCTGCACCCCTACCTCAAGTACTGCTTTCCAATCCTCATCTTTCATCCGCACGAGAAGTGCATCTCTTGTAATCCCGGCATTGTTCACCAATATATCAATCTGCCCCCAGGTGTTTATTATATCCTGTACCACGGTTTTAATCTCTTCTTTTTTTGTAACATCCGCGATGTATCCCCGGGCTTCTATGCCTTGCTCTTTTAATTCCTCTACTGCTTTTTCTATCTCCTCCTGAGGTGCCACATCATTTATAGCTACCCGGGCACCATTTTCCCCTAAAATTTGAGCAATGGTAAAACCAATACCTCGTCTACCTCCAGTTACCATGGCTACTTGATTTTCAAGGCTCATCTTTTTCTTTCCTCCTCATCTTCTTTTCTCCCCCGATTCCAGGAATTTACATTTTTTACTTCTACATCGGGATATTCTCGAGAAAAAAGCTTGCTCAACACTGTCCCGGGACCCATCTCCCAGATGTGGTGAGATTCACAACGATAAAGAGTGTCCATAACTTCCTTCCACCTTACCGGAGAAAACATTTGCCTGACCAGTAAATCCCTGATTTCTTCGGGACGGGAAACATATTGAGCATTTACATTGCTCACATAGCGGTAACGGGGAGGTTTAATTTCTATTTCCTCCAAAAAGGAAGAAAACTTCTCTGCTGCTTCTTTCATAAAACTGGAGTGAAAAGGAGCACTGACTTTTAACTCTACCACTTTCTTGCTCCCCTCTTTTTCAAGTTTATCCACCACTTGAGGTAAAAGAGAACGAGAAAGAGAAAGAACTATTTCAGAAGAAGAATTAATATTGGCTATTTCTACTTTCCCCTGAGAGGAAAACTCTCCCACTACATTTTCTACCTTTTCTTGAGACAGTCCTAAAACTGCCACCATAGCTCCCTCTCCCGGGGGGACGGCTTCTTGCATAAGCTCCCCCCTTTTTCGCACCAGAAAAATTGCCTCTTCAAAGTCTATACTCTCTGCTGCACAAAGGGCAGAGTACTCTCCTAAACTGTGTCCTGCCACCGCATCCACTGCCAGAGAAAACTCTTTTTGCCAGAGTTGCCAGGTGAGCAAACTGGTGGCTAAAATAGCTGGTTGAGCATTAAAAGTGAGATTTAGTTCTTCCTCCGGTCCTTCCAGGGTCAAGCGCAACAAATCCACCCCACAAATTTCGCTCGCTTTCCCCATAATTTCCTCGGTTTCCTGACGATAATTATCCCACCAGGTTTTAGTCATGCCCACCTTTTGTGCCCCCTGTCCGGGAAAAAGAACCACCCAGCCCACTTTAATCCTCCACCACCTGAGGCAATTTTTTAACTGTTTCTTTAAATTCTCTGACTATATCTTCAATAACCTGCCGAACAGGTTTAATGTCTTTTATAAGGCCGGCAATTTGTCCTGACATTACCGAGCCTTCCTCTACATTACCACAAACTGCCTCTCTCAGTCTACCAGAACCCAGAGCTTCTATTTCTTCAACAGAAGCTCTTCGAGCTTCCAGCTCCTCGAACTGGCGAGTCAGGCGATTACGCAAGCAACGCACCGGGTGACCGGTAGTGGTGCCAGTAACTATTGTAGAGCGATCTTGCGCTTTCACAATTGCTTCTTTATAAAGATGATGTACTTCACACTCTTCAGTGCAGACAAAACGAGTGCCCATCTGCACTCCTTCTGCTCCTAAAGCAAAACAGGCCGCCATGCCTCTTCCATCGGCTATTCCTCCGGCAGCAATCACGGGAAGTGGACTGACAGCATCTACTATCTGGGGAACCAGACACATGGTGGTTGTCTCTCCAATATGACCACCTGCTTCCATCCCCTCAGCAATAATTAATTTTATTCCCCGACGCAATAGCCTTTTAGCCAGAGCAACAGATGCCACTACAGGAATGGTTAAAATACCTTCCCGGGCAAATTCCTCCACCAGCTCTCCCGGATTTCCTGCACCGGTAGTAACTATTGGAACTTTTTCCTCTTTAACCACTTCAATTTGCTCTTTTATATAAGTAGATAAAAGCATCAAGTTCACTCCAAAAGGCTGTCCGGTAAGAGATTTAGTTCTTTTGATCTCCTCTCTTAGCTTCTCTCCCGTCATTCCCCCTGCTCCAATGATACCTAACCCTCCAGCTTCCGAAACTGCCGCCACCAAAGGCGCAGTAGATACCCAGGCCATTCCTCCCTGGAGAATAGGATACTTGATACCCAATATTTCTGTGACTCTTCCTCGCATAATCCACCTCTAACTTTTCAAATTAAGCTGAGACAAACGCTCACGAATTTTATCTGCTATTCCTCTTTTTATCAACTCCTGGGCTCCTCTAATAGCACTCTTTATATCTCTTGCTTTTGAGCTACCATGACAGATTAGACATACTCCCTCCACTCCCAAAAGAGGTGCCCCTCCGTATTCACTTCTATCCAATTTACGCCAGAATTCTTTCAACTTCTCTTCTTCCTGAGGGTTACCTATTTGTTGAGGAAGGTGAGAGGAGATAAAAGCAATCAACCCTTCTCCAAACTTCAGAAGGGCATTACCAGTAAAACCATCACATACCACAACATCTACTTTTCCATCTACTATATTGTGGCCTTCTACGTTACCGGCAAAATCAAAGTGCAAAAAATCACTCTGGGAACGAAACAGCTGATAAGTGGATCTCACGAGCTCATTCCCCTTACCTTCTTCTTCTCCAATATTTAATAACCCCACCCGGGGGTGAGATAGATTCAAAACTATCTTGGCATATTCTGCACCCATAACTGCGAAATGGAGAAGATGTTTGGGTTTACAATCCACATTAGCTCCCACATCCAGAAGAACGGTGCAGGAGCGAGGGTTAGGTATAAGAGCGGCAAGGGCCGGCCGCTCTATTTGAACAATCCTTTTTAGCTTCATCCAGGCAGTAGCCATAACCGCTCCGCTATTACCTGCTGATATAAAGGCATCAACTTTACCTTGAGCCAGTAAATCAATACCTTTAGCTATGGTAGAATCGGGCTTTTTCTTAAGAGCTTCAGTAGGCGACTCCCCCATACCTACTATCTGAGAAGCATCCTCAATGGGAAAATGTTCTTCGTCCATTCCCCATTGAGAATAAAGAGAGAGGAGTTCCTGCCGGGGGCCTACCAATACCAGGGTATAATCAGAAGAATAAGCCTCCTTCGCTCCTTTTATTATTTCCTCGGGAGCGAAGTCTCCTCCCCATCCGTCCAGAGCAATCCTCATATCCAGCCTCTCTTAGTCTTCGACTTTCACCACTTGTCTGCCTTTATAGTAACCACAAGCCAGACAAACCCGATGAGGTAACTTTGGCTGGTGACAGCGAGGACAATCTACCAATTGGGGAGCTTTCACCACCCAGTGAGTTCTTCTTTTATTACGTCGACAACGAGAAGTCTTATTAGTCAAATTAGCCATATCTCATAATACCTCCTCTTTTGCTTTCCATCCTGAAGTGTAGGATAGTATAAAATAATTTCTCACCTATTGCAAATGAAAATAGAATTCTAGCCTTTTAAAAGTGTGTTATCTCCGAAAGTTATAAGTTTTCCTTAGCCCAATTTTTCAATACCGCCAATCGAGGATCTATCGCTTCTTCACAGAAACACTTTTCTTTATTCCGATTTGCCCCACAAACTGGACATAACCCTCGACAATCAGGAGAGCACAAAGGTTTCATGGGTAGATTTATAAAAATAACTTCTTCTATTTCCCGTGTTACTTCTATGTAATTATCTTCTTCCCAGAAATACCCCACTTCATCGGATTCACTGGCTTCTGCTTCTATATCAGAGAGACGATGGATACGACTCAAGTTCCGGTACTCTAAGTAAAAAACAGCTTTTATTTCCTGTATTGAGGGTTCCAAACAGCGGGAGCAGGACATTACGAGTGCAGTATCCACTACTCCTTTTACCAGAATTTCACTTCCACAGTTCGTAAGGATAGCATCCACCCTTACTGGTTGCGCAAAAGGTAGCTTTTTCCCTTCCCAGCTCAGAGAAGGGAAATTCTCTTCTTCAACATCATGAAAAGTCCTTCCCACACTTTTTTTCACTTCTCCGATGTAAAGCCGCATCGTCCTCACCTCTTTCACCTGCCAGAGCCCGGGTATTTCGAGCAATTATCAGTTCTTCGTTAGTAGGAATAACCATTACTGCTACCCGGGACTGGTCGCTACTTATAAAAGCCTCTTTTCTCGTCACTTTATTCCGCTCATCATCTATTAATATACCTAAGTGTTCCAACCCCTGACAAACAGATTTTCTAATACCGGAGGAATTTTCTCCTATACCAGCGGTAAAAACTAAACCATCCAGCCCTCCTAAAATAGCGTAATAAGAGCCAATATATTTTTTAGCCCGGTAAGTCATCAAATCCAGAGCCAGTTGAGCTCTGTGATTAAAAGGAGCAGCATCTTCAATGTCTCGAGTATCGCTACTAATCCCTGAAACACCCAGCACTCCGCTTTTCTTATTCAATATCTCATCCATTTCCTCAGCTGATATCCCCTCTTTTCTCATTAAAAACAGGGGTATGGCAGGGTCTAAATCTCCCGAGCGCGTCCCCATCACCAGTCCTTCTAAAGGAGTAAGCCCCATAGAAGTATCTATAGATTTACCTCCCTTTACTGCTGCAAAACTTACCCCGCTACCCATATGACAGGTGATTAATTTTAAATCGCGAGGGTCTCTGCCTAACATTTTTGCTGCCCGTTCTGATACATATTGATGAGAAGTACCATGAAAACCATATCTTCTGATACGATATTTTTCATAATACTCATAAGGAATAGCATAAATATAAGCATGTTCGGGCATAGTCCCGTGAAAAGCAGTATCAAAAGTTGCCACCTGTGGGACATCGGGCATTAACTCCCGACAGGCTTCTATCCCTAAAATATTGGCAGGATTATGTAAGGGACCTAAATCAATACATTCCCTGATAATCTCTAAAACCTCATCATCAACCAACACCGAGCCGGTGAGCTTCTCCCCTCCATGCAGCACTCTATGACCTACTGCTTCAATTTCATCAACACTTTCTAAAACTCGAGTTTCTTCCTGAGTCAAAACTTCTATTACCCACTGTATAGCTACTCGATGATTGGGAACTTCCCTTTCCTGGGTAAAAGTCTGACCATTGCCATTATGTTCCAGCCGAGATCCAGGTGCCCCGATTCTCTCCACTATCCCTTTTGCTAATACTTGATAATCTTCTTCCTCTTCTACACGAAAGAGCTGATATTTGACCGTCGAGCTTCCACAGTTGACCACCAGTATGTTCAATTTTTTATCCTCCTAACCTAAAATTGAGTTTGCAAAACAGTAACAGCTATCTGATCCACTATATCTTCTACCTTAGCCCCTCGAGAAAGGTCATTGACCGGTTTTGCCAGACCCTGCAAAACAGGACCAACAGCCGTAGCTTTAGCCAGACGCTCGGTCAACTTGTAAGAAATATTACCGGCATTCAGATCGGGAAAGACTAAAACATTAGCTTTTCCCGCCACCGGGCTTCCGGGCGCTTTTATTTTTGCCACTTCAGGAACCAACGCCGCGTCAAGCTGTAACTCCCCATCTAAAAGTAAATCTGGATTTAGAGAACGGGCAATAGCGGTTGCCTCTATTACTTTGTCTACTAACTCATGCTTAGCGCTACCTTTGGTAGAAAAAGAGAGCATGGCCACCCGGGGTTCAGTATCCAGAAGAAAAACAGCAGTGCGAGCCGTAGTAATGGCAATATGAGCTAACTCCTCAGCATCAGGGTTGGGGTTCAATGCCGGGTCGGCATACAGAAAAATACCATTTTCTCCGTAAGGGCAATCAGGAACCACCATTAAAAAACAACTGGAGGCTAATTTAATTCCCGGCGCTGTCTTAATAATTTGTAGAGCCGGCCTTATCACATCAGAACTGGATAGAACCGCCCCTCCTACTACTCCATCTACTCTACCTTCCCGCAGCATCATACAGGCATAATACATGGAACTTTTCAATAAGTCTTCGGCTCCCTCTCGGGAAAGACCTTTATTTTTCCTCAATTGGTAAAGGTCATCAATATAAAATTCTCTTTTCTCATCCCTTAAGTGATTAACTATCTCCACCCCCGAGAGGTCGAGATTCAGCTCTTGCGCTTTTTCGGCAATCGTTCCTTCTTCTCCTAGAAGGACCACAGAAGCTATGCTCTCTTTTTGAGCTATCTCTGCCGCTTTTAAAACTCGCCCATCCTGGCTTTCAGGCAAAGCAATTCTTTTTTTTAGTGCTTTAGCTCTTTTTCTGATCTCGCTCAATATATCCATTTTATCTGCTCCCTTTTATAAGTAGTATGTATAATTTTCCAATTTAAAGGAAATTATCTCCTCCGTTAAAGTTAAAAATTTAAAAATTAGAAAGATTCCCCGAAGGGTCTGCCCTATCAAACTTATCTCTCAATTTCTTTTCTACTACTGGCGGCACTAACCCCCTGATACAACCACCGAAAGAAGCAATCTCTTTTACTATGGTTGAGTTAAGATAAGAAAATTCGGTGCTGGTGGGTAAAAATAAAGTTTCTATCTCGGGAGCCATCTTCCGATTAATGAGAGCAATCTGAGTTTCATACTCATAATCAGAAATAGCTCTCAAACCTCGAAGAATAACCTGACATCCTCTCTCACGAGCAAAGTTGACCAATAAACCATCGAAAATTTCTACTTCCACGTTAGAAAAAGGTTTTACTGCTTCTTCAATCATGGCTTTTCTTTCTTCTGAGGTAAAAAGAGGCTGCTTATGGGGATTTTTTAATATCCCCACTACCAAACGATCAAAAATCTTTCTTCCTCGTTCAATGACATCCAGATGCCCATTAGTCAGAGGGTCAAAGCTTCCCGGATATATCGCTATCAAAGTTAATCTCTCCTTCATTAAGAATTGGCCTTAAAAGAGCCAAATATTAAAATGCTCCTTCCATACTTCCTGCGATCCTTTATTTTAAAAAAATCACAGTTTCGGAAAGGGTCTTGTTCCTCAGGATAACGAAATACTATCAGAGCATCCTCCAGAATCACTCTAAAATTATACAACTTTTTCAAAACACTTCTACTATCCATAGAAAAAGGAGGATCCACAAAAACGATGTCCGGTTTAATGTTTCGAGAAGGAAAAGGAAAAGAATGCAAAAAATCCCTTCTCAAAACCCGGGCTCTTTCTTCAAAACCGCAGGTCTTTATATTTCTCTCCAGAAGCGAACAAAGATAGGAGTCTTTTTCTAAAAAATAAACCTGGCTTGCTCCTCGACTTAGAGCCTCAAAACCCAGAGAGCCGCTTCCAGCGAAAATATCAAAAACCACACTTTCTGGTATTTCTTCTTGCAAAATTTCAAATATTGCCTTACGCATAACCCCGGGCATGGGACGAACCTTCTTCCCCGGGGGGGTGACTATCTTTCTCCCTTTATCTTTTCCTCCCACCAGATACAGATAACCCATCTAACTTATCTCTCCAAACTCCAGATAACGACCAAACCTTCTATTGATTTCCTTTTTTAATAAGCGATTTTCTTCCCTTTTTAATTCTGGGTCTTCATCAAGGATAAGTTTTGCTTCTTCGTTAGCCCGCTCCAGAATAGACCAGTCTTCAAAAGGGTCAGCCAGGTGGAATTCAGGCACCCCGTGTTGTCTTACTCCGTAAAATTCACCCGGTCCTCGCAAGCGAAGGTCTTCTTCGGCAATGCGAAAGCCGTCGTCAGTAGCCACCATTATTTCCATCCGCCGGCGAGCCTCCTCAGTTCGGGCTTCAGCTAAAAGTATACAGAGGCCTGCTGCCTCTCCTCTCCCGATTCTACCTCTCAACTGGTGCAGTTGCGCCAGGCCAAACCTCTCGGCATTTTCTATTACCATCACGCTGGCGTTGGGAATGTCAATTCCCACCTCAATAACTGAGGTAGCCACTAAAACATCGATATCCCCTCGAGAAAAACGTTCCATGATTTCTTCCTTCTCCCGAGAAGGAAGTTTACCATGAATCATCTCTATTCGAAAGCCTGAAAGCCAGGAAGAGCGTAAAAGTTCTGTCACTTCTACTACGTTACTGATTTCCTCCTCACTTTCTTCTATAGCCGGACACACCACAAAAGCCTGTCTTCCTTCCTCTATCTGCTTTCGCACCCGATTATAAGCCTTAAACCTCTCTTTAAGGGAAAAACAGAGAGTGGTCACCGGTTTTCTGCCCGCTGGTTTTTCATCCACCACAGAAATATCTAAATCCCCATAAAGGGTTAAGGCTAACGTCCGAGGAATAGGAGTGGCAGTCATCACCAAAAGGTGTGGAATAGAGGCTTTTTCTTTCAATTTTGCCCTCTGCAACACTCCAAAGCGATGTTGCTCGTCCACAATAGTAAGACCCAGCCGGGGAAAGGTAATGTTTTCCTCGATAAGAGCGTGAGTACCAATTACCAGATCTACTTCCCCTTTTTTGATTTCTTCTATCAATTTTTTCTTTTCTTTGTTGGTTCCCCCCTTGAGAAGCCCCACTCTCACCCCCAGAGAAGACAATAAATCTTTAAACCGGTTGTAATGCTGTTCAGCTAAAATTTCAGTAGGAACCATAAAAGCTACCTGTCTTCCCGAATCAATAACCTGGAGAGCCCCTATTAAGGCCACCAGTGTTTTTCCTGAACCAACATCTCCCTGCACTAAACGATTCATTAGCCGTCCACTAACTAAATCCTCACGAATCTCTTTTACTACCCTCTCTTGAGCAGAGGTCAAGGTAAAGGGTAGTTGAGCTAAAAAATTTTTTACGAGCGCCGAATCAGAAACACAGGGAGGGACATCACAATCTGCTAATTCCTGCCGACGGATTTTCAAACTCAAAGCAAAAAGCAAAAATTCCTCAAAAATGATAGTTAAGTGAGCCCTGCTGCGTCGGGAGTTTAATTCCGCTACTGAAGAGCGGGAAGGGCGATGCAATTCCTCTATAGCTACCCTTTTGGGTAAAAAATTGTGCCTTGCCACCAAAGAAGAGGGAAGAATTTCTTCTACCTCCCCTAAAAAATTATCCAGGGTATAATAAATAATGGATTGCAGCTTTTTTAAGCTTAATCCCTCAGTAAGGCTATAGATAGGAACTATTCTATCCCAGCTATGATTTTCTTCCGTCACCACCTGGTAGTCAAAATCAGCTACTTCCCAGTTGCCAAAAGACCGACGAAAACTTCCCGAAACCTGAACTTTCACGCCTTTTCGCAAAATTTTGGCCAGATAATTTCTATTAAAACACACCAGGTTTATTCTACCCGTTCCATCGCTCACGGCGATTTTAAGTAGTGGCCCCCGTCGAGTAGCCACCCGACTTTGAGAAGTAACCACTCCCTGGATGGTTTCCCATCCTTCTCCCCGGAGTTGAGAAATGGGCTTTACCTCTCCTCGATCCCGATAATAACGAGGAAAGAAAAAGATAAGGTCTTCTGCTGTTTTGATTTCCAGACGGTTTAATTTTTTCTCCAGAACCGGCCCTACTCCTTTAATGTATCTCACTGGAGTAGAGAGGTTCCCTTCTTTATCAGAGAAATTTTCTTCTCTCTCCGATGAAGGTAAAACTGGAGAAGAGGTGTTAAGAACATCACCATTATCACTTTGAGATTTCAGCTTTTCTTCCATATCCTGCAGTAGCTTACTTTTCTCTTCCAGGGTTAAATTATCGTAGTTCAGGAGAAGAGAATAAAAATCTTCCCCCTCTCCCCGTTCTGTAAGCCAGCCACTCAAAAAGTTGCTGAATCCTCCAAAAACGGAGAGGTTATCCAGTCTCTGTTTTTCTCTCTCTATTATTTTCAGTACTAATTCTTTATCTATTTTTCTCTCAGTCACTTTTCTATTTTAACCCATCTTGCATTACATCTTCAAAACTGCTATATTTTAACCCGATTCCAAGAAAGGAAAGGAGTAATAACAATGGCAAAATGTGAGATCTGTGGTAAAACCACTTCCTTCGGCAATAAAATAAGCCACTCTCACCGGGTAAGCAGAAGAACATGGCGCCCCAACATTCAGAGAGTAAGAGCCGTTGTAGATGGCGAAACCAGAAAAATAAAAGTTTGCACTTCTTGCTTGCAAGCAGGAAAAGTTAAAAAAGCGTAAATTACCGTTTTTTATGTTACCCTTAGGAACCCTGGTTAACGCTGGAGCAATTCTCATAGGCGGAACGGTAGGAATGATTGTCCGCTCCCGGTTACCGGAGCGGATATCACTTATTGTCTTCCAGGGCATTGGTCTATTTACCCTTTCTCTGGGAGTATCTTTAGCCATAAAAACCCAGAACTTTTTGCTCTTAATATTCAGTATCGTCCTGGGCTCCATAATAGGAGAATTGTTCGATTTAGAAAAAGGGCTCAACCACTTAGGAGAAAACCTAAAAACTCTTATCAAATCAAAAAACGACCGTTTCGCTGAGGGTTTAGTAACTGCCTTTTTGCTCTTTTGCATGGGCTCTATGACTATCTTAGGAGCCATAGAGGAAGGTCTGGGCAACCCTCCCCATCTTCTTTTAGCTAAATCGGTGCTGGATGGTTTCTCATCCATTGCTCTATCCGCCTCTTTAGGAGCGGGGGTGATTTTCTCCATCATTCCTCTTCTTCTCTACCAGGGTGGAATAACTTTATTTGCCAGTTCTCTTCAAAGTTTTTTTACCGATTCCCTGATACTGGAGCTTACCGCAACAGGGGGACTGCTCCTTATAGGTCTCGGAATTAACATCTTAGAAATAAAAAAGTTAAAAGTGCTCAACATGCTACCCAGCCTTGTAGTGGTGGTAATTCTAAAAATGCTATTCTTTCCTAATTAAACCACAAAACCCGGGTAATTGCATCCCTGGAAGGGGGAGAACAAAGATTTCGTTGGTTTTTATCTCTCCAATACATTCTATGCTGGCCAATATATTTTTACTAACGGAATAAGAGCTCTAGCCTCAGCATCAAAATTATCGTAATATTGAATTATAAGTTCAACTAACATATCCAAATCAATCAAGGTTACGGGAATAACGGAGCGCTCTGCTTCATATTTTGCGTCTTTTGAGAATCCACCGGTCGAAACATACAAACCCTTACTTCCCTGTCTTAATCCTCCGGTAAAGCTTGTTATTTCTTTCCTATCCACCGATCCAGATCTATGCTTTACTTGAACGATAATTTTCGGGTCCTCCAGTCCTAAACCATCAGGAGAAGCTTGTATGTCTTGGCCCCTATCCGGACCTCTTGGTGATATTGTGGTCTTGTAGCCCATGCCTCTTAGAAGGCCTGCCACTATCTCTTGTGCCTCTTCCCAATCCAATTCTAAAACTTTGTCCTTAATAAACTCACGAGCTTTAGCAAGCATATCTTCTTTTATTGTGTCTAAATCTGCATCTTTGCTTTCAGTATCTTCCTCAGGCGCTTCTTTATTTTTTAATAACTTGACTATTTCTTCTTCCGCCTCTTCAGTTAATTTAAAAATAGTAGAAATAGCTCCCAATGTATTTTTTGAGGAAGCAGATAGCTTGTCTCTCGGAATTTCACCCAACCATTTTACTTTCCGTATATGAAAATATTCGCATATTTTAGTATTATATTCATAATCACCAAGAATTTCCCCAACGAGATAAATTCTTTCCTCAGGGTTATATGTTATAACCTTATCTCCTTTTTTAAAATCGAATCTAAATCTGCTTATTTGACTGGCAGAAATATTAAGTTTGCCCAATTTGTAATCTGGATATTTTTCTCTCACAATTTGCTTTATCTCTTCGGGTGTCGATAATTTTGAAAGATCTCCGATCTCATTCCAACCTATAGCCACTATCTCTTTGCTTTTGAACTCATCGAATAGATAAGCACCTTCACCAGCCCTCACCATCCACATGGTTTTATGGTCACTCATATTTATCTCCCCCGTTAAGTATTGATATATATGTTACTTTCAGTTAAATGTCTAACTTGCCTGTGTGGAGCGTATCGGAAGCACAAGCCCTTCTATTATACCCAGTAGTCCAGCCTATTATTTATGATCTACCTCATGTAATACCCAAACATTAGGTTCCGTATATTCTCCCCTATTTTTCTCTATATTTATTCTAACAGGTTTTAAAGTACCCCGGACGACATATCTGCCAGTTTCAAAAAACTTCATATTTGTCCACTCTTCCCATTCATTTACCGTCCCGGTAATATACATTGATTTATGGCAAGGTTTTATTATTTTCCCTCCCAGTCTAACATGTACTCGTAGCCATGGATCAAATGGTAACCCGTCTTCTCTTCTCCATTTTATATAATTATCTATCGATGTTAAAGGATATTCACTTTTTAAAATAGGCCTGACTGGTGTAGTTACATATCTAAAACCATTATCACGAGCAAGAGATATCATTTCTTTTAATACCAGAGAACTTATTCCCTCACCTTGATGTTTTTTATTTACCGCAATTTGAAGACCATTTAAAGTATTTGCTCTAATGTTGTTCAATCTATCATTAACGCCTTTTTCCAATACCCAATCCCAACCTTTATCTGGTAATTTCTCAAACGATTTATTCCAATAATATGGTATACAATTTGCTATGCCTATAACCTCATCATCAGCCATTAAAGAAATTTGAAACTCCGAGAACAACTCAAACAATTTATGCCAATTCGCATTAGAAACTGGATCATGGAGCATAAATTCTGGCCATAATTCCGATGTGATTTCATTCTGTATCTTTTTCTGATCAGGCATATTTTTCAACACTTTATATACGAAATTTGAATAAAAAATAAATCCCGTTTTCGAATTAAGATTTTTGGGTTAGGCTTCCCCAATTGAATCTATTATATTCAAAATGAATCAAGGTTAAAGTATAACGTTCCAAGCGTATACAACGTTACGGCCGAAGGGCAAGGCATAAGCTCGTAGCGTATGCTGCGTTGGGTGAAGGATGCTTATGTTTTTTGTGGCACTTGTATTTCAACATTTAGAAATGCCCCTCTACCATTTTGATTTTCAATAAATTTAACACAATTTGATACTAAGTGGGTAGCCATTGCGGCATGAAAAACAGATAAAACTTTATCTTGAAATTCGTTATCACCTTCGAGTGGCTCTATGATTAATCCTTGTGTTTGTGCCATTTTGATATCAATGGGACGACCGTGAGTTTTATGAATATTTGTATCGGTTAACCAATTAGCAATTTGTTCTGCTTTTTCCACTTTGTCGGGATCATTTTTGAGCATCCAAGTTTCTAACCATTTCTCAACAATTTCTTTCGAAAGTTCGATTGTATTTTCACAGATTTTTAAGAACCCAATCGGGTATTTGTCCAATCTTCTCACCCAAATAGGTGCAGTTGTAGGATCCTTCTTTATTTCTTGCTTTGCCAATTCGAACTCATCTAAGATAGACTGGGCTGGAGCTGTAAAATGTCCTGTTTCCGTTGGAAATGTAATTTGCGGATCAATTGGACCGATTGCAGAATGTTTTCCCATTATTATTAAATCTGCGGCGCATGCTAACATCGTAGCCGCCGACATAGCATTTTGAGGTATAATTACTCTAATATTTTCATACTTCTTTCGTAAATAGTTAACAATTTGTTCTACTGCTTCTAGTGAGCCTCCTGGACTATGGAGTATAATATCAAGCTTGTTATTTTCTAAACCATGAAGGGCGGACATCACCCCTTGAATGTCTTCATTTGTAATAGAAATTAGAAAGTTAGGCAAGTTTTGTACTTTTTCCATTGATGAAAAAGCAGAAGAAATCATTATTGTATCCCTTTTTGTGTACTCCGAGAGTTCAGAAAGATATTTTCTTCTGATAGCATCCTGGGCCCCTCCTTTAGCCTTTGTTATTTCCTCTATAATTTCATTCCTTGATGGCATGATTTTCGACCCCCACTACATTATAGGTTATTTTATACTCGGGTCTCTCGTCAAACTGATAAGATAGATTAACAATTTCCCTAATTTTCTCAATTTCTTTTCCCCCAACCAATTTCTCAATTTCTTTTTTCAATTCCTTTAGTTCTTCATCCCAATCTCTTTTTTTATCCTTCATACTTACAACCTCCTTGTATATTTCCACCTTTCAATTGGCATCTTTCACACAACGCTTTGCAGGTAAAAGAAATTGCCGAAGGCAATTTGGGCGAAAATCTTTGATTCCTCTGTTATCTGCTGTTATGTCTCCCGATAGGGCAAATTGCAAAGCAATTCGAGTTCCGCCACCGAACTACAAATTTTATTGTTTTTGTTGTTTAATTCCATTTTCCTAAATCTTTACTGTTGCAACTATTGGCAAATGATCGGATAATCTTGGTTTTGCATTGAAAATTTCATTTTTATCTCCAACTTTGACATCAACAAGCCTGATATCTTTTGGAATAAAAAGGTAATCCAATTGGTATGGTTTTTTGCTATAATGAGCAAGAAAAGTTGAAGCATTCTCACCGTACTTTTCATAAAGCACATCTATATACCCCAATCTAGATAATTCTCTTTTCATTTCTCTTGCAAGTAAACCCCATTTTTTAAGTTGTTTTTGAAATTTTTCATCCATATTGAAATCACCACCAATGATGATTATCTCATTTCTATTGCTGCGAATATATCCATAGAGAATTTCTAAAAACTTGGAAAAAGCATTAACATCAGGACCCATATAATTGTAAATACTTAGAAGCGTCAATTTATTTCCAAATAACATCGTCTCGCAAGAAATACAAAAGTCAGCGACAACATCATTTTCTGAATTAATCTGCAAGATATTTTCTTTAAATATATCCATGAATATATCTTTCTTAAATAATATTGCGTTCATTTCCCCTCGCACCATATAATAATTCTTCCTTATTTCATGAGGAATTATGTACATTTCCTGGAACAATCCAATATCAAAATTTAATTCTTTAAGATATTTCCAAAGATTTTTTCTTTTATATGCCGCCCTATTTATATTCCACGTCAGGATTTTAATTTCCATTTTGTACCTCTTCCTCCCAGGTTTCAACTATCTAACGAACTTTTCGTGCCAACATGATACAAATTTCTGTTGTCTTGCTATTTCTATTGTCCGGTAATCCTTAACATATCTCAAGTCAGTTCCACTTTCCAGTAAATGCGTTGCAAAACTATGCTTAATACATAGACTGCTATATCTTCTTTACTCCCGCAATTTTATAGGCATGGTCAAAGATTATGAACGTTCCGGCTGTAATATATATCTGGTTTTATTCCTTCAAACAACCATATTTCGGGTTTGTGTTCGGTTCCACATCACCCCAAAACACCGGAGCCCTCTTTAGTAGCAATGAGTATCAGCCTTTTCCCTCTGGAGCCTCTGGCGTGGATTAACATTTGTTTTATGTTTCATATTTTCAGCTGATGAAAGAATTGTTGCAGTCTTTTCCTGAATTGCGATGATGGGCAGCTTTTGTCTTTGCGAGGTCTTTTGGCTCCATATATAAGTTTCCTTTTGAGCATTATACCATAATAAAATTTAATGGCATTTATAGCCTGATTTATATCGTGTAGCCTATCGTCCAGTTTTAGCGGCATATAAGTTATTAAATTATGTCTTATAACCCTTCAGTTACTCCTCTCACGAGACAAACAAAAGTGGGAATGAAACCAGAAGGGGAAAACCCGGTTTTACTTATTATTCAGAAATTTGGGGACGGGCAATCTCGATAGCTTCTGGACATTCTGAGTTGGTATAAACAACTGTGGACCCCTGATAGAACCATTCAGGGGTGACGCTCTTCCTCCGTCATTCCCGAAATCTTTTATCGGGAATCCAGAGGTTTTGTCCTTAGATAATATAGATTCCTGATAGAACCACTCAGGAATGACGGATAAAAGAGTGATAGAAACATTCAGGGGTGACGAAAAAGAAAGGGGTTCATAAGGGGGAATTCTTTCCCACTTATACTGGGAAAACGTCTCTCCCAGTAGTTTTTGTCTTTTTATTCTGTCTTTAACTTTTTCGTTTTTAGCGCTGCAGGCTGCCTGTCTTCCAGGGGTTGGGGGTTTACCTCCCCATAGTTCTGTGGCGATCCCGAGTTTTTAATACGATTTAACTCGCTTTTTAGTGTTTGTTGAGGTTTAAAAAGTGGATTGCCTTCTGGCTTAACCCCTCGCAAAGACAAAAGAAGGAGGGTTGATAAGTGGATTTAACTTTTATAGTTTGGATTCCTGATAGAAACATTCAGGAATGACGGATACGGAGGCTTTTTTCTCCGTGTTGTTTTTGACTTTTTTCTTTTGTCTTTTTGTTTTCATCTTTTCAGGGGGTTATGAGGAGGGCTTTACCCCTTTACAGCTCGGTTACGACGAGGAATATTCCTCCTCATAGTTCAGTCATGAGATTTGCTTTCTAAGGTCACACTCAATCCATCTGCTGGAATTAAATTTCTGGCAGCAGCGGCAAGAAACTCCACACTAACTGGCTCGCCATCTTCTCCATAACTCACAATCACTCCACCCTGCTCCTCCACCGCATCTACCGGTGGATTTTCTCGAAGAACCAGCATTAGCACGTCTGATTCCGGGTCATATCGAACCCGCACCTTTTCTCACCTCCCAGTATTTCTCTACTTTACTCGTCCACTAAACAGTCACTATTTTAAGTCCATCTTCCGTGTCGACAAAAGGTACACGCAAAAGGCCATCTTTCCATCTCGCTTGGGCTACCAAAACATCACGATAACCAGCTACAACCTGTTCTGGATTTTTTAACATATTCTCTATCTGTTCACAGCTAATCCCCAGAATCCTTTCCCATTCCTTTTGCTGTTCCCTTGCATGCCGAGTCCAGATTATCTTCATAATACACCCACTTTAAACTTTCGTCTCTTTGCTGATTGTAACATAAAGTTTCCCTGAAAAGAATATTCCTCAGGGGTCTTTTCCCTCTGTACCGAGAGAGACGCTTTTCTTTCCTCAGTAGTCTTTGTTCCTTGGAATTTGCCTTTTTCAGGGGTTATAAGGGGGCAAAGAGCCCCTTTATAGTCGAATTCACCCTCATCCCGGAAGAGTGAGGAAAGAAATACGAAGAGCTCTTCCCGGAAAAGTGAGGAAAAAGATGAGTCGAGGAAGAGGAGAAAAAGGGAATCAAGAGCCTCTCTTTTATCATTCCCGAAGTTTTTTATTGGGAATCTACCTCATTCGTCATTGTATGTTAAGGGGGTATCAAATAACTTATAAATGAGTTATCTTAAAAGAGTAAAAGAAGGTGGATAAAGAACGTTCCCTCGTCATTGGTCCTCGAGACCGTCGGGAATGTAGTTCTCCACCTTCTTTCTCCCTGAAACTGGATGGGAACATTAGGTTTTAAAGCCTGCATGGACCACAATGATAGTTTAGGGAGAACATAGCAAAACCAAGAAGGAGGAAAGGAGTTATGAAAAGTTATGAGAAAGTAATGGGGATTGATGTCTCTAAAAAGAAATTACATCTCAGTCTTTTTGATGGAGCAAAGCATCGGCAATACCAGATAGAAAATGATATCTCATCAATGGAAGAATTCTTAAAGCAACATCCCGAAGAGGACTTCTCTCATATACTATTTGTGATGGAAAGTACAGGAGTCTATCACCTGCGTATTGCCCTATTCCTATTCCGAGTTATAATCAAAAGTTGTGTATGGCCAAATGAAAACAGGTGGCGTATCCTAT
>ERZ795062.774-NODE-774-length-24745-cov-12.839611_pt1 | contig 24745 bp, 26 predicted proteins | sample MGYA00375146_ERZ795062 | MGnify/ENA primary metagenome ERZ795062 (study PRJEB30191, sample SAMN05720281) | activated sludge metagenome | isolation source: Anaerobic digester | place: USA | collected 2015-07-16 ... | reverse complement strand
GCGCCACGCCCAGGGCGACCCTGTGGACGACACACCCCGCCGCCGCAGCCCTGTGGATAACAGAGCATCGAACCGGGCCCGGGTCAGGCGAGAAGGTCGGCCGGGCGGATTGTCACCAGGAAGGGCTGGGTGGCCGTCCACGCCTCGTCGCCGGTCACCTCGGCGACCGACTGGTAGTGACCGTCGGAATCGAGTTCGTATGCCGTGAGCGTGGCCGTGTCGGGGTCCACGAGCCAGCACGACGGCGTGCCGGCCTGCTCGTAGCAGCGCAACTTGAGCACTTGGTCGACCCCCCGGGTGCTGGGCGACAGCACCTCAACCACGAGCAACGGAACGACAGCCAAGTCATAACGGCCCGGGTCGAAGTCGGTGCGCCGCGCCACCAACAGATCCGGCTCGACCACCGTGTCCACGGCTAGCGTCACATCCAACGGTGCAGTGAACACCTTCAACTCATCCGGACACGCGAGTCGCAGCACGTCGTACAACTCGGTGCTGGCCCACTCGTGGCGCCAGTGCGGTGCCGGAGTCACAACCAACGCCCCGTCGATGAGTTCGTGACGCGACCCATCCGCGGGCAGGGCGTCACGCTCCTCCCGCGTCCACACGTGGTCATCGATGACAAGGGCCATAGCCTCCATGGTGCGTCCTTTCGTCCACGAAGACCAGACTCCCCGGCATACCCCATCGCGCGCCACGCCCAGGGCGACCCTGTGGACGACACACCCCGCCGCCGCAGCCCTGTGCACAACAGGGCAGCCGAGCCGGACCCGCGTCAGGCGAGAAGGTCGGCCGGGCGGATCGTCACCGGGAACGGCTGGCTGGCCGTCCACATCTGGTCGCGGGTCACCTCGGCGACCAGCTGGTAGTGGCCGTCGGCCTCGAGTTCGTATGCCGTGAGCGTGGCCGTCTCGGGGTCGAAGAGCCAATAGGACCGGATCCTGGCCCCCTCGTAACGACGGCGTTTCAGGTTGCGGTCGACGATCTGCGTGCTCGGGGAGAGCACCTCGACCACCAGCAACGGCACCCCGGTGATGGCCTCGGGGCTCACCTGCCCCCGCCCCACGACAAACACGTCGGGCTGCACCACGGTATCGGCGGCTACGGTCACGTCGAGCGGTGCCCACAGCACTTTGAGGTCCGCGGGGCAGGCCGCCCGAAGGGCGTCATAGACCCCGGAACACGCCCATTGGTGCAGCGGCTTCGGTGACGGGGTCACGACCAACGCCCCGTCGATGAGCTCGTAACGTGACCCATCCGCGGGCAGGGCGTCACGCTCCTCCCGCGTCCACACGCGGTCATCGATGACAAGGGCCATGACCTCCATGGTGCGTCCTTTCGTCGTCAAGAACCAGCGTTACCGAGGTCCGAATCCCCCGCCACCCCATACTGTGGCCTGTGGACGACACACCGTGCCCGCAGAGGTACTGTGCGTAACTCGGGCCCCCCACCGTGGAACCGCTGCCCGTTGCGGCGCAGAGTCAGGCCCCCAAGGCGCCCGGAGAGATCGCAGAGGACGTGACGTGAGCCCCCGAAAACAGGAACCGCCCTACCCGCAGCCGCGCCGGCCCGACCTGGACACCTGCCTCGTCGTTGGGGTCAGTTCGAGCGCCCTCTTCGACCTCACCGAGTCCGACGCGTACTTCCGCGAGCACGGCGAGGACGCCTACCGCGACTACCAGGACGAGCGCCTTGATGCGCCGCTTCGCCAGGGCGTCGCGTTCCCTTTCATCGCCGGCTTGCTCCGCCTCAACGACCTGGACGCCGAGGCCGCCGTCGTCGAAGTCATCGTCCTGTCCAAGAACGATGCCTCAACCGGGTTGCGGGTCATGCGCTCGATCCAGCATTACGGGCTCCCCATCACCCGGGCGGTCTTCACTCAGGGTCAGGCCCCCTACGGCTACATCCAAGCCCTCGGGATGTCCCTCTTCCTCTCCGGCGACCCCGACGATGTCGCGAACGCCCTGGCTGCGGGCTTCCCCGCCGGTCACGTCTTACCCTCGACCGCGGCATACGACGCGACCGACCCCAAGCTGCGCATTGCGTTTGACTTCGACGGGGTCCTCGCCGACGACGAATCGGAACGCACATACAAGACCAAGGGCCTGGCCCGCTATCAAAAGGCGGAGGCCGGCCGGCGGGATCAGGCGCTCGCCCCGGGACCGCTCCAGCGGTTTCTCGCCGACCTCAACCGCATCCAAGACCTCGAAGCCGCTCGAGTGGCCCATGACCCGTCGTACACGCCTCGTGTCCGGATCGCCCTCGTCACGGCCCGCAACGCACCCGCCCACGAACGGGCCGTCAACTCCCTGCGCGAATGGGGCGTGCGGGTCAACGACGCCTTCTTCCTCGGCGGTGTCGACAAGGCGCGGGTGCTGCGCGTGTTCAAACCCCACCTCTTCTTCGACGACCAGCGCGTCCACCTCGACGAGGCGCTCGCCGAGGTCGCCGGCGTCCACATCCCCTACGGACTGGCCAACGCACAGGCTAGGCCCGCGAGTCGACCGCGCAGGGGCGAGGCCGGCGAGACGCAGTAGGCGGCGAGCCCCCGGCCTACCAGTCGGTTCAGGCCAGGCGAGGGGGTGGGGCGGGGGGTGACGACGCCGAGGGTTCCTCGAGGCGGCGGAGGGCGGCGCGGGTGGTGTTGGTGTGGGGGTGGGTTTCGCCGAGGGTGGTGGTGCGTCCGGTGAGGACTTCGGTGAGGATTTCGATGGCTTCGGTATGCCGTCCGGCGTCGGCGAGGGCTTGGCCGAGGGCGTGCTGGGCGGTGAGGAATTCGGGGGTGTCGGGGGGCATGAGTTTGCGGAGGGTGGCGACGTGGGATTGCCGGGCTGTGACCGCTCCGCTGTGATCCTCGACGAACTCTCGGCATTCGGCGCGTAGCCGGAACAGCCGGACCCGATCGGGCAGGGCCGCATGGCCGGGATCGATGCTGTCCAGGAGGGTCTCGGCGGCGTCGTAGTCGTCGTCATCGGCGAGGGCGGATGCGCGATCGATGGTGATTGCGTTATCGACCCACCGTTGCGCAGTTTCCAGGTTTCGGCGGGTGGCCTGGGTGTGGGGGTGGTCGGCGCCGAGGACCCGGACCTGGTCGGGCAGCAGGGCCCGGGCCAGGTGCAGGGCTTGGGCGGGGTCCCCACACTGCGCGGTCCAGTAGGCGATGTTGTGGCGGGTGGTCAGGGTGTGGGGGTGGTCGGCGCCGAGGACCCGCACCTGGTCGGGGAGCAGGTCCCGGTACAGGCGCAGGGCTTGGGCGGGGTCCCCACACTCCCCGGTCCAGTAGGCGATGTTGCCCCGGGTGCGCAGGGTGTCGGGGTGGTTCGCGCCGAGGACCCGCACCTGGTCGGGGAGCAGGGCCCGGAACAGGTGCAGCGCCTGGGCGGGGTCCCCACACTGCGCGGTCCACGCGGCGATGTTGTTGCGGGTGGTCAGGGTGTTGGGGTGGTTCTCGCCGAGGACCCGGACCATGTCGGGCAGCAGGGCCCGGTACAGGTGCAGGGCCTGGGCGGGGTCTCCACAGTGCCCGGTCCAGTGGGCGATGTTGTGGCGGGTGGTCAGGGTGTGGGGGTGGTCGGCGTCGAGGACCCGCACCATGTCGGGCAGCAGGGCCTGGAGCAGGTGCAGGGCTTGGGCGGGGTGGCCACAGTTGCCTATGGTGAACGCTGCTTCGTGGCGGAGGGTGAGGTGTGCGGGGGAGTCGGGGTAACCCTGGCCGGCCCACTGCTCCCAGGCGGTCGCGTCCGCGACCAGCAGACCGCGTGGTTGGTGGTCGGCGGGCACCTGCCCCCGCCAGTGCAGGAGTTGGGTGCGGAGTCGGGCGCATAGCCAGGGTTGTGTGGTGATGGTGTCCTGCGCGACGTGGGTCAGGGTCCGGATCGCCCCACCAGGGTTGCCGGTGGCCCACTGGTGCCTGGCGAGGTGTTCGGTGATCTCCCACCGGACCTCATCGAGCCCGGCCCAGCGCCGGTCAATGCTCAACCCGTAGTCGAGCACGACCTGGCGAGCACCTGCCCCGTCAAGGTTCTCGGCTGCGGAGCGGGCCACGACCCCAGCGACCGCCTGCACCGTCGGGTCGGTCTTGGCGTCGGCGGGGTCCACCAGGGCAAGCAGCCACCGCCCAGCGACCGCGACGACCGGGTCAGGCACCCCACCAACGCGGGCCAACTCCGCCTCCACCCGCGGCCCCAACCACGCCGTCAACACCTCCACCGTCACCTGCACGATCCGCTGCACCGCACCCGCCGAGAAGAAGTTCACCCCCTCCCGCAACGCCACATCCCGCAACGCCGGCTCCCGAAACCCCACCCCCGCGCCTAACCCCACCAGCCACCCCGCCTCCCCGGCCAACTCCAACGCCTGCCCACACCCGCCCCGATCCAGACCCACCACCGGCACCTGGGCACACACCTGCGCCACCACCTCCACCACAAACGGCGACACCCGCTGCGTATCCACCAGCGGCAACGCCTGCGCCGCCACACACAACACCTTCTGCACCGTCACGGGCAACCCCGCCCACACCATCTCGTACACCCGCCCCAACGACGCCGGCGACACCGGCAAATCCCCCGGACCCAACCGCAACACCCCCACCTCCAAATCCTCCGCAAGCCGCGGCATACTCAACAAACACCGCACCCCCAACGGCGACCGGTACCCCACCGCGACCGCCCGCGCCACCTCAGGATCGGTCCGCGGGGCCACCTCCATCACCAACGCCGCCAACTCCGCCACCTCCAACGCCGGCACCACCACCTCCCGCACATACCCCCGATGCCGCATCCCCCGCAACCACTCCCACCACTGATCCACAAACCGCGCCTCCGAGGGCACCGTCAACACCACCAAACTCGGATGCGCCTGCGACCGACCCGCAACAATCTCCTCAATCGCCGCCCACGCCACCGGCGACAACAAATGCGCATCCTCCACCGCCACCACCGCCGGCATCCCCGGATGCGCCGTATCCCGCACCGCCTGAGCCAACTCCTGCGCCGCAGACCGCTCACCAGCATCAATCACAATCCCGTGAGCACGATACGCCGCCTCCGCCGCCCGCTGCCGCCGCGCCGCACTCACCCCATGCCTGACCCACGACACCACAATCCCCGCAAACGGAACCGCCACCCCCACCGCCGCCTGAATCATCTCCAACCCCGACTCCACAACCACATCCCTGACACTCTCACGCAACTCACCCACCCCCTGCACCCCCAACCGCTGCCCCCTCTCACCCACCGTCGCCGACACCGCCCACGACAACGCATACCCCATCGCATGCACCTCCAACTGCGCCCGCAACTGCTCAAACGGCGGCGCCGCCCCCTGCGCCGTACCCGCATTCCCCTGCACACCCCACCACGCAAACGTCGGCTCACCCACCACAACCCGCCCCGCAAACAACTCCAACGGCGGCCCGATCACCTTCCGCGTACCCACCACATCCGCCGGCGGCCCCGCCGGATCCCACACCGGCCAATAACCCCCCACCGGCTGCCCCCCCACCAACGCCGCATACACCTCCCGAACAATCCGCGACTTCCCCGACCCCGCATCCCCCCGCAACAACACACACCCCACCCGCCCCACCCGCCCAACACGCAACCCCTCAACCTCCCCAACCAACTGCCGCACAATCCCCCGATGCACACCACCACGAAGAACCACCACAACCACCCTCCTCGCCAACAGACCACTTCCCTCGAAGCCTAACCAAGCCCACCCCCGGCATACCCGATCGCGGGTCGCGCACCGGGCGGCGCCCGGGGACGACACACCCCGCCACGGGCGCTCGGTTGGAGGGCAGCGACCGCGGCCGACCCCGGCCGCGCGCGCGTCGCCTACACGTTGCGGCGGAACATCGGGCACATTGACCAATGCTGACGGTTGACGACCGATAGTGCCTCTGACCTGCGCAAATGCTGACACTTGACTGCATTTCAGCGCCGATGCTGACGTTTCCCATGCGGACTTCTCGCGGACTCTGCGGACTCCCTGCGGACTCCCTGCTGCGTGCTTCCCTATCCCTCGCTTCGTCGTCGCTCTGCCCGAGCGGGCTCAGAAGCGGACGGGTCTGGGATCACCAGCCGGGCCACCAATCAATGTCAGGCCGCTCAGCACGGGCCTGCGCCTGCGACTTGAAATCGTCAATCGTGACAACAGAGACGTAGGCCACCTTCTCCTGATTGCGGGTCGTGACCCGCTCTGTGACGTCGCCAGTGAGGATGGCAACGTCGCCCTTGACGATCTGGTGGGCGGTTTGGGTGTGGATCGGGTTCTCGGTGATGAACGAGATCGTCTCCCCCGTGTTGAGGCGAGCCATCACCCGTTGCGGATCACTGCCGTAGCCACCGGGGAACGGTCGGATGTCGGTGATGACCATCGCTCGCCCGTTGAGTCGATCCTGTGCGGGCCAGTCGTTCTTCGGGGGCGGGTACGTGATCCGGGCAGGGTCCCGAGGCCCCACGCTGGGCCTACCCCCCCCACCGGCGTACGCCGGGGACGAGCCACCCTTGACCCCGCCCTGCCCTGCGAACTGCGGAGTCCGGGTACGGGCGCGGTCCCGCTGGTACGCCGAAATCAGCGACGTGGCCGTGCCAAGGTCCCGTTCCCGCACCGCCCGCAGACCGACAGAGTGGCGCAGTTTCCGCTGGTACTCCGTCGTCGGGGTGAGCGTGCGCGCCCACGTCAGAGCGTTCGCGGCCTCTTCGACGTCGGCTTGGGTGAGGGTGAGCGCGCCCCGGCGGGGTGAGCCCGGGCCGTCGTTGAAGTACGCCTCGACCTTGGCGGCGGTGTTGTTGATCGGGTCCTCGCCGCGAGCGATGTACTTGCCGTCGAGACGGATCGTGGCGGCAGCAACCTGCAACGTGGCGGTGGTGCCAACCATTCGAGTGCGGCCACCCATCAGCCCGGCCATGGACACCCCGCGCAGGGACTCTTCGTCGCCGATGCCGTACACGATGTCTTCGGCGTCGACCCTGAGCGGGTCACCGTCGACGGGGTGATAGACCCGTTCCCATGTCGCTTCCACCGGCGGCAAACCGGCAGCCTCGCGTTCACGGCTCAACTGGGCCACCCGGTCAAGGAGGAACTGAGTGGAGTCAGGGTGGATCGTCCACTTCACGTCATATCGCTCGGGCGCCACGCTCTGCTCCTCCTGTCTTCGACCTCCGCGCCAACCCCGGCGGAGGGGGACACAACACATCCAACACCAAGCGCAACAGCCGAAGTCAGGGATAAGTGTGGCTACTGGTTCGTGACGTACGCGTTGTACCCGCCCGCGCAGGTGAGGGCCGAAAACCTCCACGACATGGCGTAGTTGCCTGCCGCCGTGAAAGTCGGGCTGGTCTTCGAGTACGCCCCGCCGACGACGGTGATCGAGTAGGCGCGACCGGACGGGCTGGCTGCCTGCGCACGCACCTCGATGCCCGGGCTCAGGTCGGTGCAGACGACACTCGATATGACGGCGGGCTGCGCCGGAGGCGGCGGCGGCTGCGGCGGTGGGGTGCCGCACGAGCCGTCGTAGTTGTTGCCTGTGTAGTCGCCGCCGGGGCAGATGTCCGGGGTCGGCGGCGGCGGGGGCGGCGCAGGGGCGACAGCCCCTCCCCCGGTGGAGCCACCGGCTGTTGACCCGGTTCCCGTCGTCGCACCGCCGGTGCCCGCGGGCGCGGCGGGGACGCCGGTTCCCCCTGTTGTCGCGGGCGCCCCGGCGCTCTCCGACGCCACCACCGCAGGAGTCGCTGACGGGGTAGCGGTGGGGCTCTCGGACGGAGACGCAGACGGGGACGACGAGGGCGTCGCTGAAGGTGATGGCGAGGATGACGCTGACACGTTCGGCTTGGCCACGGTTGGGGTTTGATCCGTCCCGCCGTTGAGCGCGAAGGCGGCACCGGCAGCGATGAGGATGGCCGTGCCTATGCCTCCCCACCAGAGGAGTCGTCGCTTTTTCTGTCCCTCGTCGGTGTCGTCTCCGGTCACCCCAGCACCCCTATCCCTCACGTCGACCCTCAGGCCGCTCGCGTCCCTGCACGCGCAACGCCGACGCTACTGGCGTCCAGTCGCGGCGGGCGACACGTGGCCTGAGACGCTGCCCAGAGCGGGGCGGTTCAGGTGCTGCGGAGGCGGTGCAGCGCCATGAGGTCGCGCTTCATATCGGTGTCGAGGACGACGCGGTGGCCCGGGTGGAGCGTCGCGTTCTACCGCGACTGTTTGCGCCGGTCTTGCTGTGCCGTGAGGTGCCAGCCTGCGCAGAACGGGCAGCGGTAGACGCGCTGCTCCAAAGCGCCGCGGTTCGACCCGTCCTTGTGACGCGCTGATGCCATGGCGATCAGGGCACCGATGCGGTCGCGGTAGCGCCGCTTCCCCGTTCGACAATGGCTTGCCTTCATGACTCACAGCATCCCCGCCGCCACCGACAACGGGCTCACCGCCGGGGGCTGAGTTACCCCGGAGAACGTAGGGCCGGGGCACTTTTCTGTCCCGCGCTCGGATCACTGAGGACGCCACGCAGCCCCTATCCCTGACTCCTACCGCGCTGGACGGCGAGGGTTGTCAGGTGGCTCGACGCTGCGAGAGTGTGATGAGGTCGCGCTTCATCTCAGTGGTCAGGTCGACCCTGAAGAAGCCGTTGACTTCAGTCATCCGAGAGATTCGGATGCGGGTGTCGGGGTGCTCCCGGGTCAACGTGGCGGCAGCCGCGGCGTACTTTCGTTGCGCGAATTCGTTGCTGACGAGCACCCAGATGGCGGTGAGCGCAGGGTTCTGTGCATGCTCAGCGAGGGCCTTCTCGTACGCGATCTGCGACGCAAACTGGCGCGCTTCGACTTCCACCACGACACCCGTCGACCCGTCCCCGGCGAGGATGCCGAGCGCCATCGGGTAGCCGCGACGTGGCGCCAGTGCGACCGGGATCGGGCATCCGTCGGCGTCGGTGGCGGTGCGCATTTCACGCCCAGACAGGAGCCGCGCTCCCATCTTCGACACGGTGCCAGCGAGCCCGTGAGCGGCATCCGCGACCGCGAGCAAGCCACCCATCGCGCCCACATACGGCAGTCGCCGGAGGTCCCACGTGCCCTCGATCCAGTCCCCGGCATGCGCTGTCGGGTACCAGCACCTCGCCCCGTTCGGGAGCGTGACGGCGCCGACGAGCGGGGCGGGCTCCCCATCCCAGCCCACCATTTGCTCCATCAAACGCATTCGCTGGCGGACGATTTCAGCGCGCCGATCCATCGATCCCCGGTCGGTTTCGATGTCCCAGTCTGCCTCGATTGCGGCGATCTGTCGTGTCGTCAGGGCACCCCAGCGGGCGAGCAGCCGCAGCCGCGAGACGTCGCGATCCGTTACCGCGACGCCGCGCGTGCGACCGTCACGGGTCTCGATGGTGGCAGTAGGCAACCTCATGTCCATGATTCTAAGTCCTTGTATCAATTCTTGCATCAACTCTGGTTGCCAACTTTTATTAGTCCTTGATGCATCCTTGGGACCTTGGCCGTCAGGTAGTGAACCGACCTCCTCGGATTAAGCACGAATCAGAGCACGCGAATGGGTGTGTGGGTGGGTGTTGTAGTGGGTGTCTAAATCTGGGTGGTCGTGGGACTGTTTTTCTGCATGATCTGAGCAGGGGTGACTGTGGGTTTCCGACAAGTCGGTGGCTGTCGCTGTCATGGGTACCGGGACGCCCGGGGTGTCGTTGGTCTGGGTGACTGTCGGGGACACGATTTTCTACCGCCGGAGAATCCGCAGGGCGTGTGATCGGCGGTAGCGGCGGGTGTTCTCGGTGCACAGGGTGTCCCCTGTCGGCAGCAGCAGTCAGTCGGGTCGGGGCGGGGCAGCGTGGCTCAGCAGGCTTCGGGGCTCTGTGTGTTCGTGTCACCCTGCACGGGGCGCCCCGGGGGTGAGGGTGTCGTCGGTGTCGTCGGTGTCGTCGCTGTCAGCGGTGCGTGGCGGGGTGGCGTCGGGGTCCGGGTGCCCCCGGCATCCCCGGCCCTCCCTCGGGAACGAGGCTGTACCGGGTTCACGCCCGTCCCCCTTTGACCGGTTCACGCCCGTCCCCCACGGGTCGCTCGTGCCCGTCCCCTGCCTCCCCGGGACACCGGGTGCCCCCGGGACACCCCCTGCCCCCGAGTCAGTCACGGAGGCCGACAGTCACACACCCGAGGGTCCCCGGGTACTCCATGGACACCCCTGCGCGCAGACAGGGACAGTGACCGGCGTCGTGGGCCAAAACGGTGAGTGGCCTCCTTGATCGCCCGCCCGTGCCGCTGCGCGGGGCCACTCGCTGACGCGCGGCCTCGGGATGACGTTCGCGCTGTGACTTGTGTACGACGTTCGAGCTGACACCCCTACGTGAGGCGACGACTCCGGCGATCACGCCACTGCTCCTGCCACGCCACGTACTCCGCGCTGGCCTCGATGGCCTCGACGTCTACTACGCGGTGCAGCCGGGTCGGCGGAGCCGTGTGGTCGCTCCGATGCGGGATGACGGCGTATGGCCGCGGGAGGAAGCGGCGGATCACGTGGTCGCTCCAGTCGGGCCGCTGCCGGAGTTCGGCGTCGCTGATGAGGCCGAGGGCAAGGTAGGACATGAGCCCGCCCCCTATCTCTGGCTTCGACTGGGGTGGGCTTCGGCGGGGACCACGGTGTAGGCGCCGCCCGTGATCCCTTCCACGACGGCGCGCCACATGGCGCCGTCGTGGGTGAGCCCGGAGAGCGACCACAGCGACACCGGCGTGCTCCCATTGAGGAGCGAGAGCGCGACGAGGAGCACCCGGGCCTCCCCGGATGACAGGGCACCCCCGTCCACCATCTCCCTCACTGCGTCCCAGTCCATGCGCCCCCGCGAGTCGATCAGCGGGGCGACCTTGTGCGCCACCGTGGGCAAGGAGCACACGCGCAGGGCTGCTCTCTCGTCGTCCCACAGGGTCTCGTCGTCGGCGAGGGCCGAGATGATCGCGGTGGCGTCGCCTCGGGTGGTCATGACGCCTGCTGCTGGGCGGCGAGGCGGTCACGGTATGCCGTGTAGCCAGCCGCGAGGCCGTCGGCGGTGACCCGGTAGAGGCCGGGCTGCTCGATGCTGGCGCGGAGGTCGGCGAGGTCCATGTCCGCCATGGCCGCCAGTTGCTCGTCTGTGGTGTGTGCGGTGATGCCGCGCTCGGCGGCGTCCTCGATGAGCACTTCGGCCCAGTCTTCGGTGCGCTCGTAATCGAGGTCAGGGAGGGGGACGGACATTCTGCGCTCCATGACATCCCGGAGGACCCGGAGCGCATCCCAGTCCCACGACCACGCGACGCGGCCCTGTCGCGGGTCATAGGCGTAGGCAGCGGTGTCAGTCACGGCCTCGATGAGAGCGGCATAGTCGGCGCGGAGATCATCGAGCCCATCCGCAGTGAGATGCGGGGACGGGCACAGGTCAATCACCCCGCTGACGCTACTGTCGCTGGCGAGTAGGTCACGGGACCGCAGCGCGAGCGTCCCGTCGGTCACGTCGAGGGTGAGCATCCAGTCGTGCATGTCGGGTCTCCCGTGCCATCCCGGCGCCCCCACGGACTCAGGGAGCGCATCTGAGACCCCACGGTAGGGGCGACCACCGACAACCCCTCCTACCCCTATCCCTCACTCCCACAACATAATTCGCCCCCGCAGGGACGAAGAGCGAGAACAAGGCCCGTCGTCCCTACGAGGAAGACTGCAATGACGTGCGGCGTGTCGCGCGACACGCCGCGAGGCCCACAAGCAGTTTTCGCGCACCCATTGCGATCCCGTCCACCAACGACCTCTCAAGATGTGCTCGCGATACTGCGCTTAGGACTGGCGGCGCGGCGGTTTACGAGATGCCCTGCGCCACAGGGAAAACCCTGATCTCCACAACTGGGCATGGCATCACCTTTGCCTGTGATTCCGTATCGCAGACGCCCCTGTATTGGCAAGTCCTGATTAGGACATCCGTTGCGCCACAATGCTTCTCGCGCGCTCTCCGCCCCCTTGCATTGCACATCAAGTAGTGCCAACAATTTTTGCATGAACACCGAATCACGCCTCGCCGCCATCTCCACTGCGGTGGCCGACAAGGAGCTCACGGACGCCTCCCGAGCCCTCTACATCGCCCTCGTCACGACCCACGGCATCAACGTTCAGCGACCCCTGACGATGGTCGAACTGGGGGCCCTGATCGGTGCCTCACAGCCGACCGCCCACAGCGCTATCACTGGGCTCGTCGACGCCGGATACGTGACCCGCATCCGGCGAGCGCGTCGCCCCGCACTCGTGACGATCCACGTTCCGCACAACGTGATGCGCCGGGCCTCATAAGACCCGGCGCATCACCGTCAGTATCGGTCCCCCGTCACAGGGACCACGCCCCTCTCCCTCTCCTACAAGATCAAGGACCGTGCATGTCAAAGACTAGCGCCCCCGCGCGCGCCGTCGACGGATTCAACATCTATGACACCGCGCCACGTAAGCACTACCAGTACGTCCCGATGAACTCGGCGCACATGTCCCAGATCACTTACGGCACCGACCCCGACGGCAAGCCATGCGTAGCCGTCGGCGCCCGATCCCTCGTCGCCCAGAAGATTTTCGAGATCCTGATGGAGAACGCCTACGCCGCGGACCTTACCGAGACACAGTTGCGGGTGTTCATGTACCTCGCGGTGAGAACGCTCGGCCACGCGTGGCTCGGGGCTCCCCTTTCGCCCGCCGATATCGCCAAGGTCGCACTCGCCGACACGATCCGCGCCTACAAGCCCGGCAAGGTCGAGGCAGGGTCGGCGCGGTCCCGGACTAGCGTGGAGGAGCGCGCCCTCGAAAACGCCGTCCGCAATGTCAAAGCCGCGGTGAAGGGACTGATCGCCAAGGGCCTCGTCTGGACCTCGACGCCCAGCATCGGAGCACGAAACCCGCGCACGTTCATGCAGCCCGCGCTGCCGCCCGTCCTGCTGAGCGCCCTCGAAGAGCACAAGTGGTGGACCGGAGTCGACCTGTTTGGGGCCGCCACGGCTGGGGAGTGGCGGGTCGAAGGCGCATCCGCAGCGAGGGCCGGGATGCTCTTGCCGCGCAAGGTGACGGGCACGGACAGGCAGACCGGGGAGGTCACGACGTGGAAGCCGCGAAGCACCAAGGGGGCGCCAAAGCCAAAGGCGCCGCCCAAGTTCAAGCGGGTGTCGATCGAAGAGTATGAGGCAATGCAGGCGCGGGACGAGGCCGCTCGGGAGATTCAGGCACGAGCGGAGCAAGAGCGGGACGAGACAGCCCGAAAGATGCAGGCGCTGGAGGCGATGACTCGGACGATGCTGGCCGTGAACGACCCAGCCCCGGTCCCACCAGAGGCCAGTCCGCTGAGAGTCGCAGACCCGTGGAGGAACGCTTCCTAGTCTGCTGCACCCCGACCAGAACCGGCCCTCGGATCACTCGATCCGGGGGCCGGTTCTCGTGTGTCTGGACCCCTCATGTGGGGGGTGTGTGGGGACACACCCCCGGGGGGTGCAGGGAGACCCCCCATTAAGTGAATGCTTAAGAAAGTATTTCCCCGGTTACGTGATTGTAGGAGCGAGAGTGATGGGACCCCTTCACTATCGAAAGCGGCCCTGAGCGCTGGCGCGCGCTCGGCGATGGCGCAACCTCGAAGCCTCTGTGATTGTTCACTTACAGAGGTAAACCCGGTATACCGCTCGCGCATAGGCAATCGCACTCTCGGGCCGCTGAGCGGTTCGTGTGCGGCACAGGAGCGAAAGCAGCGATCTGCGGCCCTTTCGTCTCGTCGATGGAGGATTCCGCGTTCATCGCGTGAAATCGCGGGAGAATGGCCGCACGGGCCGTTTTCGGGCACCTCTGGGCCTGTCGACCCGCTCCGAAGACGCGGGACGGCTCCCATTCGGACGTGAGCGCGGCTGTCGCACAGGCGAGTTCGCGACCGACGGTCACACCTATCCCTCACTCCGGCTGTCCCTCGGGCGGGTGAGGTAGTCGGTGAGGGCGGTGGCGGCGTCGGGATCGAGGGTGCCGTGGAGGTCGCGGAGGCTGATCGTCTCGACTGGGCTAAGGAGCGAGAGCGCGACGGCGAAGACGCGGCGGGTGGCGGGGGTCTGGGTGGCTGCGTCGAGGCGGAGTGCGAGCCAGTCCATCCTCCCGTCGTCGGCCATGTGGCTGGCCGCCCACGTGGCGGTGGCCGGGGTAGCGAGGACCCGGAGCGCGGTGCTGGCCTCGGGCCAGACGCCGGGTGTGTCGGCGAGAACGTGGAGGCGCGCAGCATCGGCGGAGACGGCCCTGACGGGCGCCGGGGCGGTCTCGGCGGGTGCGACAGCGGGTGGAGGGGTCGCGTCGACGGGCGCGGGGTGGGCTGCGCGGAGGGTGTCTCGGTGGGCCCTGTAGCCGCGGAGGAGGCCGGGGGCGCGGATCAAGAACGCCCCGGGGACCTCGGTGGACTCGCGGAGGGATGTGAGGTCGTCCTCGGCCATGCGTGCGAGGTCGGCGTCCGGCGTCTCAGCCGTGATGCCGCGGTCCTCGACGTCCTCCATGAACGCCCGGGTCCAGTCCTCGATGCGCTCGAAGCGCATCTGCCCTCCGGGCGAGGCGAGGTCGCGCATGATGCGCTGACCGAGCGTGTCGAGGGCTGTCGCGGCCTCCCCCGCCTCCTCTGCGTCGAGCACGTCGGCGATCTGTGAGGCGTGGTCGACGGTGAGCACCCTGAGCCCCCTCGCAGTCAGGTGCGGGGACGGACACAGCCGCACAGTTCCGGGCTCGCTGTGGCCGTGGTGGCGTGGAGTGCGGCGTACGGTGAGGGCACCCGTCGCGATGTCGAGCATGAGCGTGTGGGTCATAGGGGTCAGGGTAGGCAGGGCCACTGACACGCCTCCGGCGGACCACAGTCGCCCTGATTGCACACTCCTGCAACGCTTTTCCGTGTCCCCGCCCCAGCCCTATCCCTCGCTTCGGCATGAGCCGGCCCCCCATCCCTTGCTTCGGCGGCGAGCCTCACGCGGACAGATGGACCGGGGCTGCCCGTGGGCGCCGTGCCGCCGTCGGTGAATGTCCGTCCCCCATGGGCGGGGTTTCGGGATTGTCGGGAGTGTCGGGAAGTCGCGACTGTCGGGAGTGTCGGGAAACGTGATCCCCCCTCCCTATCCCTTGCTTCGGCGGGGCACCCGTGGGTGCTCGGAGGGCCCGGATGGCGCCGCCCACCTCGGCCAGCGCGTCGGCGAGGCCGGACTGCCCGGGCACCGCGTCAGCCTCGGGGTCCCTACAACGAGGGTGCCAGACCCTTTCGGGGTGAGGTTTCGGAAGTGTCGGAACTTTCCGACACTTCCGAAACGTGACGCCCCTCCCTATCCCTTGCTTCGGCGGCGGGCCGTGGGTGCATTGACGACCCGGAGAGCCGCCCCACCTCGACCAGCGCGTCGGCGAGGCCGGACTGCCCGGTCGGCGCCGGGGTCATCTCCACGAGGGAGCGCCGCACACGGATGTCCTGCCCCTCTGGGGGAGGTTTCGCCCCCTCCCTATCCCTTGCTTCGGCGGGTGACGCTGTGGGAGGCCCTGAGCGCAGCGATCTCCCGGCGCGCAGCAGTGATCTCGGCACGCTGAGCCCTGATCACGGCCCGGGCTGCGGTCAGCGCGGCATCGAGGTCGGCGAGGGATGCCCGCATCGTGTCGAGGGTGGTGTCGAGCACTGCGAGGCGGGCGGGGGTGCCCTCGCAGGCCCCGGACGGCTCGGCCCATGAGGTGCCCTCTGTTAGGGGGCCGAGGAGTCGAGTGAGTGTGGCGACCTCCCCGAAAGTCAGGGTTTGGGCGCCGGATTCGATGCGCGACACGCCGGTCTGGGACCACGTGTCGTGGCCTGCGGCGACCATCTCGTCTACGAGACGTCGCTGGGACCAACCGGCTTGAATGCGTTGTGCTGCAAGATTTTTCGTGATGGTGAGGTCGTCTGCGCTGGGTGTCTTCTTGGGCGGCATTTCCATACCCTATCACAAGTCGTGTTCTTCACAAGTTGCGCGTGATTACAAATGGTGTTTAGCCTAGTGCTCGTACACACATGCGAGGGACCGCAGATCGTGGCCTCTCACGAGCACGAGGAGCAGCACCAATGACCAGCACCATCAAGACGCCCCGGCGGGCATGGCGCCCCCTGAGCGCCCTCATCGCCGCCACCGCCGTCCTCATCGGCGGTGCCGTCGTCACGGCTGCCCCGGCCAGCGCCGACGCCTGCAACGCGTCGGTCACCGTGACCAAGACCGACCCCGCCGGAAAGCCCCTCGCGGGCGCCGTCTTCACCGCCACCCCCGCCGAGAGCAGCGCGTGGGCCTCTCTCGACCCCGCCGTCATCGACGGAGCATGGGCCGCATTCCAGCAGGGGTATGTCGCCGACCCGAGCAAGGCCACCGAGTCCGAGTGGAACGCGCAGGCGACTGCCGCTGGCGCGACCCGCTCCGTGACCCTCACCACCGACGCGAGCGGCAAGGCCGTGGCGTGGGGCAAGGGGTATGCGCGTCAGTGCATTTTCGGTTGGACGGTAACCGAGACGAAGGCCCCCGCCGGGTACGTCCTCGAGTCGACCCCGCACAGCGTCGCCGTCGCCGGTTTCCCGGCGTCCACGATCACCATCGTGAACCAGCCGCTGACCCCGACGCCCGAGCCGACCCCCACCCCGACGCCCACGCCGGAGCCGACGACTCCCGCGACCCCGACGCCGAGCACGCCGTCGGTGACGCCGACCCCGGCGCCCACGGCCACCCCGGCCCCTGCCCCGGTCAAGGCCCCTGCGGCCAAGGCGCCCTTCAAGAAGGTCCAGACGGGCTGATCATGAGAGTCCCCGCAGCAACGATCCTCGTCGCGCTGTCCCTCGCGCTGGGTGGCTGCGGGGCCGACGCTGACACGAGCGCGCTAACCCCGGCGCCCCCTGTCAGCAGCGGTGGCGGGGAGAGCACCCCTCTCCCCGCCACCACCTCCACAGGGACCCCCAGCGTCGCGGCCACCGCGCCAGCCACCGCAACGGTGACGGCGGTGGCCGCGACCCTCACCACCGACGGCACCTGCCCGGTCATCGGTGGGGTCGAGCAGCCTCTCAATGATCCGGACCGGCTATGCCTCCATCGGGGTGAGGTGGTCCTCGGGCACGCCTACCCGGATGGACGGGGACTCCTCGGGCAGGTCGCACGAGCAGCCAAGGTCGGCGACACCATCAGCCTCAACGGCGCGGCATACCGAGTCACCGACATCCGGTCGGTGGAAAAGGGCTACTACGACCCTGACGCGCTCGGACCGTCCCTGCTCACGTGTGACATCACCAAGGGCTACTCAGCCGACGGGCACAGCATCAACAACCTCATCGTCGCCCTCTCCCCCTCCTGACCCCCTGCGGGCCGGAGTGAGGGATAGGGAGACACGAGCTGAAAGACATCCCGAGGGAGGGACACCCATGGACACCAAGGACACCAACACCGAGTCCGCTGACACTGCGGACGTGAATGTCCGTCCCCGTGGGCGTCGGGCACGCCGCGCGATCCGCGCCCTCGCCGCCACCCTCCTCGCCACCATGGCGCTCCTCGGCCTCGGAGGCGGCACAGCGCAGGCGTGGCCGTGGGACGGCGCTGTGGCCGACGTGACGGCGTTCGTCTCGAATGTCTGCGGGCCGGAGGACGTGGCTGTCCCGGTCACTCATGACGGCTGGGACGGCAACCTCGGCCTCAACTCCGCCGAGTCGGTGACGCGTGGCACAGTGATCCCAGTCGTCCCGGCAGGCACCGCCACCGACCCGGCCGGGGCCATGGACCGCATCGACAGCGCGTACAAGGCCACCGGGGACCTGAGCCACGCCAACGTGGCCAACCCCAGTTACGCGCGCTATGGGTTCTCCACTCTGCGCTGGGACTCGTACGGTGGCGGCTGCATGGACGCCACCCGCTACGCGACCCCCATGGCGAACGGCACGTACCAGATGCTCGTGATTGTGCCGACAGCGGCGACGATGTGGGCGTCGAAGATGGCGCTCGACCCGTGGATCGCGAAGGTTTTCAGCCTCATCGTGCAGCCTGTGGTCGGGGTTTTCACGAGCCTTTTCGTGCCGTGGATTTACATCATCGCCGGGTTCGGTGCCCTATTCGCGTTCGTGAAGCACCGGGGGTCGTGGACGAAGATGATCGCGCAAGGCGCATGGATTTTCGGGATTGTCGGGACGTTCCTGTGGCTCGGGACTCCGGGCACAACCCAGTCCCTGAACACGACCGCCACCAACCTCGTCACCAACTTTGGCAAGCAGGCCGAAAAGACCATGCTGGCCCTCGACAATCAAGGCCGTGCCTGCACCGTCGTGGACTCGGACCGTGTTCTGGGAGAGTCCATTTGGTACACGGTCGCCTACCGGACGTGGCTCGTCGGGGAGGTCGGAGACGAGCAGGCACGCCGGGACGGAGAATCCTGCGGGACTGTCGGCATGGGCGACGCCCTCCTCAACGGCCACTATGTCGCGGATGACGCTGACGGCAGAAAGGTGCTCGCCGCGGTCACGACGTGGAACGCGGGCTCGTACGCGCCGAAAGCCGATACGGGCACCAAAATGCACCAATGGACCGCCGGGACGGTCGCACAGAAGGTGCCCTTCCTCGCTGCGGTCGCTGTCGCGTGCAACGACCCAATTGCCGGAGGTGCGTCGGACTCCCCCGACCGCAACCTCTGGGCGTACGGCGGACAGTGCGACTCGGGCACCGTGGGTACCACGGCAGCCATGAGCGCTCTTGCCGGGAAGAATTTTGACCAGCGACTTGTGATCTCGTTCGCAGGCGGACTAGCAGCCCTATGCATTTTCCTGACGGTGGCTCTCGTCGCGGGATACGTGCTCGTCCAGAAGATGAACTTCTTCTTCCTGCTCCTCTTCGGCCCTGCGTTCCTCACAATCGCAGTTTTCGGTGACGAGAAGCGCCGCGGTTTCGCCACCAAATATTTCGAGCAACTGGCCGCGAACATCGCCAAGCAGGTCATGGGCGTCTTCACGATCCTGTTCGTCGGCTACGCCACCACTAACGCGCTGTCGCCTGCGCTCGGAATCCCTTGGCTCGCACGCCCATTCGTGGTCTTGCTCTTCTTCTTCGCGCTCCTCATGTTCTCCATCCCGTTGAAGAAGATTCTCACCGCGGGCGTCAAGGGCGACAGCGACTTCGTCCGCCGCACCGCCCAGAAGGCGACCGTCGGCCACGGGGCGAAGAAGGGCGCCGAGACCGCCGTGAAGGCCGCGAAGACCGCCGCGAAGGGTGTCGCGCTCGCGGGCGCTTTCACGGCGTCTGGCGGGACAGCCGCGCTGGCCGGGGTGGCCGGTGCCGCCAAGGCAGGCGGCGTAAGCGGTCTCGGCACTGCCGCCAAGGGACTACTCACGAACCCTGCCGCTCTGAAGGGTGCCGCTGGGGCGCTGGGACACAAGAGCGGCCTCGGGCGCAGTATCCGGAGCGGTGTGCGGGCGGGTGAGGCGATGCACCGCGCGACGGCGGGTCTGCGGCTGCCGGAGGCTGCGACCACCGGGCTGGCGGCGGCTGCGGGTGCCCGTGTCGCCGGTGGCGCCCCGGCCTCCCCGACCCCGGTCAGCGCGGTGGGGACGGACACTGCCCCCACCCCTGCTGCGCTGAAGGCGGCGAAGAACCGCGCCAACGGGCTCGCCGACGGGCCCGGTTTCGGCGGCGGGATGCCTGTGGGAGTCGAGGGTGCTCTCACGCCGGGGGCGGACGTGCTCGCTGCGCACGACATGACCCGTGCGGAGGCGGTGCGCGAGCCGGAGCGGCTGGTGCAGGACGTGTACGGCGGTCGTGTGACGGCCATGAGTCCGCTGCACCCCGCCACGCCCGCCCTGACTCGGATGACGATGGCCGCTGCGGCCCGCGACGTCGACGCTTTCGAGGCGGCGCACGGGGAGGCACAGGCCCTCATCGAGGCCCACGGAGTGCCCGAGGCCATCAAGGCACCCCTCCACGCAGTCGGTGACACTGCCGTGTCGTATGACGGCGCGGACGTGGCGGCGGTCGCCGCGACTGTGACGCCAAGCATGGAGCACGGTGAGCGTGCCGAGGCCGTGGTAACGCTGGGTCGTCTGGCGGCAGGAATGCCCGCAGACGCCCCGGAACGCCCCGCCGTCGAGGCGCTAGTCACGACCCTCGGCGACGTGAGCGCCCCGATGACGGAGGTGATGGAGGCTCGTGAGTCCGCGCTGGCCGCGCTTCCCCCGACGGTGCCCAAGGACATCGGTGAGGCGATGACGGCGCGGCGCACCGAGCAGCCCATCACCTCCGTCATGACTGTCGAGGCACCCAGCACCCACGCCGTCGAGGCCCCAGCAGCGGAGCGGGTGGACGCGGGTCCCGGCGTCCCGGCCCATATCGAGACGCGGCATGTGGAGACGCACGGGGGGACGGACATTCCGCCGCTGCCCGCGCCTGCACGGGTGGAGGCACCCCGCGCGGAGCCTGTCACCGTGCCGGAGCAGGAGCGCGTCGAGGCCACCCCCGCTCCCCCGGTCTACGTGGCGGCAGCGGGACGGGCGGAGGGGACGGACATTCCTGCCCCGACCCGGCGCGACCCGACCACCGACACCCGCCCGGCCCGTGAGGCCGCGGAGGGCGACCGGCAGGTGCTCGTGCAGGCCCCAGACGAGCCCGAGGAGACCCGGGTGTACCGGCATCGTCCCCGGCGTCGCATCGGCACGATCTACGAGAGCGAGAGCGGGGAAGGGACGAGCGAGTCGTCCCCCCTCGACCCCGAGCAGCAGTGACCGGGCTGTCAGTGGCCCCTGATACCGATGACGACGAGACCCCCTGAGAGGAGCACCCCATGAGCGGCTGGATCGCACCCGCTGCCGCCGCTGCCGCCATCGGCACTCGGGCCGAGATGCAGGCCCGCGAGGAGGCCAGCGCGGCCCTTGAAGCGGTCCTCACCGCGGACCTCCACCACCTGCACGAGGGACGGCCCATGCCACCCATGCCCGTCCTCCCGGAGATGCCGATCACCGACGTGGCGGGGTTCAAGGCTGCCCTGAAAGGCTCGGTGCGCTGGGGGGCCCTCGCGGGCCTCGCCAGCGGCGGCGCGACCTTCATCCTGTTCGCGCTGGCGGGGCTGGTCGGGGGCCACCCAGAGACCGCCATCTACGGGCTCCTCGCGGGCGCCCCGGTCGGTGGCCTCGGGGCAGTCATCGCCGCCTCCGTGGGAGCCCTTGTCTCTCAGCATGAGCGGACCAAGGCGAACGCGGTCGCGAAGGCTCACAACGGAATCCGCGATCTGTGGGCGGATCGTGAGGTGCTGCGGCAGGACGTGGCGGCGGGTGTTGTGTCCCCTGCGGAGGCGATGGAGCGGATCTACCTCGTGGTGCCGCATCTGGACCCGAGGCGTCAGTCGTGAGCGGCATGGCTGCGCTGGCGCGGCTGGGTGAGGTCGCCCCGGATGTCGAGGCTGACCGGGAGGCCATGGCCCCTGTCGAGGGCCTGATCGCCGCTGACCTGCTTGCGCTGTATGACGGGCAGCCGATGGCCGTCGTGCCGATCCCTGACCCGCTGAGTGTCCTGAGCCGTCGAGCGCTCGTCGCCTTCGCGGTGATTGCCCTCACGGTCGGTCTCCTCGTCGGCGTCACGGTCACCCTCGCCTGCACAATCACCGGCGCGCGCCTCGACCACCCCACCGCCGGAGTCACCGCAGGTGTGCTCCTCGGGCTCCCCGTCACCCTCGCCGCCACCGTCATCCCCGGCGCCCGCATCGCCCTCGCCGCAATCCCCCGCGCCACGCAGCGCGCCATGGCCCACGCCATCGAGGCCAACGCCCTCCGGGACCTCCTGCTGGTCCGGGAGGATGTGCGGGCCGAAGTCAGAGATGGGGAACTCTCGCTCGACGCCGCCATGGACACCCTCGCCCACGCAGCACCCCACACCGACCCACGCCGAGACTGAGAGCCGGCTCCCTCATCCCTTGCTCCGTCCCGGATGCCGCCGCCCTATCCCTGACTTCGGCTCGCTGTCGGCGCTCCTCGATACCGTGCCGGGCAAGGTCGTGGAGAGGAGCAGGGTGATGGCGCACAAGGGCCATAGCGGGGCGTCTATGGGTGGGATGGAGTCGAGTCCGGCGAGGCGGAAACGCATGGCGGCGCGGCGGCGTCGTGAGGAGGCTCGCTGGGCCGCTCGGTCTGGTCCGGTGACGGTGCGGCGGGTGGACCCGGCGCCCCCGGACGGCAAGGACAGCCCGGACCCTGCCGCCTGACCCACCCACGAGGGGACCGTCACAACAGGGGGTCCCCTCCGCGCTGACTACACCCCCCTCTATGACGGTCCCCCACCACATCTACAGGCCCAGAGCGCGGATCACCCGTGCCCAGAGCGCCCCGTCCAGCCCCGGCATCCGCCGACAGGTCGGGGTGGTGACAGCCCTGTCTAGACCCCGCTCTGTGACGGTCCCCCACCTCAAGGAGGTGCATACCCCCCCGGGGGACGGACATTTCCGAAGACCCGGGCGAGGTCTGGCGAGGAGGGGTGTTGTGCTTTCATCCCCCCGGACCTATTGGGCGAATAATCAAAACTATCGAAACAACGGAAACGTCCCCGAGGGTGGGGACGGACACGCGCAATGGCGTCTCAGCCTGCGAGGGCTGCATGGATGTCGAGGACGGCGGTGTCGTAAACGGCGCGCGCATCGCCCGCCAAGAGGTCCACGAGCGGCGTGTGCCAGCGATCCCCTGTGTCCTCGGTGTGGAGCCACGCGGTGATGTCGGAGTGTGAGAGTCCGGCGTGGGTGAGGGCGGCGATGACGGCGGGGAGGCCCGGGATGACGTCGCCGGTGCCGGGGAGGAACTGCACGAGCGGGAACCGCGGATGTCCGTCCCCTTCGAGCATGAGCAACTGGCCGTCCACCGCGAGCGAGTACAGAGCGTCCCCGGACAGCCCGGTCAGCGTCATCATCGCGGCGAGGTCGCGGCAGGGGACGGACATGACGGTCACGATATCTACCCACCCCCGCACACTATTGGGATATCACTATTCGGGAATAGCAACAAGTCCCAATCAGGACCGAAATACGCCCGAGGAGACCTTTCGACACGCCGAAGGTGAACAATTTTCAACGCTGAAATCGCACTCACATGACCCATCTACCGACTGGCGCCAGCACGGTCTATCACGTTGCGCCACAACCAGGTTGGGTTCATGAGCAAGGAACGCCAGCCGTTCGCTCCCATTCCTTGCGAATGTCACAGCGTTTGTGATAGCCCGTCAGGATCGGTCACAAAACGTCAATATCTGTACCTAAAGTGTCAGCATCTTCACTCTCGAAAGAGGACGCAAATGTCTGACACTTCTCTTCGCCCGCGCTGCCTGATGCTGCCGGAGGCCGCTGAATACCTAGGCGTCACCCCGCGGACCATGCACCAGTGGAACCAGCGCGGCTACGGCCCAAAGTCCTTTCGCGTCGGCAAGCGCCGCATGTACATGCAGGCCGACATCGACGCGTGGCTCGAAGCCCAGCGCAACGCCTCCTGACCACTTCACCGCGCCCTCCTGAGGGCGGACGACTGCACCACTGGACAGGGGCATGGCATCAATCCAGCGACGCGAGAACGGGTCGTGGCGGGCCCGGTACCGCGACGAAGCGGGCAAGGAGCATGCACGTCACTTCCCGCGCAAGACAGACGCGCAGCGGTGGCTCGATGAGGTTACCGCGAGCGTGGTCACGGGCACCTACGTCGACCCCAAAGCGGGCAGAATCACGTTCGAGGCCTACTACAAGGACTGGGTGAAACGGCAGGTCGTAGAGCGGTCTACCGCGTCAGGAACCGACCTCGCCGTCCGGTCCGTGCCCTTCCTGACGGTGCCGATCAGGAATGTCCGTCCCTCCCATGTCGAGTCGTGGGTGAAGACGATGACGAAAACCCTCGCGGCGACCACGATCCGCACGCGCTTCAACAGCGTGCGCCCGATCTTCCGGGCTGCCGTGCGGGACCGGGTGGTCCCGGTCGACCCTACCGAGGGCATCAAACTGCCCCGGACACGTCGCGCTCAGGCCGCCATGACGATCCCCACCCCCGCACAGGTCGGGAAGATTCTCGCCGTCTCGGAACCCCACATGGCAGCGCTGTTCGCGCTGTGCGCCTTCGCGGGGCTACGACTCGGCGAAGCCGCGGGCGTCCAGTTCGATGACATCGACTTCCTCGGACGCACGCTCTCCATCGAGAGACAGGTGCAGCGCAAGACGGGGCGACGCACCGAGGTTGAGGTCCGCGACCCCAAGTACGGCTCCGAGCGCGTCGTGACACTCCCCGACGACCTCGTGACCATGCTGTCCCTCCACGTCGAACGCTTCGGGACCCGCCCAGCAGGCTGGGTATTCATCGGCGCCGCAGACGGACCCCCTCACCAGAACACTGTCGGCTGGTACTGGCGCAAGGCATGCGACGCCGCCGGAATCCCCGGATTCCGCCTGCACGACCTGCGCCACTTCTACGCCTCGGGCCTCATCGCCGCCGGGTGCGATGTCGTGACCGTGCAGCGCGCCCTCGGGCACGCCAAAGCGTCCACGACCCTCGACACGTACAGCCATCTGTGGCCGGACGCGGAGGACCGCACCCGCACCGCCGCCGCCGGGCTCATGACCGCCGCGACAGCGGATTCTGAGGCTCTTGCGGACTCTGTGCGGACTCAGGAACCCAGAAACACCGTCTGACCTGCGCAAAAACCAAAATGCTAGACGTTGCGGCGGTACTGCCCGCCCACCTCGAAGAACGCCTCGGTGACCTGACCCA
>ERZ795062.770-NODE-770-length-24919-cov-93.803209_pt1 | contig 24919 bp, 20 predicted proteins | sample MGYA00375146_ERZ795062 | MGnify/ENA primary metagenome ERZ795062 (study PRJEB30191, sample SAMN05720281) | activated sludge metagenome | isolation source: Anaerobic digester | place: USA | collected 2015-07-16 ... | reverse complement strand
AGTTAGAGAACACAACTTCCACCCATCAAGTTTTCCCAGCTTTCTTGCTCTATTTTTCTCCAGGAGGAAACTCGCTCTCGGGATTGAGCCAAAAGTTCTTCTCCTATTTTTATCTCTCTCTCCACCTCCCGAGGAGAGGTGCTGCCTTCCGATATTTTCCTTCTCACTGACTTTTCCTCATCTATTATCTCCTCCCAATTTTCGGGGAACAGATGTTGATACTCTCCCCAGTCTTCCTTCTTCAAATCCCGCAGGTGTTTTCCGCTTGCAGATAGTTTTTTCACCATCTCTCCCACCCAGGCATGAGCCCGGCGAAAAGGAACTCCCTGTCCTACCAAATATTCACACAAATCAGTAGCGGTCAAAAAACCCACCGATAGTGCTTTTTTCATACTTTCTCGGTCGGGAAAGATGTTCTGAGTGAGACGAGCAGCTATGCGAAGAGAGGAAAGAGTCTCTTTTGTGGCCCGGAAAAGAGGGGGTTTATCCTGCTGTAAATCTCGATTATAGGTGAGAGGGAGCCCTTTTAAAGTGATAGCCAAACTAACCCAGGAGCTCAATACTTCCCCGGTTTTTCCTCGTAGTAGCTCCGCTACATCGGGATTTTTTTTCTGAGGCATAATACTTGAGCCGGTTGTGAAAGCATCGTCAATTTCTAAAAAGTGAAAGGCCGGAGAGCTCCACAAAACTATTTCTTCTCCCCACCGACTGAGGTGAAGAAACAAAATAGACAGACCTCCTAAAAATTCCAGAATAAAATCCCGATCGGATACGGCATCCATACTATTTTCCTGCACTCGAGGAAAAGCCAGAAGTTCAGCCACATATTGTCTATCGATAGGGAGCGAAGTTCCAGACAACGCTCCTGCTCCCAGAGGAAGCACGTTTACTCTTTTTCTGGTATCTTCTAATCTTTCTATATCCCGCTGGAACATAAAAAAATAGGCTAAAAGGTGATGAGCAAAAAGAACCGGTTGTGCTGGCTGAAGGTGGGTATAGCCAGGCATAACCACATCTTTGTTTTCTTGAGCTTTTCGCAGTAAGGCTTCCTGAAGAAAACTGATTTTTTCTATAACCTCTCCTATTTTCTCTCGCAGAAACAGGCGCTCATCCAAAACCACCTGATCGTTACGGCTACGAGCGGTATGAAGCTTACCGCCTATCTCTTCTCCTGCTATTTCCCGAAGGCGGATTTCTACCAGGCTATGTATGTCCTCAAAAGGGGAAGGATCTACCTTCCCCTCCTCTATCTCTTGAAAAATCACCCGTAAGCCTCGCAAAATTTCTTTGCTCTCTTTCCCCGATATTATTCCTACTTTTTCTAACATTTTGCAGTGAGCGGCGCTTCCCCACAGATCATACTTATAGAGGAAGAAATCTTCCGGAATAGAAGTGGAAAATTCTTTCACTTCCTGGTCTAATCCTTTTTCCATCCGACTTCCCCATAAGTTGGTCATGATTTTTTCCTTCTCTCCAGAGCGGCCTGCACTCGAGCGGGAAGACCCCATATTTTAATAAAGCCTTCACTGGCCTGATGATCAAACAAATCTCCTCGGTCATAGGTAGCTAATCCCCAATCATAGAGAGAATATTCCGATTTTCTCCCCACTACCTGCATACTACCTTTATAAAGCTTAACTCTTACTATTCCCGTCATCCGCGGTAAAAAGGACTTCATAAAAGCATCCAGGGCTTCCCGAAGAGGTGAATACCAGAGACCATCGTACACCAATTGTGCATACTTTTCCTCCAGGTAGGGCTTGAAGTGGATTACTTCTCGAGGAAGAACCAGATTTTGAAGGTCACGGTAAGCTTCAAGGAGAATTAAAGCTGCCGGACACTCATAAATTTCTCGAGATTTTATTCCCACTAACCGATTTTCCACATGGTCCACTCGACCAAAGCCGTTTTCACCACCTATCTTATTTAATTCTTCCACCAAACTCAAAAGAGAGTAATACTCTCCTCCCAAAAGACGAGGTACTCCTTCCTCAAATCCAATTTCTAAATAAGCGGGCTCCGAAGGAGCATCTTTCGGGTCTCTCGTCCACTCAAATACCTCTGCAGGCGGCTCAACCAACGGGTCTTCTAAAACTCCACACTCGATGCTCCTTCCCCAGATATTCTGATCAATACTATAAGGTTGCTCTAAAGTGGTGGGAACCGGGATACCATTGGCATGAGCGTATTCAATTTCTTCTTCTCTTGACCACCCCCATTGCCGAGCGGGAGCCACCACCTGTAAATCGGGATTCAAAGCCATCACTGAAACTTCAATGCGCACCTGGTCGTTACCTTTTCCCGTGCAACCATGAGCTATCATGGTTGCACCTTTTTCCTCTGCTACTTTGACCAGATACTTGGCAATCAAAGGGCGAGAAAGAGCAGTAGCCAAAGGATATCTATCTTCATAAATGGCCTGAGCCCATAGAGCGGGCAAAACGTACTCATTTAAAAACTCTTCTCGCGCATCAAAAACCAGTGCTTCCTTTGCTCCAATGCTCAGAGCTTTTTTGCGCACTTCTTCTACGTCTTTACCTTGGCCTACATCAATAGTAAGAGCATAAACCTCGGCATTAAATTGCTCTTCCAGCCAACGAATAGCTACTGAAGTATCCAATCCTCCTGAATAAGCTAAAACTACTTTCTGTCGACCCATTTTAGGTCCTCCTTCTTCATAAAACTATATTCTTTCTAAAACTTTCTTCAATGCTTCTACTCCCTCATCTATTTCTTCTTGATTGATAATTAAAGGGGGTAAAAACCTCACCACGTCATCATTACAGGCATTGACTAAAACTCCCTCTTTGAGCATCTCCTCAGCAACTTTTTTTGCTTTTCCGGGAACCTCAAAACCTAACATCAAGCCTTTACCTCGAACTTCTTTTGCTATCGGGAAAGTAGAAACTAACTTCTTGAGCTGTTTTTCAAAATATTTTCCCTTTTCTCTTACTGCAGCAAGAAAATTTTCCTCGCTTACCTCATCTACTACCACACACGCTGACCGCGCACACACCGGGTTCCCCCCAAAAGTGCTTCCCTGGTCTCCTCGATGAACTGAAGCGGAAACTTTTTCATCAACTAAAACCGCCCCCAGAGGCAAGCCTCCTCCCAAGCCTTTGGCTAGAGTAACTATATCCGGCCTGACTCCAAAACTCTCAAAAGCAAAGAATTTTCCCACTCTTCCTATACCACATTGCACTTCATCAAAAATCAAAATCACGTCTTTCTCATCACATAATTTTCTCAAACCCTCTAAAAATTCTCTCTCACAGGGATAAATTCCTCCCTCCCCTTGTACTGGCTCCACTATGATGGCGCATACCTCCTCATCTAAAACTTTCTCTACGCTTTGCAGGTCGTTAAGAGTAGCATATTCTATCCCCGGAGGAAAGGGGTCTAAATCCTGATGAAATTTTTCTTGAGCAGTGAGAGCTAAAGTCAAAAGAGTTCTTCCATGAAAAGAGCGATAAAAGGAGATAAACTTATAGCCTTTACCATATTTCCTCTTGCGATAAAAACGGGCCATTTTCAAAGCTACCTCATTGGCTTCTGCACCGCTGTTAACTAAAAACACCCGAGAGAAACCAGATTTTTCCACGAGGCGTTCTGCTAACTCTACCTGAGGTACACTATAATATAGATTAGAAGCGTGGAGTAATTTATCCACTTCTCTTTTTATAGCTTCCTGGAGAGGGGGGAAAGAGTAACCTAAAATGTTTACTGCGATCCCGGCCATGAGGTCAAGATATCTTTTTCCTTCCAAATCAAAGACGTAGCATCCTTCTCCTCGCTCCAGTACCACCGGTAAACGATTGTAAGTCCCCAAAAAATAGCGTGCTTCTTTTTCTATGATTTCTGCAGAAGTCATTTACCTCACCTTCTTTCTTGTACTGAGAAAGACTTCGTCTTCCTCAGTTGTTTTTCTCTACATTTTCATGCTTTTAATCTTACCTCATAGGCTGTCTGTTTTTTGCTTTTCCCGAGGGAGAATAAGGGGACAAAGCCCTCTTATTCTCCCTTGCAGACTGCCTTTAAAGCACCACCTTCGTTCCCCTCATCTTCCCCCCCGCTAAAAAGAGAGGAAGGTTTTCCATCTCTTTTCCCTCGCCAATAAATACCTCTTTTACTCCACCCCGTAGAGCTTCTTCAGCCATCTCTATTTTGGGAATCATTCCTCCCCGAATCTTCCCCTCTTCTTTCAGGATTTCAATTTCCGCCCAGGACAAAACTTCTATCAGAGAATCTCTATCCTCCACATCCCGTAAAACTCCAGGAACATCAGAAAAGAGGAACAACTTATCAGCTTGCAAAGCCACAGCCAAGCGAGCTGCTGCCCAATCAGCATTTACATTTAAGCTCTCTCCTTCTCTATCAGCTGCTATCGGAGAAATAACAGGCAAAAATCCTCCCTCCCACAAAACGTGCACCAGGCGAGGATTCACTTTCTTTACTTCCCCTACCCTTCCCAAATCTACCTTTCTATCTCCAGAGGCAGGGTAATACTTTTCCCCTTCCAGCAAAAAACCATCTCTTCCGCTTATTCCACAAGCAGGAATTCCCTGACGATGAAAAATACCTACCAACATTTTATTTAAAAGACCGCTCAATACCATTTCTGTTATTTCCATGTCTTGGGGAGGAGTAACTCGCAAACCTTCTACAAACTGGCTTTCTCTTCCTTCTTTTTCTAAGAATTTAGTAATCTGAGGCCCTCCTCCATGCACTAAAGCTAATCTTATCCCCTCTTTTACTAATTGGGCAAGCACTCGAAAGTAGTCCTCATTTTTAAAATCGATATTTTTGCCTCCAATTTTTACCACTATCTTCATAGTTTCCTCCTCCTGATTTACAGGAAATAATAATTAATCACAAACATCATGTAATTTTTCTCTTTTGCACTTTATCTTGCTCCCCTCGCCGCTGAGGATCGCAGGGGAGTGTTTCCCCCTCCGTATTCCGGGAGTTCTTTTCCCCTTCACTGAGGAAGGCATTTTCTTCCTCAGTTGTTCTTGTCCTTTTAATTTTAATTTTTTGTTTTTCATACTTTTAGTCTTACGTCGTAGCACGCTGGGATATTTTCCCAACGTTATTTTTCTGAATCTTTTTTATCTATTTTGCCTTTATCTTGCGTCGCAGACCGTCTGTTTTCTCTCCCTTCTCCCTCGGTGATTTTTATCTTTTTATTCTGTATTTAATTTTTTGGGGGCAATAAGGCTGCTGTCAGCTATAATGGCTATTAATCCGTACATATTCCAGAGATAAATCACAAGTCCACACTTCAAACTCTCCCTCTCCTATTCCCAGGTCTACAATAATTTTAAGCTCCTTTTTCTTCATCGCCTCCTGAGCTTCTTCTCTCTCCACTCCCTTAGCCTTCATTCCTCCCTCTACCAAAGTAACTCCGTTAACCTCTAAAGAAACTTTATCGGGAATCATTTCTATTCCGCTTCGCCCCAGAGCAGCCATAATCCTTCCCCAGTTGGGGTCTTCTCCAAAAAGAGCAGTTTTTACCAGAGGAGATTCAGCAACGGTAAAAGCACCCTTTTGTGCTTCTTCTTTTGTTCTCGCTCCTCGCACTATTATCTCTACAAACTTAGTGGCGCCCTCTCCGTCTCGGGCTAAATCCCGAGCTAACTCTTGAGTTAACCAAAAAAGAGCCTCTCGAAAAATGGAAAAAACTGGATCATTACTCTTCTTAACTTCTACTCCACTTTTACCATTAGCCAGAATCAATACCATGTCATTAGTACTCGTATCTCCGTCCACTGTCACCCGATTAAAGCTTTGATTCACCGCCTCTTTTAATACTTGATCTAAAACCAGAGCGTCTATGCCTAAATCGGTAACTATAAAAGACAACATAGTAGCCAAATTTGGCTTAATCATCCCTGACCCTTTAGCTATTCCTCCCAGGTGGACAGTTTTTCCTTCCCAGGAAAAAGAGAGAGCTCGCTCTTTGGGAAAAGTATCAGTAGTCATTATAGCTTTGGTTGCTTCCCTGCTCGATTTCTTCACTGGTAACAATTGAGATAATTCTTCTATCCCTTTTTCTATTTTAGTGAGAGGCAAAAATTCACCAATCACCCCCGTAGAAGCCACCGCTACGAGCCGATGATCTACCTTAAAATAACGAGCAGCAAGGTCAGCCACTTTCCTGGCATCTTCTATTCCTCGTTCCCCGGTGCACGCATTAGCTACTCCACTGTTTGCTACCACCAGTTGTAACTTTCTCTCTTTTAATAAATGCTCTCGGGTAACCAGAACTGGTGCTGCCGAAACTCGATTTTGAGTGAAAACTCCTGCTGCCGCAGCCGGTGTATCAGAGAGAATAGCTGCCAGATCATTTTTCCCTTTCTTTATTCCGCAGTGTACTCCATAGGAAGAAAACCCTGAAACATTATCCAATCCACCTTCTAAAATTTTCCAGCTCTCCATCTCTACCTCCTCAAGGGTATAATACATCCTCCGGCAAACCTTCTTTTTCCTCTTTCCCAAACATCAGATTTAAATTCTGCACTGCCTGCCCGGCTGCTCCTTTAATCAAGTTATCCAGAGCAGAAATTACTATCAGCTGATTCTCTCCCACCTTTTTGAGTCCCAGATCAACAAAGTTAGAGCCTACTACCCAGCGCAGCTCAGGAAAACGATGGAGAGGGAAAATCCGCACCCAGGGTTTCCTTCCCCAATAATCCTTCCATATAGATAAAAGCTCCTCCTCCTCTATATCTTTTTCCAGGGTAAGATAAACAGTAGTTAAAATCCCTCTCTTCAGGGGCAAAAGATGGGGAGTAAAAATGAGGTTGACCTCCCTCCCGGTAGCTAACTCCAGCTGTTCTTTCATCTCCGGCTGATGACGATGCTCTCCCACTTTATAGGCTTTGAAATTTTCATCTACCTCACAAAACTGGTTGTCTTCAGTAGGCTTTCTACCTGCTCCGGTTACTCCTGATTTGCTATCCACTATTATAGAAGGTGAAATTACTCCCTCTTTTAAAAAGGGATACAGAGGAATAATCACCGAAGTAGGATAACAACCGGGATTAGCCACCAGTTGCGCCTCTTTTAAGCGCTCTCTACAAATTTCCGGAATACCATATACTGCTTCCTGTAAAAGGTGAGGAACACGATGTTCTAACTGATAATATTTTTGGAAAACCTCTACGTTTTTAAAGCGAAAATCAGCCCCCAGGTCAATAACCCGTATCCCTTTTTGCAAAAGAGGAGGAACATAATCCATAGCTACTCCTGAGGGAAGAGCCAGAAAAATTGCCTCTATTCCTTCTAAACTATCCACTTCCTGCTTTTGTAAAGTCAAATTGCTTCTTCCTTGCCAGGCCAGACAATAATCCTCCAATTTTATACCCGGAAAACTTTCACTTCCTACCCAGCAAACTTCTACACCGGGGTGGTAAGCCAAAATGCGTAAAAGCTCAAGACCAGTGTATCCAGTAGCTCCCATTACTCCTACACGTACCATCATTATTCCTCCTTCTTACCAATAAAAAAACCTCGTCTTTAGACGAGGTTTTCAAAGACGGGCAGGGGTGCAACACTTGGTGCACGGTGCCACCCTGCTATACTCTTTGTTTTAACGGCTCAACCGGAGCTCCTACTTAGAGAAAAACTCTTTTCTTCGGAGTCAGCTCCAGGGCTCTATCTTCCTTAACGCCACGGTGGAAGCTCGCACCCTACCTTCCTCGCTGAACCATAACGCTAATCTCTTCCCTATCATCGCTTTGATAGATATTTAAACATTTTCTGGTAATTAAATCAAGTGGAATTTTTCCAGAACTGACTTTAATTTTTCCTCTTTTTCTTGTTCTAAGGAAGACAGGGGAGGTCGAACCCCTCCCACTCTCCACCCTGCCAGGTTTAGAGCAGCTTTTACTGGAATAGGATTAGTGGAGATAAAGAGAGCTTTAAAGAGTGGATAAAGCTCAAGATGGACTTTCAGAGCTTCTTTAGTTTTTCCTTCATCGAATAGCTGAATCATCTTTTTTATCTCTTTGCCCACCAGATGAGAAGCCACGCTTACCACTCCCACTCCCCCCAAAGCTAAAAGGGGAAGAGTCATGATATCATCTCCACTGTAAAGATAAAAATCAGGAGGAACCAGAGCTTTAATTCGAGAAATCTGATCGGTGCTTCCTCCTGCTTCTTTTAGGGCTACAATGTTCGGAATTTCTGATAGGCGAGCTATGGTTTCTGGTTCAATATTCACTCCGGTGCGAGAAGGGATGTTATAAAGCATAACTGGAATATTTACTGCCTCAGCGATGGCACGAAAATGCTGGTAAAGCCCTTCTTGAGGGGGCTTGTTATAATAAGGAGCCACTGCCAGAATACCATGTACTCCCAGACTTTCCGCTTCTTTAGAAAGAAGTACGGATTCCTTAGTATTGTAATTGCACGTTCCTGCTATAACTTTTGCCTGATCTCCCACTTCCTCGAGAGCCACTTCAAAGAGACAGAGTTTCTCTTCCCGGGATAAAGTCGGAGATTCCCCGGTAGTCCCGGAAACCACCACTCCATCCGAACCATTTTCCACCAAAGCCCGCAATAATTTCCGAAATTCAAAATGATTTACCGTTAAATCCTGGTCAAAGGGAGTAACCGCTGCAGTTAAAAGACTGCCAAAATATCCCATTGCTTTTTGCTCCCCCCTAACACGCCTTTTCCAGTCGAAATTTGTGGTGTAAAACTTGAATGGCCCTCTCCATATCCTGGGATTTAACCAGACAAGAAATGGTAATATGAGAATCTCCAGTCTGGAGAATCTCTATATTGGCATCTTTAAGGGCTTCTACTAATTGAGCTACTACTCCCGGACGATCGGCCATATCAGAACCTACCAGAGAAACTTTAGCACAAGGGAGAGTCAGGTTTACCTCAAACCCTTCCCGACGCAAAATTTCCTCTACCTTACTCCCTACCGTCTCATCTACTACAAACGCCGTGCCTTCGGGAAAAAGGCTAACCAGGTCAATGCTGATGCCCTCCTGGGCCAGAGATTGAAAAATTTTTAGCTCTCCGTTTTCCGAATCTCCCAAATTCACTCGCACTTGAGCTAAACCCCGGCGGTAAGCGATGCTATAAACCGGCTCTTCCTGAGAAAGGATTCTCAATCCTTCTTTAGTGAGAGTGGAAATATCACAGATTAAAGTTCCTTTGCCTTCATCGCTTAAGCTCCTGACTCGGAGAGGTATCCGGTACTCCCGGGCCAGATTCATAGCTTTGTGATGAATAACTTTTGCTCCCTGCTGAATCATCTCTGCAGCTTCAGTGTAGGTTAGCCCCTGAAGAATTTGAGCCTCAGGAACGATGCGGGGATCAGCGGTAAAAACTCCGTTCACATCAGTAAAAATATCTACATAATCAGCTTGTAAATAAATCCCCAGAACTACCGCTGTAGTGTCGCTCCCCCCCCTTCCTAAAGTGGTGATTTCCCCTTCTTCCGTTGCCCCTTGAAAACCAGCCACCACTACTACATATCCTTTATCCAGATATTTTTTGATTCTATCCGGCTCTACCCTCAGTATAGAAGCATCACCAAAATGATTATCGGTAATGATACCTGCTTGAGCTCCAGAGAAGGCTACACTTTTCATTCCCATCCGGCGCAAGGTTTGAGACATCACTACTGCTGAGATGATCTCTCCGCAAGAGAGAAGAAGGTCTAGATCCCGGGGGTCAAGATTAGAAAATTCCTCTCGAGCCAGAGAAATCAAAGTATCGGTAGCATAAGGTGCTCCTTTCCTTCCCATAGCCGATACCACCACCACCGGGGAAAATCCTTCTTTTTGAGTTTCCTGCACTTTCAAAGCTGCTTTTTCTCTAAGTTCCCGGGTATTAACTGAAGTTCCCCCAAATTTTTGTACCACTATTTTCACGGTCATTCACCTATCCCAAGTTTCTTTTATCCTCATCATAGCTTTTTCTAAAACAGGAGAGGGAGTAGTAATAGAAATTCGAATAAATCCTTCTCCATACCTACCAAAACCAGTCCCGGGAGTAACCACTACTTGAGATTTATCCAGAAGATAGTTGGTAAATTCCAGGGAGGTAAACCCTGGAGGAACTGGAACCCACAAATAAAAACTGGCCTGAGGTGGGGTGATGTCAAAACCCAATGAGGAAAAAGTTTCCACCACCAGGTTACGGCGCTCGGTGTAGACGGGAATAATATTTTTTAATACCTCATCCACCCTATTTAGAGCTTCCACCCCTGCCCATTGAATGGCATTAAAAATCCCTGAATCGATATTAGTTTTCACTCTCCCCAGAGCCTCTATCACTTTTTCATTGCCTACTGCAAAACCTATTCTCCAGCCCGTCATATTAAAGGTCTTAGAAAGAGAATGAAATTCCACCGCTACTTCCCGAGCTCCTTCTACCTCCAGAATGGAAGGAGCTCGATAGCCATCGTAGCTTATCTCCGAATAAGCTAAATCGTGGGCTATTACAAAATCATAACGTCGGGCTAACTCTACTATCTCCTCAAAAAAAGAAAGAGGAGCAATGCTTGCTGTAGGATTATTAGGATAATTCAAAAAAACTATTTTAACCTTTTCCCATATACTATCGGGAAAACTATATAAATCGGGAAGAAAATCATTTTCAGCCAGAAGAGGAAGCTCAAGGGGTATCCCTCCGGCAAGCATTGTACCAATCTTATATACCGGATAACCCGGGTCACTGGCCAAAACTAAATCTCCAGGGTTTACCAGACACCAGGGAAGATGAGCAATCCCTTCTTTAGAACCAATGAGAGAAACTACTTCTTGCTCGGGATCCAGTTCAACACCAAATCTTTTTTTATACCATAAAACCACCGCTTCTCGAAAAGCATCTAATCCCTGATAAGAAGGGTAACGATGATTTTCAGGACGCCACGCCTCTTCACATAACCGCTCTACAATGAAAGAGGGAGTGGGAATATCAGGGTCTCCAATCCCCAAATCAATAATTTCTTTACCTTCCGCTCGAGCTTGATTTACTTTTTTCTCAATTTCAGCAAAAAGGTAGGGAGGAAGGTTCTTTATACGCTGAGCAACTTCCATTCTTTCTCTACCTCCTCATTAATTTCTCCCGAGAACACTTCTTCTGCCGGTCCTTCAATGTAGACCTCCTCCTGCCACTCCACATCTAATGTTCCGCCGGGCAAGTGTATAGCAGCTTTTCTGTCTAATTTCCCCTCTCTTACCGAAGCTACTAATACCGCCGCCGCGCCAGTTCCGCAAGCCAGAGTGGCCCCTGCTCCTCTTTCCCAGACTTTAACCACCGCCTCTTTCTTGTTTCTTACCTCTACAAACTCTACATTGGTTTTTTCAGGAAACAGAGGATGGTTTTCGATTTCTCTCCCGTATTTTTCCCAATCGCGAGGAATTTCAAAAATCACCACATGAGGGTTACCCAGAGATAGAGCAGAGATAAGGAAAGTTCTACCTTCTACCTCTAAAGGGTAATTCTTTACCTCTTTTCCCTCTAAATCCACAGGTATTTCCCGGGGTTGGAAGCGGGGTTTTCCCATATTCACTCTTACCCTCCTTACCTTCCCCTCTTCTTCTTCTGTAATCCGGGGGATGATGATGCCCGCCTTAGTTTCCACTGTGAACTCCTTTTTGTTTACTATCCCCCGCTCAAAGGCAAACTTAGCCAGACAGCGAATTCCATTACCACACATCTCTGCTTCACTACCATCAGAGTTAAAAATACGCATCCGGAGGTCAGCCACTGAGGAAGATAGAACTAAAATCACTCCGTCTCCTCCCACCCCTTTATGACGATCACAAATTTTTAGAGAAAAAGAAGGCCAGGAAGAGACCCCTCCGGTCTCCTCTTCAGAGAAAATAATAAAATCATTACCTAAACCATGCATTTTTACAAACTGCATTTTCCTCTCCTCAATTTGAAGTAAATTTTATCACATCTATCAAGAGGTAAGACCTATAACTTCTTCCAATCCGTAATAAAATCGGGGTTCCTCATAAACTTTCTTAATGGACATCATCACTCCAGGCATAAAAGATGACCGGCTAAGAGAATCATGTCTTATGGTGAGAATCTCTCCCTCTCCTCCCCAGATAACTTCCTGATGGGCTACAAGCCCAGGCAATCTCACACTGTGGATATTCACAGAGCCCAGAAGTGCTCCTCGTGCCCCGGATAATATCTCTTCGCTTTTATCAGAAAAAGGAGTATTTTTAACTTCCTCTATCCCCTGAGCAGTCTTTATCGCTGTTCCTGAAGGAGCATCTTTTTTCTGAGGGTGATGATATTCAATTATTTCTGCTCGCTCCAAATATCGAGCAGCGATGCGAGAAAAATGCATCATCAATACCGCACCCAGAGCAAAATTAGGAGCAATTACACAACCTATCCCTTCTCTCTCACAACTCTGGCGCAGAGTTTCTATTTCTTCACTACTTAAACCCGTCGTTCCAATCACCAGAGGAATTTTATAATCCAGAAATAGAGGAAGGTTTTCCCGCAGAGCTGAAGCGTGGGTAAAATCACAAATAACATCTGGCTTTACTCTATTTATCGCTTCAGCTAAATTTTCCTCTATTATAATTCCCTGAGGTCCCACGCCCGATACCTCTCCTGTATCTCTGCCCACTTCTTGTTTATCAGCAGCTCCTCGTAAAACTATATTTTCTTCTTTATAGATAGCTCTTACTATTTCTTTCCCCATTTTGCCCGCTGCTCCTACTAAAAATACTCCAATCTTTTTCATTATCTCTCACCTTCTTTATCACTCCAGAGGAGTAATGTCTCTTCTCACTAAATCATACCAGTTTTCTGGCCGCACCACCAATTCCGGCTCACCCTCCCGGATAAAAACCACCCCGGGGCGAGGAATAAGATTATAATTGGAAGCCATAGAATAATTATAAGCTCCAGTGGCTTCCACTACTAAAACATCCCCGGGAGAAGGAGAAGGAAGTTCAATTTCTTCTATTAAAACATCTCCCGATTCACAACATTTTCCCACCACAGAAACTTTCTCTCTTTCTCCTGCTACTCGATTACCAATGTGAGCTTGATATTTAGCACCGTATAAAACAGGACGAGGGTTATCGGTCATTCCTCCGTCTACAGCCACATATTTTTTAATTCCCGGAATCTCTTTCACGCTCCCCACGCGGTAAATGGTGCTACCGGCAGTATTAACGACCGATCGACCCGGCTCTATATAAAGACGAGGTAAAGGATAAGAAAGCTCCCCGCACATTTCCTTTACTTTTTCACTTATTTCCTTTACATAAAAATGAGAAGAGGGAAAACGGCTTTTTTCCTCATCTGTATAAGGAACTCCTAATCCTCCTCCCAGGTCTAATTCTCGAAACACAAAACCGTGCTTTTTCCTAAAATCAACCATAAATTGGAGCATAACTTCTGCCGCCTTCAAAAAAGGCTCTATATGGTCAATTTGTGAGCCAATATGACAGTGTAGACCCCACACTTCTAAATCTTCCGACTGAATTGCTTTTAATATAGCATTTTCTGCCTCTCCTAAGAGAAAACCGAACTTACTATCGATTTTACCGGTGGTGATATACTGATGAGTGTGGGGGTCGACTCCGGGGGTAAGACGAAAAAAAAGAGGGACTTTGTAAGAAGCATACGATGAAGCTTCCTCCAAGAGAAGATTTAGCTCTACTTCGTTATCTACCACCCACCGCCCTACTCCCTCCCGGAGAACCAGGCGGCGTTCCTCATTAGTTTTATTATTACCATGAAAGATAATTTTCTCTACCGGGAAATTAGCGGTAGAAGCCAGATAATACTCTCCTCCTGACACTACATCCAACCACCAATCTTCCTCTTTTATTATGGAGCACAAAGCCGAACACAAAAAAGCCTTACCTGCATAAGCCAGGGAAAAATGGGGATAGTTTTCCCTGAAACTTTTCTCATATTCCTGCATATTAGAACGGAGTAGAGCCTCATCATAAACATAAAGAGGAGTCCCCATAGTTTGAGCTAAATTTACTACATCACATCCGGCAATTTCTAAGTGATTATCCTTGTTGATACTTTTATTCCCCAGCATTTCCTTCCTCCCGCTTTTTAGTTTCCACAGTTGGAGTGGTTTTGAAGATAGGATATTCATTCTCCATACCCACTACGAGAAAATTGGTTTTCTAAACCTCCAATTTTCGTCAATTATAAAACAGATTAAAATTATGGTCATCCACATAAACATTTATAAAAAAGAGCACTGCCCCGGGGGGGTGAATTAAGCCTCTGGAGTGGTTCCCAGCCTAGTAGAAACCCGATGCATCAGATCTCGGAGTTGCCAGTAACTTTTAACATATTGCTCATAATAAAAATGATAAATCTCCCTGTTCTGTTGACAAGGATATATTTGACCTGATATTTGCACCATTTTGAGGGTAGCTTCGGGAATACTTCCATAAAAACCCACTCCCACAGCGGCATAAATTGCCGTTCCTAAGGTACTGGCTTCTTCCACAGTGGTCAGGTAAATAGGAATATCAGCCACATCAGCATGAATTTGTAACCACAGCTTACTCCTCGCTCCCCCTCCACTTACATATATCTCCTCCGCCTGAAAACCATCCCGGGCTAAAGTTTCCAGAATATGAAATGTTCCGTAAGCTGTGCCTTCGTATATAGCCCGCAAAATATGAGCTCGGGTATGACTCAGAGAAAGCCCCCAAATGGCACCTCGAGCCAGAGGATCCTGATAAGGACTACGGTTACCCTGGAAATTATCTAACACTAAAAGACCATCAGAACCGGGAGAGATTTGAGCCGCCATCCTATCCATAGCATCAAAAATGTTCTCCAATTCTTCTCTTTCTCTGAACTCCTCCTGCAGAAAATTATCCCTAAACCATTTGATGATAGAGCCGGTTGAGCTCTGTCCTCCCTCTAAAATCCACATATCAGGTAGTACTGCTCCCTGGTAAGGTCCCCAGATACCGGTACTGAAAATAGGACTATCAGACAGAGCCAGATGACAGGTAGAAGAACCAATTACCATGGCTAATCTATGAGGATGAACTACATCTAATCCTACCATAGCAGCATAAGCATCTATCCCTCCTTGAATAACAGGGATACCCGGGATAAGTCCTAAATCAGAAGCTGCTCTTTTGGTTAGCTCCCCTACTCTTTCCCCTACCGGGATTAAATCCCGGGGCCACTTATCCAGCAATTCTTCAAAGTTAAGTTCTCGCAATAAAGAAACTGGCCACCCTCCTTCAGGGGGACAATAATTCCATTTACAAATAGCATTATTCAAGGAAGTTACCCAGCGATCAGTAAGTTTAAAAACTATCCAATTCTGGCATTCTACCAAATAGTCAGAGTTAGCAAAAACATCAGGTAAATTCTCCTTAAGCCACAAAGCCTTTGGAATCATCCACTCCGGCGATTCACTCCCTCCTGCATAGCGAAGAACAGGGTTATGAGTAGCATTAATTCTCTCTGCTTGCTCAAAAGCCCGGACATCCATCCACATAATGGCCCGGTGTTTAGGATTACCAAATTGGTCTACAGGAAGCACGGTGCAAGAACTAGCACTCACGCTCAAGGCGGCAATCTCTTCCGGTTGCACTTCTCCCTGTATAACGCAGCGACGAACAGTATCTTGAATCGCTTTCCACCAATCAGCAGGATCTTGTTCTGCCCATCCCGGACGAGGATGATGTTCAGGATAAGAATAGAAAGAAAGAGCTACCACATTACCACGAGCATCAAAGATACCACTTCGCAATCCTTGAGTTCCCACATCAATACCTAAAAAATAAGGTGGTTTGGCATTCGGCATAATTTTCAGACCTCCACAACAGCAAATTACTTTATTATGTTAAAATAATAACATGGTTTTCCCCAAATTTTTAGCTGATTGCATGTTAGGTAAGTTAGCTCGATGGCTGAGAATTTTAGGATACGATACCAAGTACTCCCGATATCTGGACGACCCCAAAATAGTAGCATTAGCCCGTTTTGAACATCGAATTCTTCTCACCAGAGACAAAGCTTTAGCAGAAGGTGCTTCTGATGTTGCTTACCTCATCTCTTCTTCCCGGGTAGAAGAACAAGTTCAAGAAGTCATAAAAGCTTTTCATCTTCCTTATCCTACTCCCTTTCCCCGTTGCCCCCACTGCAATGAACTACTCTTTGACATCTACCAGGAAGAAGCTAAGAGAGAAGTCCCTCTTTTCGTTTCTTTAACCTTTTCTCAATTCAAAAAATGTCCTCAATGTCATCGAATATATTGGCCAGGAACTCACTGGCAGAGAATAATCCAAACTCTCTCGAGCTCCTGACCTCCCAAAACTATTTATCCTGTAATACTTCCACTCCGGGTAAAACTCGCCCTTCTAAAAACTCTAAAGAAGCACCGCCACCGGTAGAAATATGAGTAATTTTATCTTCTACCCCTGCCTTCTTAATAGCAGCTATAGTATCTCCACCGCCTACTACACTCGTAGCACCGCTTTGGGCAATCTTTTTGGCTATGGCCACTGTCCCTCGAGAAAAAGGCTCTATCTCAAAAACCCCGAGAGGTCCATTCCAGAAAATAGTTCGAGCTTCCTGAATGTAACGACCAAATTTCTCCACCGTTTCTGGACCAATGTCAAACCCTGCCATATCAGGAGGGATCTGGTTCCACTTTACCACCTTATACTCTACCCCTTCTTTAGCTTCCGGAGCCACTACAAAATCTTCTGGAAGCTCCAGACGCACTCCTCTTTCTCGAGCTATCCGCATAACATCAGAGGCTTCTCCTATCATAGATTCTTCCACAATAGAATTACCCACTTCATAGCCTAAAGCTTTAACAAAAGTATAAGCCATCCCTCCTCCCAAAAGAAGAACGTCAACTTTTTCCAGAAGCCTTCTAATCACTCCAATTTTACTTGACACTTTGGCTCCTCCTAGGATAGCCAAGAACGGTCGCACCGGATTATTGAGTTTTTCCCCCAGAACTTCCAGCTCTTTCTCCATCAAAAACCCGGCATAGGCAGGCAAAAACTTAGCCACTCCGGCAGTGGAAGCATGGGCTCGGTGAGCAGTTCCAAAAGCATCATTAACGTAAATATCAGCCAAGCGAGAAAGAGCTCGAGCAAACTCTTCATCGTTGGCTTCTTCTGCGGGATAGAAGCGGATATTTTCGAGAAGAAGTATTTCCCCTTCTTTTAGCTTAGAAACCGCCTCTTCCACTTTTTCTCCTATACAATCATCTACTTTATAAACTTTTTCCCCTAAGAGTTCTTCCAGCCGCCGGGCCACAGGATCCATTTTAAGTTCTTCAGTGAATTTGCCTTTAGGGCGGCCCAGATGAGAAACCAAAATAACTTTAGCTCCTCTTTCTTTAAGATACTTTATAGTAGGCAAACTTTCTACAATCCTCGTATCATCGGTAATCTGCCGGTTTTCATCCAGAGGAACATTAAAATCCACTCTCACCAGTACTCTTTTTCCTTTAAGCTCTTCTTGAGGAATATCTCGAATGGTTTTCTTATTCATCTTCCTACACCTCCCTTATTTTTTTTCCATAAAATATTGCAAGACGCTATTGTGATTTATCACCCCTACAATTTTCCCTCCCTGCATCACGGGCACAAGTTCCAAATCAGTATCAAGCAGTAAATCTATAGCTTCTTCCAACCCTTCGTCTGCTTCCAGATAATCAAAATCAGCACTCATAAATTCGGAAACTTCCCGAGAGGAAAAATCCTTGATTTTTTCTCTAATGGCGACTACAAAGTTACCAGTAATAGCTACTTCTTTTTGAGCTAATTCTATAACCTGCCGGAAAAAAACGGAAGAAGAAAAGTAGCCCACGGCTCTTTGTTCCAAGTCTACAACAGGTGCTCCATTAACTTTTCTCCGGGCCAAAAATCTTATGACATCAGCAATCAGATCAAAGTCGTTTACCATAATAACCTCGGGTAACATAATTTCTTCTACCAACACTTAACCATTCCTCCCTATCGATTTATTACTCTCTATAGTTATCACCAATAGACCTGACGTTCATAGTGATTGGAAGCTATTTTACACCATAAGCAACCCATAGCAAACCCCCCCAGATGAGCAAACCACGCTGTTCCCCCCAAAGTGGGAGAAAGAAGAGAAGTTAAACTATAAATTAATTGGAAAAAAACCCAGATGCCCAGAAGCAGAGCCGCCGGAACTCGAATCACATTGAAAAAAAACCCCCATATCACTAAAACCAACACTCGAGCAAAGGGAAAAAGTATTAAATATCCACCCATCACCCCACTAATAGCACCACTTGCTCCCACTGTAGGAATAGTAGAGAAAGGGAAAACCAGAGCATGAGAGAGGCCTGCCACGAGACCACAGCCCAAATAGAATAGTAAAAAATGAAAATGGCCTAAAAAATCTTCCACATTGTTGCCAAAAATCCAGAGATAGAGCATGTTAGATAGAAGATGGAAAAGATTACCATGAAGAAACATAGAAGTAAAAATAGTGAGAAAAGGGTGGATAAAAGGACTTAAAGGACGAACTTTACCCCATAAAACTGCCGGAACCAATCCCGCCTGGAAAAAGAAAGTTTCCAGCTGAGGACCTAAGAGTAATTCGTAAATAAAACATACCACATTAGCTACAATGATAGATACAGTTACTATAGGAAGCTTCTGGGTTGGTAACTCATCTCTAATTGGTATCATAATTTACAATAACACAACTACCCTCCTCAATCAAGAATTTCTTGAAATATTTGATTAGCCACCAGCATTCCTTTTTGAGAAAGATAAAACCTTTCTTCCTCTTTAATTATAAAGCCTTCTTTAGACAAAAATTCCAAACATTTTAACTTGTTTTCTACTTCCTCTCTTTTGTATTGCGCTAAAAGATAAGAAGTTTTTACTCCCTCTTCAGTCCTTAACCGAAGCATGATATCTTCTGTTAATTTTTGGTGAGGGGCAAGTTCTTCTTGAAAAGTAAGAGGAGTTCTTCCCTCCCTCAAGCGCGTAAAGTAGTTCTTTAAGCTACTGGTATTTTTTTGTCTTCTCCCTCCCAGGTAAGACCACGCCGAAGTCCCTACCCCTAAGTATTCTCCATCACTCCAGTAATTGAGATTATGGCGGCACTCCGCTCCGGGTTGAGCAAAATTAGAAATCTCATAATGTCTATATCCTTCGCTGTCTAATCTTTCCATTGCCCATTCAAAATAGAGAGCTTCTTCATCAGAAGAAGGAAAAATCCCGGGGTGGCGCTTAGCAAATTGATAAAGAGGAACCCGGGGAGAAAAGGTAAGATCATAGATGGAAAAATGAGGAGGATGATAGACAAGAGCACTCTCTACTTCCCTTTGCCACTCCAGAAAACTCTGGAAAGGTAAGCTATAAAGAAGGTCTAAACTCCAGGAGGAGCAATTAATTTTTCCCATACAGGACAAAACATTCTCAATTTGTTCCAGGGAGGAAGAACGACCTAAAAAGCATAAAAAATGAGGATTAAAAGATTGAACTCCTACGCTGAATCGGTTGATTCCGGCTTCTCGAAAAGCTCTTATTTTGTCTCCATTTACCGTTTCCGGGTTCACCTCCATAGTTATTTCTATAGAAGACGAGAAAGCAAAGAAATGCCGGAGATAATTAAGTATTTCTTCCACATCTTCAGAAAATAACAAAGAAGGAGTTCCTCCTCCCAGATAAACAGTAGACAACTCACTTCCCCGGAGGCCTTCCTCTTCTACCTTCAAAGCTATTTCTTGAAAAACTGCTTTTTTGTATTTAAGATGAGTATGTCGGTCCCTTCGAGGATAAGAAACAAAGTCGCAGTAACGACATCTTTTAACACAAAAAGGAAAATGAAAATAAAGAGATAGCTTTTTCATTTCTCGCTTTTCATCACTGCCAGAAAAGCTTCTTGAGGAATTTTAACTTTGCCCACCGCTTTCATTCTCTTTTTGCCCTCTTTTTGCTTTTCCAGGAGTTTCCTCTTTCTGGTTATGTCTCCACCGTAACACTTTTGTAACACATCTTTGCGCAAGGCTGGTATATCTTCTCGAGCAATTATCTTTCCCCCCACAGCTGCTTGCAAAGAAATGGTAAAAAGTTGCCGGGGAATAAGTTCCTTCAATCTGGAAATCAACTCTCTACCCCGGTAATAAGCATTCTCTTCTGGAGAAATAAAAGAAAGGCCATCCACTTTTTCTCGATTAACTAGAATATCCACTCTTACTAGGTTTGCCGGGCGATACCCTGCAAACTCATAGTCCAAACTGGCATAGCCTCTGCTCACCGCTTTTAGACGGTCATAGAAATCGAGTAAAATTTCCGCGAGAGGCAGGTCATATTTCAAAAGAACAAACTTCTCACTTAAATAAATCATGTCTTTAAAAATCCCCCGCCGAGATTGACAGAGGTCCATTACTCCCCCTAAGTATTCTGCTGGAACGGTTATACTCATCTCTACATAAGGTTCTTCCGCTTCTTCTATTTCTGAAGGAGGAGGAAAATCCTTGGGAGACCTTACCTCTAGCACCTCTCCTTTTTTAGTCAAAACATGATATACTGCGTGGGGAGCAGTAGCTACCACTTCCACTCCGAACTCTCGCTCCATTCTTTCCTGGGTTATGTCCATATGCAGGAGACCCAAAAAGCCGCAACGGAAACCAAAACCCAGAGCTTCTGAAAAATCAGCTTCGAAGCTTAGAGCAGCATCGTTAAGCTGCAATCTTTCTAAAGCTTCTTTTAATTTGGAATGATCTTCATAGCTCACTGGATAAAAACTACAAAAAACCAGAGGTTTTATTTTTCTGTATCCTGGAATGGGAGAAGGAGAGGGGTGCGAGGAAGAAGTAATGGTATCTCCCACCTGACTATCTTCCAACTGGTTAATATTAGCAACCACATAACCTACCTCTCCAGGACCCAGACTATCTACTTCTGTTCTTTCGGGAGTAAAAACTCCTACCTCTGAAACAGAAAAGCTTTTGCGAGTGGAAAACATCATGATTTCCATCCCTTTTTTAATTTTCCCTTCTTTTACCCGAATGAAAGGAATAACCCCCCGGTAGGAATCGTAAATCGAATCAAAAATTAATGCTTGAAGAAAAGGAGAGTCTTCCCCTTGAGGGGGAGGAATGAATTGAACAATCTTTTCTATTAGTTCTTCCACTCCAGTTCCCAATTTGGCACTCACCAGAGTAAAGGGAAGATGGTCTTCTCCCAAAATAGCTTCCACTTCCCTCATGGCCCTTTCTGGATCAGCAGAAGAAAGATCGATTTTATTGATTACCGGGAGAATAACAAGACCTTGAGAAACAGCAAGACGGGCATGAGCTAAAGTCTGAGCCTCTACCCCTTGAGAGGCATCTACCACTAATAAAACTCCCTCACAAGCTGCTAAGCTTCGCGAAACTTCATAGCTAAAATCGGCATGCCCGGGGGTATCAATTAAATTTAAGATGTATTTTTCCCCGTCCCGAGGGGAAAAATACTCCATCCTCACTGCTTTGGCCTTAATGGTAATGCCTCTTTCTCTTTCTAAATCCATACGGTCCAGAAATTGCTCTTTCATTTTTTCCTTGGGCACCACCCTGCAGATTTCCAGAATCCTATCAGCGAGAGTTGATTTGCCATGGTCAATGTGAGCAATGATACCAAAGTTTCTAATTTTACTTCTATCCATTAGCCAGCATTATTCCTCCAGTTGCGAAACAAATAAACAATAGTTTGTCCCTCCTCCAGTTGAAAAAGAATGGTAAGCAAAAAATAAAATCCACTAACTAAAACTATTATACCAATAAAGGAAAGCAAACCTTTACCTTCTCCTCCAGAATAAAGCCTTCCCTGGAGAAAGTGGCAGAAAAAAATAAAAGCTGTGGTCTGAGCTAAAATTTTCCCCATCCATTTTCCAGGCAAAAGAGTTTTAATTTCCAGCGACTCAGACACCCGACTCAGACATAAAATAAGCAAAAAAGAATTCAAAAAGGCAGCCAGAGAACTGGCTAAAGCCAGACCACTGAAATCCATCCATCGAACCAGGAGAAGGTCCAAAACTACGTTAGAAAATACTGCAATCAAACTAACCTTAACCGGGGTTTTGGTATTTCCTCGAGAATAAAAGGCCCGGGTAAGGAGAAGATTTAAAGAAAAAAAGGGCAACCCCAGAGAATAAAAAATTAAGGCCTGAGCAGTCATAGAAGAGGCTATAAAATCAAATGCCCCTCTTTCATAAACCAATTTCACAAGGGGGGTAGAAAAAATTACCAGGAAAGCAGCTACGGGCAACATCAAAAATAAAATCCACCGCATCCCCTGAGCTAAAGTATTTTTCCATTCTTCTTCCTCTTCCCCAGCAAACTTTTGAGAAAGAGACGGTAAAATGGCAACGGAAAGTGCCACTCCAAAGACTCCCAGAGGTAGCTCCATTAATCTATCAGCAAAATAGAGAGCAGATACTGCTCCTTCCTGGCAGGTGGAAGCAATAACTCTATCTACTATGGTATTGATCTGGGATACTGCCAGAGAAAAGCTAACTGGAAGCATGAGACCAATAACTTGTCGGAATCCTTTGTTTTTCCAGAACTTCCAATCCCAGTGGAGACGGAAACCCGCTCGATAAAGAGGGGGAATCTGGAATAGAAATTGACCAATCCCTCCCAAAATTACCCCCCAGGCTAAGGCATAAGGGCCTAAAAAAGGCTTAAAGAAGTAAATAGAGAAAATAGCTCCCAGATTAAAGAAAATCGGTGCCACTGCTGACCAGCTGAAAATACGAAAAGTATTAAGAAAACCCATAAGCAAAGCAGACCAGGAAATCAAAAGAAGAAAAGGAAACATAATAACGGTAAAATCGGTAGTTAAAGATATCTTTTCTACCTCACCTCGAAATCCCACTGCTATGAGATGCACGAGCAGTGGGGAAAAAACCATTCCCAGAATACAAACCAATGAAACAATTAAAGTAAAGCCAGTAAAAGAAGCAGAAATAAATTCTTGAGAGGACTTTTTTTCCTCTCCATAGCGAGAAAAAACTGGAACTACTGAGGTACTCAGTGCTCCTTCTGCAAAAAGTCGGCGTAAAAGGTTGGGAATGGTATAGGCAATTAGAAAGGCATCGGTAACCCAGGTAGCCCCAAAGGAAGAGGAAATTAAAATTTCCCTAAAAAAACCCGAGATCCGGGAAAGAAAGGTGCCAATTCCCACTACTAAGGTATTTTTTACTAAGGAGTTTTCTTCTCTCATCTCATATTTTATCCTGGCAAGGAAGAAGAGGCTATTTGCCAAAAAGGAGAACAGAGCGGAAAATGTTTTTCTTCACTATATAATCAGCTTTTCTCTTTTTCTCTCTTCGACAAATATTCAATTTTAACTCTTCTCCTCTATAGTAGAAAATATAAAGAAAGGTGGACATCGCTCGCTTTTCTGAGCAAGGTATTATATCGAAAAGTCAATCCAATATAGCCTAACTCATTATTCAATTTTTGTCGAGAGGGGGAAACCCCCCTCATAATCCCAAAAAACTGTACTATGCGCACTCGGCAATTTGAAATATTAATTTTTCAGGAAGAATGACAGTTCATCAGCATAATTGCTAAAGATGGGTAAAAAATGTTTGATGACAGTTACGAAGTCAGCAAAAGTAAAAGGAAAATGATAAAATATAGACCAAAAACAACAGAAAGGAGAAAAAAATGAAAACTTATCGCCTGGGCGTGATACCCGGAGATGGGACAGGACCAGAAGTAGTAAGAGAAGGACTCAAGGTTTTAGAAGCTGTTTCTAAAAAGTCAGGTTTTTCTTACACTACTATTTTTTATCCCTTTGGAGGAGAACATTATCTTAAAACAGGAGAAACTTTACCCGATTCGGCTATTGAAGAATTCAAGCAATTAGACGCTCTTTATCTGGGAGCCATAGGGCATCCTGAAGTAAAGCCAGGAATTCTGGAGCGAGGAATTTTACTGAAACTGCGCTTTTCTTTAGACCAGTATATTAATCTCCGACCAGTGAAACTTTATCCCAGAGTGTGGACCCCCCTCAAAGATAAAGGGCCAGAAGACATAGATTTCGTGGTGGTGAGAGAAAATACCGAGGGCTTATACGTAGGAGCAGGAGGAGTCTTGCATCGAGGTACCCCTCACGAAGTAGCAACCCAGGAATCTATCAACACTCGTCGGGGAGTAGAACGATGCATTCGTTTTGCTTTTGAATTTACCAGAAAAAGAAATAAAAATAATAAACTCACCCTGTGCGGTAAAACCAACGTTTTAACTTATGCCTTTGACTTATGGGAAAGAACTTTTCAAGAAGTAGCTCAGGAATATCCCGATATTAAAACTGACTATGCTCATGTAGATGCTACTACCATGTGGATGGTCAAAAACCCCGAGTGGTTCGATGTAATAGTAACCGATAACATGTTCGGCGACATCATTACTGATTTAGGAGCTATGATTCAAGGAGGTATGGGAATAGCAGCCGGTGGCAACATCAACCCCGAGGGAGTTTCTATGTTTGAGCCTATCGGGGGTTCCGCCCCTAAATACACGGGGAAAAATATGATCAATCCATTGGCAGCCATTTCTGCTTTGCAAATGCTACTATCTCATATAGGAGAAGAAGAAGCGGCTCAAAAAGTAGAGGAAGCCCTGATTAAAGCTTTAGAAAGTGGAAAAATCAAAAGTATGAGTGCCGGGCAAATGGGACTCACCACTTCTGAAGTAGGGGATTTAATAGCCTCCCTAGTTTAGAGATCAGTCTAAAGGTGTTCCTCCTTCTTGTGCCGGAGGTTTACCTGTAGAGGAGGACTGCTGCTCTCCAGCTGTTCCTCCTCCCTCTCCTACCGGGGGTTTTGTCTCAGAGGAAGGAGCGGTTTCCAAAGGCGTTCCTCCTTCCTGGATAGGAGGTTTACCCGTAGGAGATGGGGTAGTAGTAGTTTCCAGAGG
>ERZ795062.762-NODE-762-length-25094-cov-90.974160_pt1 | contig 25094 bp, 21 predicted proteins | sample MGYA00375146_ERZ795062 | MGnify/ENA primary metagenome ERZ795062 (study PRJEB30191, sample SAMN05720281) | activated sludge metagenome | isolation source: Anaerobic digester | place: USA | collected 2015-07-16 ... | reverse complement strand
GCGGAGCGCCTCTTCCATCCTCTGGCGTTCAGTAACATCCCGGAATACAAACACCGCTCCTTGAAGCTCTCCCTCTCTACCAACAGAAGCTCCGCTATTGGTAATCACCACTTCCTTCCCTTCTCGATTTCTCAAAAGAAGAGGTTCTTCCGCTTCTGTCTCTCCTTTTTTCAAAACCTCCTCCACCAGGTTCTCTACCGGCTTCCCGCTATCTTTTTCTCTGAGAGGAAAAATCTCTTCCAACTTCTTCCCCCGGGCTTCTCCTAAAGACCAACCGGTAAGGGCTTCCGCTTCTCGATTCATAAAACTGACCAGCCCCTCTAAATCAGTGACTATCACACCATCAGCAATGGAGCGGAGAATGGTCTCCAGCCAACCTCTTTCTCGCTGCAGGTCCTTTCTTGTTTTCTCCCTTTCTAAGGCGTTGCTCAAAAGGTAGGAAAAAACCTGGAAAAGGTCAAGATGTTCTTCTATCCATGTTTTATCTGTGTTTCCTCTTTCTCTCCAGAGTAATTCCCAAAACCCCAGGCACCGGTTTTCGATCTCGAGAGGGAAAGAGAGGAGAAAACTAATTTCTCCAGGCTCTTTCTTCCTCCAGCATCTCTCGGGAAGGCTTTCCCCTTCCGTCCACACCGGTCCTTCCAAACACAATCTTTCTCTCCAGAGAACCATTCCCTCTTCTATCTTTATTTTTTCTGTTTTCCCCTCTCTCCCAAGATAGCCTTCTTCTTCCCCAAAAAAAGCCGCTTCATCTGCCCGGGAAAAACGCCTTACCTCCTCTAAGAAAAACCTCACTGCTTCTTCAAAGGAAGAAGCAGTGACAAAATGAAAGGAAACCCCGGCAACGAGCTTCTGGAAGTCGAGGCTGAAGCGGAGCTCTTCTTCTAAGGCCTCCCGGCTTTCTACCTCTTCAGCTAATTTTTCGCTTTTTTCTACCAGCTCTTTAGTCCGGCGCCCCACTTCCCGGCGCAGAAAATAACTTAAAAAGAAAGAAAAACATAGAAAGAGCAAAACAATACCTAAAAACCACCAGAACCAGGAAGGAAAACGCCATCCCTCCTCTTCTACACTTAACCAGCTGCTCAAAGACTGATAGTAAACAGATTGGGGGTTGATCTTCAAAGCCAGAAGATGCTGGTCGATAATGTCGATGACTCCTCGGTTTTTCCCTCGAGGGACGGCAAAACGGAGTTCCACAGGAGAAAGAACGATGGAGGTGGCTGCCAAACCAGTCTCTCTAGCAAATTGCGCTCCATAGAGCCTGCTCACCACTCCGGCATCAGCTCTTCCCTCTTTTACTGCGGTAAATACTTCCGGATAATTTTCCATTTCCAGAAAATGGCACTCAACCCCGAAGTCTTGAAGGAGTTTTTTTAAACCCTCACCATAAACGTCGTCTTTTACCACTGCTACTTTTCGAGAAGCTAAATCGAGCAAAGACTGAACGGAAACAGTAGGAAGGGTATAAACTTCTCCCCAGTTAACCAAAAAGGTTTGCTGGTTGAAATCAAAGTGTTCTGCCCGCTCTGCGGTGTAGGCAATGGGTAAAAGGAGGTCAATCTTTCCCTCTGCAAGATGAGAAAGAAGAAGAGAAAAGGGGAGAAAAACATATTCAATATCCCAGTCTTCTCTCTGAGCAATATGCTCTAAAACCTCCGGGCACATTCCCCGCACCCTCCCTTTCTCATCCCGGAAAACCAGAGGAGGGTTGTCGCAAACCCCCACTAAAAGCGCTCTTTTTGCCTCTCCAGGGAAAGAAAAAAAGAGGAGGAAGATTAAAACTAAAAGAATAGGTAGTTTCTTTTTCCCTCTCATCCTCAGGAAGTCCCTCTCCGTATTATATTAATTCTATAACTAAAAGAGTATTTTCTCAAGAGGAAATCAAAAAGGGGGTATAAATAGGGGGGAGACGTATCTCCCCCCGGCTATTTTTTTATTAGATTTTGAACTGTTCCAGGTCTTCTTTCAGGCCTTCGGCCATCTTGCCCAGCTCCTGGATAGTAACATCTACTTCTTGCAAGGCAGCATTTTGCTCTTGAGAAGAAGCGGCTACTTCCTCAGCGGCTGCTGCGTTCTCCTCCGAAATAGAAGCAACACTGCTCAGCCTTGTAAATACCTCTTCCGCTCTTTCTACTATCCTACCTGTTCCTTCTTCACTCTCTTTAGCAATATCATTAACTTCCCGAACCAGCTGAATGATGTGCTGCGAGGCTTCTTCTACTACCTGGAAGGAGAGAGAGATGTTGTCGGCCTCCTGGGTTACCACCTGATTAGCCTCGTGAATATCCTGGAAGGCCTCTCGGGCTTTATCCACTGCCTCACTTCCTCCTTCTACGTGGGTCTGGCTTTCGGTCATAGACCTCACTGCTCTTTCCGCTTCTTTCTGGATTTCACTGATGAGATGAGCAATGCGCTGGGCAGCATGGGCCGATTCTTCAGCCAGCTTTCTCACTTCATCTGCGACCACTGCAAATCCTCGTCCTGCATCTCCTGCTCGAGCAGCCTCAATTGCCGCATTCAGAGCTAAGAGGTTGGTCTCCTCGGCAATACCGGTTATGAGGTCGGTGATGCTTCCAATCTCCTGAGAACTTACTCCTAAGTTTTTCACTACTTCTCCCACTGAAAACACTGAATCTTTAATTCTTCCCATGGCTTCCACTACTTCTTCTAAGGTCTTCTCTCCTTCTTCGGTAGCCTGGAAAGCCGAAGAAGCTGCTCCTTTTACTCTTTCTATGTTTCCTCCGGTTACCTCTAAGCTCTCTATCACTTTATCGGTCTCTTGTAAAGTCTGGCGAGCTTTATCAGCCTGTTCTTTCAGCCTCTTCGCCATCTCTTTGACTTCTTCCACCAGGCTCTCCATGTGGTTAGAAACTTCAGTTAAGTTCTGGCTCTGTTCTTCCGATCCACGGGCTACTTGCGAGACAGTTTGGGCAATCTGCTCTCCCGCCTCTCTTATTTCTCGAGAGGTGTGCTGGAGGGCATCCAGAGAGGAAATAATCTTATCCGCTCCCTCTCTTACCTCTTGGAGGAATCGGCGAAGAGAAGAAGAAGCCTGGTTCAGAGAAGCAAAGAGTTTACCCATCTCGTCTTTTCTTTTCTTCGTTATTTCCTGAGTCAGGTCTCCTTCTGCCAGCACCTCGGCAAAAGCCACGCTCTCCTGGATGGGTTTCGTGATGCTCCGGGAAAGGGTGGTACCCATAACGAGAGAGAAAATTATCACCACTCCTATAACTATATAGAGAATTCGAGAGAGGCGGTTTTGTAGCTCTCTCGCTTGAAGAAAAGCCCGATCAAAAGAGCCCAACACTTCCTGATTCATAGCTTCCATGGCTTGAGAGAGGTCTTCTTCTACCTCCCACATATCAGAAAGAGAAATCTGAATAGTTTCGTTGAGCCCTCGCAACTGCTCGTCCGCTTTTATCACTTCCCGCCACAGGTTCCGGAAGGGTTTCCACCGATCATTGACTATTGCCTGGGTGCTGTTCGGGTCATAAACTCTTATGAAGTCTCCTTCCAGAAATTGGCCAAGGGTATCCATGGAGCTATTGACCTTGTTTTTTATGTCTTCTTTTTCTCTGGGGTCTGATGAGAGAAGAAAGTTCTTCTGCTGCTGGTTGATGTCACCCATCAATTTTATCCAGCTATCCAACCCCAGACCTTCTAAAACAGCCCTTAGCCGGGAATACGAGCGATAAAATTCCATAAACTTACCGTCTCTGTCCTCCGGCAAAGCAGAAGGAGACGATAAAACATTGTTTAGCGCTTCCCATTTATTTTTCAGGTCATCTACCTGGGTAGTTATATTTTCTTTGCTTTCCTCAGATAGAATAGAAGAACTTTCTATAGACCTTTTCAGGCTGGCGAAGGAGGCCTCGATGTTCTTTCCTATGTTACTACCCTCGAGATCACCGCTAACGCTGTAGCGAAAAAGAAGATAATAGACGTTGTTCAAGGGATCAATTAACTGCCCTACTGAACTATCTACCAGTTGAGTGAACTGCATTACCATCCTGTAGGGCTCGTCCATCTCTAAAGACTTTCGATTCCTTTCTCCCTGGATGGTAAGATGCTGCTTCCACAGGCTCTTCACCATATTCACCCGTGTCTGATAGTTGACCTGTAAGCCTTTTAGCTCCTGTACCCGGGAGAAAAGAGGGCTGTCTTCGGGCAGAGGAGAAAGAGTATAGGGGAAGCTTTCTTTCTCCCATGACACAGAGTGCCACTCTTGAAAATCCTCTGATTCGGTCCCCAGGCGAAGCGCCTCCAGATAAACCAGAAAACGATTGTTGATCTCAGTAAATTTTTTGTCTATGGAAGCCAGGTTTTCCGTATCTTCTTCCTGGAAGTAGGAAGAGACCAGAGAGTTGCTTTGAGAAATCAAATCTTTCATTCGAGAAGTAACTAGAAGTAGAGGATTGTAGCTCTGAGCTTCCTCGAGAGAAGTATTAATTTCCCAGAAAGCATAGATAGCTATAGCTCCAATGGCCAAGGCCGCCAGAGTAAGAACGATAAAACCTAAAGAAATCTTCGTTTTGATCTGCAAGATTTTTCCCTCCCTCTTAAATTTTTCCTCAACTCATTTAATCAAAAAAGAAAGGTCTTCTTTAATAATAAAAATCGGCATTTTGAGAAAAAACTTTAGATAAATATCTAGTTTCTTAATACTAACTTAATTCCCCAAAAAAGGGAAATGGATTTTCCCCATTTTCTGAGTTATTCACAAAAGTTGATAAGTTGTGAATAACTTGCCAGAAATTTATATTTATGGTTAAATTAAAAAGCAAAAAACGGTCCCCCTCTTTTGCAAGGCAAAATAAGGAGGAAAAATTTTTTTCTTTTATCCATGGGATTAGGGCTCAATTCGTAAATAAAACTACCTGTGGAAAACCGGGGGATTAAAAAAACAAAAATGGGAGATTAAGCCATGAAAGTCTCTCCAGAAGAGTTAGAGGATTTGTGGATAAAAACTCTATCTCTTTTAGAAAAACAGGTTTCTGTACCGGAATATCGAGCCTGGGTAGAAAACATTCAACCTCTATCTCTACTCGATCATCGGCTCACCATAGCCGTGCCAAGTGAGCTATCCAAAGAAAAGATAGAAAAGAAATATGTGGAAACCATTCGCTATGCTTTTCAAAAAGTGGCAGGAGTGAATTTTCCCAATTTAGAAATCGGGCTGGTGGTAAAGCCTTCCTCTGCCTCTTTAGGAGAAGAAGTCTCCAGCTTTTCCTCTTCTGTTGCAGGGGAAGACAGGCTCAGTCTCAACCCTCGCTATACTTTTTCCACTTTTATAGTGGGAAATAGTAATAAATTTGCTCATGCTGCCGCTATGGCTGTGGCGGAAAACCCTGCTCATTCTTACAATCCTCTGTTTATTTACGGAGGAGTAGGGTTAGGCAAAACTCACCTCATGCATGCCATAGGCCACCATATTTTGAGCAACAACCCCCAGGCCCGAATAGTTTATGCCTCTTCAGAGAAGTTCACCAACGAATTAATTAATTCCATTAGAGACGACCAGACCGAGGCTTTTCGTCAGAAGTATCGCCACGTAGATATCCTTCTCATCGATGATATCCAGTTTTTAGCCGGAAAAGAAAGAACCCAGGAAGAGTTTTTCCATACTTTTAACACCCTTCATGATGCATTCAAACAAATCGTCATAACCAGTGATAGACCGCCCAAAGAAATCCCCACTTTAGAAGATCGTCTCCGTTCTCGCTTTGAGTGGGGATTGATAGCTGATATTCAACCACCTGATTTAGAAACCCGGATCGCCATTTTGAGTAAAAAAGCAGAACTGGAGAAATTCGAACTCCCTTCTGACATCATCTACTTCATAGCCATGAATATTCCTTCTAACATTAGAGAATTAGAGGGGGCTCTGATAAGAATCAAGGCTTTTTGCAGTTTGAACAAAATAACTCCTACACTGGAAGTGGCTCAAGAGGTATTAAAAGACCTCCTACCTAGACAGGAAACTTCATCAATTCCCATTCCATTGATTCAGAAAGTGGTGGCAGAACATTTTAATATTAAACCTGCCCTTATGAAAGCAAAGAAGAGAACTAAAGAGGTGGCTTATCCCCGGCAAATTGCCATGTACTTAGCACGAGAGCTAACCAATTATTCTCTTCCTTCCATTGGTGAGGAATTTGGAGGAAGAGATCACACCACCGTTCTTTATGCCTGGGAAAAAATTAAGGGTGATATAGAAAGTAATCCACAGCTTTTCCAGGAAATCAGTGAATTAATAGAAAAAATAAAAAGAGAGAAAAGTTAACCACAGAATACTAACCACTTATACCGGATTTACAACCAGGTTATTGAGGAGAGGGAAGATAGGTAGATAATGAGTACCAATTACTTTTTAACAAAATAATTTTATCCTATTACTACTACTACTAAGTTTTTATATTTAAAAAATAATAATAGTAGTAGTGAGGAGAAACTGGGGAGAAAGAATATGGATATAGTAGCCAAAAGTAAAGAATTCAGAAAGGTACTGGGTAAAGTATATCGGGGAGTAGCTTCTCGTCCGCCTTATCCTGCCTTATCGGGAATACATTTAGAGGTGGAAAATAATTCTTTGAAGCTAACTGCTACTGATTTAGAGGTGGGTATTACCTCCCGCTGTCCGGTGGAAGTTAGAGAAGAGGGGAGTGTGGTTTTACCGGGTAAGGTGTTATATAATCTGGTAAAGAGCTTGAGCAGCCCGGAATTAGAAATTGTCTCTTTACCTGATGGTAACTCTGAAATCAGGGGAGGAAAAAGCTATTATAAACTATCTGGTTTTCCTGCTGATGATTTTCCTCTTTTTCCTCTCCCTTCTTCAATTACATCTTTTTCTGTTCCTGGAGAGAAACTCAAAGAGGGGTTGATGAAAGTTTATTTCACTGCCTCAAAAGACGAGAGCAGTCTCCCTCTATCAGGGGTATTGTTTCATTTTGAGGAAGAAGGGAAGTTGAGACTGGTAGCAAGTGATGACCACGTTTTGAGTTTATGCAGTATAGAAGTACAAAATGGGGAAGTAGCTCAATATATCCTTCCTCTGAGAGCCATCACGGAAATTATTCGCCTCGCCGAGGGAGAGACGAGGATTTTTCCTGCAAAAGGATTTATTCTTTTTCAGTGGGAAGATATCTCTCTTTTTTCTCGTCTTATTGAAGGAGAATACCCTGATTATAAAAGAGTTATTCCCCAGAGCTTTGTTACTCAGACATCTCTTCCTGGGGATGAACTTAGAAAAGCTTTGGAGAGAGTGTCATTGGTTGCTCCTCCTGAGAGTCCAGTGGTAGAACTCCTGCTTGGAGAAGGGAAAATAGAGCTTTCCTCTTCTGGAGAGGTGGGGATAGCCAAAGAAGAGGTAGAAGCAGAGGTAGAAGGGGAAGAAATAAAAATATTTTTTAATGCTCGATATCTGTTAGATACTTTACGGTCTTTCAGTGGAGAAAAGGCAATGTTAGAAATAAGCGGGGAACTTGCTCCGACGAGGTTGAGAGGAGAAGATGAGCATCTGCAGTATATTTTGATGCCGGTAGAAATCAAGGAGTAATGATGTATTTAGAGGAAGTGGAGTTTATTAACTGGAGAAATTTGGAAAAAGTGGAGCTATCTTTTCCGGAGAAAACTCTGGTTTTAGCAGGAGACAACGCTCAAGGCAAAACCAATTTTCTGGAGGCTTTGTTTCTTCTGGCCCGGGGAACATCTCCTCGCCGGGCAAAAGATGAGGAAATGATAAGGTGGGGGGAAGAATTTTCTTATCTGAGAGCTCAAATCCGGGAAGAAAATCTCCATTTTACCCGGGAAGTGGTGATAAAAAAGGAGGGAAAGAAAGAGTGGAAAAGGGATGGGAAAAGAGAAACCCGAAAAACCTCTCTTCCTCTCGTGGGCTATTTCCCTCAAGACCGGGAAATTGTGGAAGGTCCTCCTCAAAAGCGGAGAGATTTTCTGGACGAGGCTATTTCTTTTATTTATCCCTCTTACAATCAATGGCTCAGAGAATATGAAAAACTTCTCTCCCGTCGTAATTTTCTTCTCCGGGAGCGCTCTTCCGGGGAGCTTGTTGAAATATATGGAGAAAATTTAATTAATTGCGGCACAAAAGTGGTGGAAACCCGCATTCGATACCTCCACCGGTTTGTTCCTTGTTTTCAGAGTTTCTACCAGGAGCTCTCCGGAGAGGATGTTTCACTTCAAGTGTTCTATCGTCCTCTGGGTTATCGGTGGGAAGAGGGAGTGGAAGAAGGCCTACGCAGGGCCAAAAAAAGGGTAAGAGAAGAAGAAAAAGAAAGGGGAGTGACTCTTTTTGGCCCTCACCGGGACGAGATAATGTTTCTCCTCAGAGATAGAGAAGCTCGAAATTTTGCCTCGCAGGGAGAGAAAAAGAGGCTGGCTATTTCTTTACGCCTGGCAGAAACTTCTATGGTGGAATCTTTTTACCGAAAAGAAGTGGTAATATTAGTAGATGATGTTTTTTCGGAGTTGGATAAAAAAAGGAGAGCTCTTCTGTGGCAGAAAATTAAAAACGGGAGCCAGGTATTTTTAACCACCACCGAGGAGGAAGAAGTAAAAGAGTTGAGAGGTTCTAGCCCCCTCTCTTTTTTCCGGATAGAGGGGGGAAGGATTGAAAAAGGGGAATAAATGGAGAAAAAAGAGGTTAAGTCTTTTTTTGGTAAGCCTACTCCTTTAGGAGAGGTGCTGGAGGGTTTCTTAAAAAAAGAGGGGCTCTTTCCTCAAATACACAGTTTTATTTTGCTTTCTCGTTTTGGGGAGTGGTTTCCCCATTTAGCTGATTTTTGCCAGCCCACCAAGTTGCGGGAGGGAGTTCTTTATCTTGAAGTGAATGACCCTCTGTGGACTTTAGAAGTGAAAAAATGTATACCGGACATTCTCCTCCGCTGCGAGGAGGAAGGTTTAGAGGTAAAAAAAATTAAAATTCAATGTCGCTATTGAGGTGATAAAGTTTTGGTAGAGAAAAACAATCGAGATTACGGAGCGGATAATATCCAGGTTTTGGAAGGATTAGAGGCGGTTAGAAAGCGCCCCAGCATGTATATTGGTAATGTAGGAACAGAGGGGTTGCACCACCTCGTGTTTGAGGTGGTAGATAATAGTATTGATGAGGCAGTGATGGGCTTCTGTAGCCGAATTGAAGTAGCTCTCCTCAAAGACGGTAGCGTAAGAGTGGTAGATGATGGGCGAGGTATACCAGTAGAGACACACGGGGCAGTAGGTAAATCAGCAGTGGAAGTGGTTTTAACTCGCCTGCATGCCGGGGGAAAATTTGATGGAACGGCTTATCGGATCTCCGGGGGTTTGCATGGAGTGGGAGTATCAGTAGTTAATGCTCTTTCGGAGTGGTTGGAAGTGGAAATTCATCGGGAGGGGAAGGTGTGGAAGCAGAGATATAAAAGGGGGAAACCCCAGGGAGAGATAAGAGAAGCAGGGGTCAGCGACCACACCGGAACGGTGATTCACTTCAAGCCCGACTCTTTGATTTTCCCTGATACTCATTTCCGGGGAGATATAATATCTCAGCGGCTCAAAGAGCTGGCTTTTCTAAACCCGGGGCTGACTATCGTTTTCCGTGATGAGACGCAAGCCGAGGAGCCCGAGGAAAAGATTTACCATTTTGAAGGAGGGATTTCTGCTTTAGTCTCTCATCTCAATCGGGGTAAAGAAGTGCTACATCCTGAGCCCATTTATTTTTCGGGAGAAAAAGAAGAAATAAAGGTGGAGGTAGCTATCCAGTACAACGATGGATATGTGGAGAACATTCTCTCTTTTGCCAACAACATTCGCACCGATGAGGGAGGAGCCCACGTTACCGGATTCAAGAGCGCTCTTACCCGGGCGATTGTCCACTATGGAGAAAAGCGAGGCATCCTGAAAGACAAAGAGGAAGTCCCCATGGGAAACGATGTTCGAGAAGGGCTGTGTGCAGTAGTCAATGTTTTAATTCCCAACCCCCAATTTGAAGGGCAGACTAAAACCAAATTAGGTAACCCTGAAGCCAGGAGCCTGGTGGAGGAAGTTACTTTTTCCTCTCTTTCTTCTATTTTTGAGGAAAATCCAGACCTCGCCCGCCCTATTATGGAAAAAGTGATGCAGACTGTAAAAGCTCGCCTGGCCGCGAAGCGCGCCCGGGAACTGGCTCGGAAAAAGGATAGCCTGGATTCTATTTCTCTTCCCGGGAAACTGGCCGACTGTGCAGAGAAAAACCCCGAGATATCGGAAATTTTCATCGTGGAGGGCGATTCGGCAGGAGGCTCAGCTAAGCAGGCCCGGGACAGGAGGTTTCAGGCCATTTTGCCTCTCCGGGGTAAAATTCTGAATGTAGAAAAAGCCAACATCCACCGCATCCTCTCTAACCAGGAAATCAGGAATATCGCTGCTGCTCTGGGTTGTGGGCTGGGTTTTGACTTTTCCCGGGAAAAATTGCGTTATCATAAAGTTATCATTATGACCGATGCCGATGTAGACGGAGCCCATATTCGCACTCTTCTTCTTACTTTTTTCTACCGGTATATGAAACCTCTGGTAGAGGGAGGAAACATTTATATTGCTCTTCCTCCTCTTTATCGAGTGCGAGAGGGGAAAAACGATTATTATGCTTTTGATGACGAAGAGCTGGAGCAGGTCTTGCAAGGTTTGCGAGGGAAAAAATATACCATCCAGCGCTATAAAGGTCTGGGAGAAATGAACCCCGAACAGCTATGGGTTACTACTATGAACCCAGAAACTCGTACTTTAAAGCAAGTTACGGTACAGGATGCCATTGAAGCGGAAGAGATTTTTAGTGTTTTGATGGGAGATGCAGTAGAACCTCGTCGGGACTTTATCCGGGAACATGCCCGGGAAGTGGTAAACCTGGACATATAAGGAGATAGTTTATGAAAGAAACAGGAAAAATTGTTCCAGTAGATGTAAACAAGGAAATGAAGGATGCTTACCTGAGCTATGCCATGAGTGTCATTGTGGGGAGAGCTCTCCCCGATGTGCGGGATGGCTTAAAACCGGTACAGAGGCGTATCCTCTATGCTATGCACGAGATGAACCTTCGCCATAACGAGCCTTATAAAAAAAGCGCCCGCCTGGTGGGAGATGTGCTGGGTAAATATCACCCCCACGGGGACATGGCGGTTTATGATGCTTTAGTGCGTATGGCGCAGGATTTCACTTACCGTTATCCTTTAGTAGACGGGCATGGCAACTTTGGCTCCATCGATGGAGACCCGCCAGCAGCCATGCGCTATACTGAGGTCCGGATGTCTCCTATTGCCTCAGAAATGCTCCGGGACTTAGAAAAAGATACGGTAGATTTTGCTCCCAATTTTGATGAGTCACTCCGGGAGCCGGTGGTTTTACCGGCAGCCCTCCCTCAACTTCTGGCCAATGGCGCCTCAGGTATTGCAGTAGGCATGGCCACCAATATCCCTCCTCACAATTTAACAGAACTCATAAACGCCTGTCTTTATCTTTTAGATCATCCACAGGCTTCAGTAGAGGAGCTTCTAGAAATCATCCCCGGACCGGATTTTCCCACCTATGGAAAAATAGTGGGAAGAGAGGGGATTCGTGATTATTTTAGAGAAGGAAGAGGAAAGCTTATTCTGCGAGGGGAGATAGAAGTAGAGGAGATAGGTCGTAACAGGATGGCCCTTGTGGTTAAAGAGCTGCCTTATCAGGTAAACAAAGCCAACCTGGTGGAGAACATTGCACGCCTGGTGGACGAGAAGAAACTCAGCGAGATTTCGGAGGTTCGAGACGAATCAGACCGGGAGGGAATAAGAATAGTTTTAGAGCTGAAAAGAGGGGCTTATCCTCAGCGGGTCATTCACCACCTTTACAAGCGTACGGCGCTGGAGGTCAGCTTTGGAGTGATACTGCTTGCTTTAGTAGATGGACGTCCGGAAACCCTGGGAATGAAGGAGGCTTTGCTCTGTTTTTTAGAGCACCGCCGTCAGGTAATTTTGCGCAGAAGCGCTCACGATTTGAGAGAGGGGAAAGACCGGCTTCACATTCTGGAGGGGTTCTTGAGAGCTCTGGACGATATTGACCGGGTGATTCAGCTCATCCGCTCTTCTTCCCGCGTTTCTGAAGCTAAAGAGAGATTACAGAAGGAGATGGGCTTCAGTGAAAAACAGGCTCAGGCCATCCTGGAACTACGCTTGCAGCGCCTGGTGGCTTTAGAGAGAGAAAAAATCCTTACCGAATATGAGGAATTAAAAATAGAGATAGAGAAACTGGAAGAAATTTTAGAAAAAGAAGAGGCATTGAAAGCAGTTATCAGGGAAGAGCTGGAAGAAATCAAAGAAAAGTACGGAGATGCGAGGAGAACCCGTATCGTAGAAGAAGATGGAGAAGACATAGAAGAGGTGGAGCTGTACCCCGAAGAAGAAATAGTTGTCACCCTCACTCAAGACGGATACATCAAAAGAACCTCTTTAGATTCTTATCGCCGTCAGGGAAGAGGGGGGAAGGGAGTTACCGGTATCGTAACCAAAGAAGAGGATGCCGTTAGCCAGATAGTGGTCTCTACCACCTGGCATCGGCTTTTGCTTTTCACGAGTCGCGGAAGAGTTTTCCAGCTTCTTTCTTACCATCTACCGGATGCTTCTCGCTCTTCTCGGGGAATTCATCTTGTCAATCTTCTTCCCCTGGAAGAAGGAGAGCGGGTGTTTACTTTCATTTCTTTGCGCGACTTCGGGGCGGGAAAGCATCTTTTCTTTGTTACCGCTCAGGGCAATGTAAAAAAGGTGGACTTGCTGGAATTTGTCTCCATCACTCGCCGGGGATTGAAAGCTATAGAACTAAAAGAAGGGGACGAGCTGGCTTCCGTTTTCATCTCTGGAGGGAAAGACCATGTGCTTTTAGCCACTGCCCGGGGTTATGGAATAACTTTCAGTGAGGAAGAAGTAAGGTCTATGGGTAGAGGAGCAAGAGGGGTGAGAGGGATAAGTCTGCGCCCTGGAGATCGGGTGGTGGGAGCGGTTCCCCTGGAAGAAAATAAACACCTGGTTCTCGTCTCGAGTGGAGGATGGGGGAAAAGACTGGACCACGCCTTGCTTCCTCGCCAGCACCGAGGAGGAAAAGGGGTAAGAATCATGCAGACCGGTAAAAAAATCGGCGAAGTGGTGGGCATCGCTTTAGCAGAGGAAAAGGATGAAATATTACTCTCCTCCCAGGAAGGAATTTTGATTCGCCTCTCAGTGGCTGACATCCCGGTGCAGGGGCGCACTGCCCGGGGAGCGAGGCTAATTCGCCTCGAGGAGGGAGATCGTCTTGCTTCTTTTGCTCTGAGTTGATTGATGATGACGCACGGAGGAAGAGTTATTGAGTGGCAGAGAAAAAGCGGTAGAACCTACTTGGATTTCTCTGCCAACTTGAACCCCTGGGGTCCTCCCCGGGAGGTAAAAGAGAGATGGGGAGAGCTTTTTTATTATGCTACAGCTTACCCTCCTCTTGACTGCTCCTTCTATAGAGAAGAGCTGGCCAAGATTTATAATCTTTCTTCTTCTTTTATTCTGCCCACGAACGGCGCAACGGCAGGAATTTATCTTTTAGCCCGTCAGCTCCCCGGAGAGACGGTTCTCATCTTAGAGCCCTGTTTTTCAGAGTATGCCCGAAGTTTTTCCCGTGCCGGAAAAAAAATAGAGAGGGTGTTTTTCCCCGTTTCTTCTAACTCTCTTCCCCCAGCAGATATCGTGGTGTGGGGAAACCCCACCAACCCCTGGGGAGTGAGCCCTCCTTCTTTTCTTTTAGACTATTTGTGGGAGATGAGCTTAAAAAAAGGAACAATACTTGTTGTGGATGAAGCCTTTCAGGAGTTTATAGAAGAAAAAACCTCCTGGGTTTCCCGCCTCGGGGAGAACCCTAGTCTTTATATCATTCGCTCTCTTACCAAATATTTTACTCTCCCCGGTTTGCGGGGAGGGTTCATTGCTGCCCATCCTTCTTCTTGCTCTTTTCTGGAGGAACATCTGGAGCCCTGGAGCATAAACTCCCTTTTGGCCCGGGTGTTAGAAATCATTGCCCAAGGGGATTTGGCCTCTTTTCGAGCTACCACGCAAGAGAACCTCCGGAGAGAAAAGCGATTTATAGAAGAAAACTTAAAAGGGGAGATCGGGGAACTTTTTCCCTCGGAAGTTAATTTCTACACCATTCGATTGAGACAGGGTAAAGAACTTTTTTCTTCTTTTTTAGAAGAGCGAGGGATATTGGTGAGGAGCCTTTCCGATTTTTTTGGTTTAGATGATAGCTACTTCCGCATAGCAGTGCGAACTCGCGAAGAGAACCAGCAATTAATAGAGGCGGTGAGAGATTATGCAAGAGAAATGGGATAAAAGCGTACTATTTTTAGGAGGAGCACGGAGCGGAAAAAGCCGCCTGGCCCTTGAGTGGGTAGAAGAAAGTGGCCTTTCTCCTTTGTATTTAGCTACTGGGGTGGCTACTGATCCGGAGATGGAAGAGCGAATTCTCCGCCATCAGAGAGAGCGCTCCGCGATGTGGAAAGTAGAGGAGGTTCCTTTTGGCCTGGGAGAAGCTTTAGAAAAAGACTGGAGGGGGCAGGGGGTGGTGCTGGATTGCGTCACTTTCCTGGTGAACAATATTTTCTGGAAAGAAAAGGATGGAGAAGAAACTTATGAACGCCTGTGTAGGGAGCTATCGCGTATATTCGAAAAAAGAAAAAAAGAGCACTTTTTGCTGCTTTTAGTGAGCAATGAGGTGGGGATGGGGGTGGTGCCGGAATACCCCGCCGGAAGAGAGTTCCGAGATCTACAGGGAAGGGTTAATCAGTGGATAGCCAGCCAGGTGGATGAAGCATATTTGGTGGTGGCAGGGATACCGTGGCGGCTGAAATAAAAAAAGCAGGCAAAGAGACGATACGACGGTTAAAGATGGCCTGGGGCTTTCTCACCGTTTTTCCCACAGATACTGGAGAATACAAAGAAGGCGACCTTTCTCGGGCCAGTTTTTTCTTCCCCGCGGTGGGCGCAGTGATCGGGGCAGTAAATGCTTCGCTTTTTTATCTTCTCCATTTTTTAACCCGGGATTCTCTCCTTTCCGCTTTTTTAGTGACTTTTATCTGGATTTTCCTCACCCGGGGCTTACACCTGGATGGCCTGGCCGATTCTTTCGATGCTCTTTTTTCTGGTGCCGGCAAGGAGCGGAAGCAAGAGATTCTTAAAGATTCCCATCACGGTACTTTTGGAGTGTTGGGAATCTTATTTCTGGTGGGAGCCAAGGTTTTTCTTTTGCAGGGAATAGAAAAAGACCCTCTTCTTTTTTTGTTTCTCGCACCTCTTCTGGGAAGAGTGGCAGCTCTCCAGTGGGGAGCTTTTTTCCACCCTTTTCCTCGCACAAAGAAAGGTCTGGGGGAAGAATTTGTGGGGCGAATTCCCTCTTTTTATTTTTTCTTCTGGCTCGTCGTTGCAGGAATTATGGGTTTTATGCTGGGAGGGGTGGAGACCCTTTTGAAAATTATCCTCGTCTTTGCTATTATTTATCCTCTGGGTAACAGATTGAGTGGAATTTTCGGGGGGCTAAATGGAGATCTTGTGGGTCTGGGGATTGAGCTGGCAGAAATTTTGATTTTAGCAGGAGGTAGATTTTGAGAAAAAGAGCTATTTGTCCAGGAAGCATGGGGGAATTAGTACAGGGATTTCGAGAGGGGAAGGAGGTTCTCATCTCTTTGCCCATCGACCGCTACAGCGAAATGGAGGTAATCTGGCAAGAAGAAAAGAGAGAGAAAGAGAAGAGAAACATCCTGTGGAAGAGCGAAAAGGCGCTGGAAATAGCCCTGAGAGAATGGGGCATGGAACACCTGGTCGGACAGGTCGCTTTTCGCCGTCTGCGAGAAATCCCGGAGGGTAAGGGCCTGGCCTCGAGCACTGCTGACATTGCTGCTCTTTTAGGAGCTCTTGCGCGACTCCTGGGGAGGCCTCTTCGAGAAGAAGAAATCGCGAGAATAGCGCTGCAGGTGGAGCCCACCGATGGTGTTTTTTTCTCGGAGCTCTCTGTTTTTGACCATTTAGAGGGACAAGTTAAATTATCTTTGCCCCTGCCTCGTTATCTGGGAGTGGTGGTGGTGGAACTACCAGGAAAGAGAGACACTTTAACGCTGGATAGAGAAAAGCTGCGAAAGAATTGGGAGAGACACCGCCGGGACGTAGAAGAGGCTTTTTATCTTGTGGAGCGAGGATTAGAAGAGGGAGACCTCTCTTTGGTGGGGCGAGGAGCCACTTTAAGTGGCGAGATTGTGCAGGAAGCGGAAAAAGAAGATTTATGGGAGAAGGTGATTTCTCTTTATCGAGAGATAGGTGCTGTGGGGGTAAACCGGGCTCATACCGGGAGAGCCTTGGGAATCTTATTTGACCGAAGAGTATATGCTCCGCAGGAGATGCTCTCTCGGGTAAGGGAAGCGCTAAAGGGGGAAGAAGTGAAAATAGAAGTTAACGCAGTTATTTCTGGAGGAGTGAGGGTGGTGGAACTATGAAAGAGATTTATTTGCTTCGCCATGGCGATACCGATGCTACGGAAAAAGGCTATTTTGCTGGCTGGACCGACGTCCCTCTCTCTCCAAAGGGCGAAAGAAGAATTAATAAAGTGAGAGAAATTCTAAAAGGAGTGGAGTTTGAGCGAGTTTTTGTAAGCCCCCTCTGTCGTACTCAGGAGACCGCCCGGCTGGTCGCTCCTTCTGAGAGCTGGGAAGTAAGAGAAGAAATCAAGGAGCGCTCTTTTGGAAGCTGGGAGGGAAAAAGCTGGGAAGATTTGGAAAAAGAATCCCCCGAGGAAGTTAAAAAATGGAGAGAGGCTTCTTCTCTCTTTGTTCCTCCCGGAGGGGAAAGTTTTTCAACTATTCTGGAGCGAGTGGTTCCTTTTTGGGAAGAACTCCTCAGTAGACCAGAAGAAAGAGTGCTTGTGGTTACCCACGGGGGGGTGATTCGCTCTATATTTGCTTATCTTTTGGAAGTGGACTTTGCGGCCACTTATTGCTTTCTTTTTGACCCTGGAGTCCTCGTTAAAACGAGAGGAAACCATTCTTTTTGTCAGGTGGTGAACATATTAAACACCGAGATAGAGCCGTAGGCGAGCGCTTTGATGGCAGCCTCTCCCTTTTCTATTGTGCGAGGTAGCCGCTATTGCGAGGGGGTACAAAACAGCTTGCGGCAAGTAGAAAAGGTACAAAAGATAAGAAAAATTAAAACAAACTACGCCGGGGCGGCGGTGTGAAGAAAGCGCTTTCTTTTTAGGGAGGAAGTTACAATGATTTCTGTGGTTAATCATAGATATTTTGAGGTGGAGCCCTAATGTTGGGCGCTTTGAATTTGCTGACAGGATTCCTTTTAGATTTTTTTCTGGGAGACCCAGGAGGAAGATGGCACGTGGTGGTGGGAATTGGTAAATTAATTGAAGGCTTAGAAAAAGCTCTTTTTCCCCAGGAACGCCACTTCCGGCGAGAATTTGTTCTGGGTTTTGTGGTAGTGGTGGCGATGGTAGGGGGGCTGGGAGTAAGCTACTTTTTTCTCCGTCGTTTTCTCCGTTCTTATTCTTTGTTTCTCTTTTCGGTGGTGGAGGTTTACCTCATCTTTAATTTTTTATCTTTGCGCACCTTATTGCGTCGGGGAGAGGAAGTGAAGAAGGCTCTGGATGAGGGGGATCTGCCCCGGGCGCGGAAAAGCTTAAAGCACCTGGTGGGAAGAGACACCGAGTATCTTTCAGAGTGGGAAGTAGTAAGGGGGTGCGTGGAGTCTTTAGCAGAAAGCTTTAACGATGGAGTGATGGCCCCTCTCTTTTATATTTCTCTATTTGGCGCCTTAGGGGGTTTGATTTACAAAACAACCAATACTCTGGATTCCATGCTGGGCTACAGGGATTTTCGCTATTTTTTCTTTGGATTTGCCTCCGCTCGATTTGACGACATCTTAAACTTCCTTCCCGCCCGCTTGAGCATTCTTTTTATTGCTTGCGCTGCCTCTGTTTTGGGTCGCTGGGGAAGAAGTGCCTTGTCTGTAGCTTTTCGAGATGCTCGCAAACACGAAAGCCCCAACGCGGGGTGGCCAGAGAGTGCTATGGCTGGTGCTCTGGGGGTGAGGTTAGGAGGGGTAAATTACTACGGGGGAAAAAGAGAAGAGACTGCTTTTCTGGGGGATTTTGTTTTAGACCTCACTCCCGAGCGGATTGGAGAAGCGCTGTCGATTGTGCGCCTGGGTTCTTTTCTGGCTCTGGGATTTTTTACGGTAATTTCCATTTTGGTGGGCAGGATATGGTGATGAGCAATATGGTTAAAACTGGTTCTTCCCCTGTTTCCCCTCCCCGCTATGACCCTCATCGGCTGAAAAAGCAGGTATTGATTCCGGTGTTTATAAGTGTGGCGACCATTGCTTTCATTTTTTCTTTTTCGTCCTTCCGAGGGGTTACTCTCGACCTTTCTTCTTTTCGGCTTCTCCCCTTAGGGATAGGCCTGGTGTTGGTTGTATGCGCCTGGCTCATCGACAGCTTTCGTCTTTTTCTCACTATTCGGGCCTGGGGGAAAAAAATCCGCTTTTCCCATGCTCTTCAGGCCATGCTTTCCAATTATTTTTTGTCCTCTATCACTCCTTTTTCTACCGGGGGTAGTCCGGCTCAGGCTTATGTTTTAGCTCGTCGAGGGTTAACCTGGGGTGAGGCGGGGAGCCTGGTAACGGTTTGTGGCATTCTCTCTCAGGTGGGTTTATTGGCTTTGCTTTTCGTCTTTATCTTCGTTTTTAACATCGGAGTTCGCCTGGAGGGGGTGCTGCTTCACCTTCTCTATTCTTTTGCTATCTTGTATAGTGTGGTTTTATCTCTCCTTTTTTTCTTTTTACACCGTCCCTCTCTCTTTTATCGCCTGACCGATTGGGGAATTTCCTGGGTAAAAAGAACTTTCAAGCGAACAAAATTTTCTGAAGAAGCGGTCAGAAAGTGGGTTGAGGAATTCTTCACCGATTTCCAGCGGGGATTTAGCATTCTCTTTTTAAGAAAACCCCAGTATTTAATCTGGAACATCGTTTGTTATATGTTCAATTATTTATTTACTTTTTCTGTTGCCTATTTTGTCCTCCTTTCTTTGGGGGTACACCCTTCTTATTTAGAAGTGGTGGGAGCCCAGATTCCTCTTTATTACATTTTCTCCTTTATTCCCTCTCCCGGAGCTAGCGGGGGCGTGGAAATTACCCTGGCTTCGGTTTTTTTGCGGTTTGCTGGTGCTCGGCGCCTGGGGATGTTTATTCTCTTATGGAGAATCATCACCTATTATTTTCCTATGCTGGTAGGAGGAGCTTCGTTCTTCCAGCTTTTAGGAGAGGGAAACAACAACCAGAATGTCCCGGCGGTGGAAAAAAATGGAAGTTCCCGGGCTTGAAAAAGTTCTAATCTATGAGACTGTTGGTTCTACAAACGACGAGGCGAAGCTCCTTGCCCGGGAAGGCTATCCTGAGGGGACGCTCGTTATAGCAGAAGAGCAAACAAAAGGCAGGGGCAGAAAAGGAAGAGACTGGTTTTCTGTTCCGGGGAAAAGCCTCACTTTTTCTCTTCTCCTTCGTCCTCCCCAGAGCACCTCTTTAGCTCTCCTTTGCGCCCTTTCTTGTGCCTGGGCTCTGGAGGAGAAGGGCTTTCACGTACTTCTTCGCTGGCCCAATGACATCCTTTTAGGAGATAAGAAAGTGGGAGGGATTCTGGTAGAGAGCTCCTTTTCCGGGGACGAGCTCCTTTGTGTGGTCGTGGGGGTGGGGATAAACGTGAATGAGACGAGAGAAGATTTCCCTCCTCCTTTGCGGGAGAGCGCCACTTCTCTTTTTCTGGCCTCTTCTTGTGTGTGGCAGAGAGGAGAGATTTTGAGGTCTTTTCTTTCCTTTTTCTTCCCTGTCTATTTTGCCTGGAAGGAGAGGGGAGGGGATTTTTCTCCCTGGATAGAAGACTATGAGAAACGCTCTTCTCTTCTGGGAAAAGAAGTGGTGGTGCGCTGGGGAGAAAGGACTGTTAGAGGAGTGGCGCGGGGCGTTAAAGAGGACGGCTCTCTTGTGCTCGCTAATTTCGAGGGAGAAACCCTCGTTTCCTGGGGAGAAGCCACGCTTCATGAAGGTGAGAGATGAAAGCCTCTTCTCGGTTTCTCGTAAGATGCGCTCTCGCTATTCTTTGTGTGTGGTTTTTGCCCTTTTGTTCCGCTTTTCTTCAGGGATAGTCCCTTTTAGCTTCCTTCTTTTTTTAGCTATTGTGAGTGGCTTTATTCTCTCTCCGGGAAGTTTTCTTTTCTGGGGTATGTTTTCCTGGGACTCGCAGGCTTTCCGGTTTTTACTTCTCCCTCCTTTGGAGGGTTAACTTATCTTCTTAATCCCACTTTGGATTTTTGCCAGGTTTTTTATCTGTGGTGGAGCATGACCTTCCTTCTGGGTAGGCCGCTGGATTTTTACACCACTTTACAGATAGGATTTTTCCCCTTTATTGTGTTTGACCTCCTGAAAGCCGGAAGCTTTGCCTCTCGCCTTCCACGCTCTTTAGCACCTTTCCTATTTTTGATTGATGAATCATAAGCGAGAGAGGGAAGGAGCGCTAAAAAGCAGGAAGGTTGAGCTGTGACTATGCTATAATGTCAAAAAGGAGGTTGGCGCTCAAGGTGGGGAGAGCTTTTGACTGGTTGAGGCAAGCAGAAAGAGACTTACAACAAGCTCTCTCTTCAGAGGAGCTGGGATATTATGAATGGGCATGCTTTGCTTCGCACCAGGTAGCGGACGGAAAAAGCGGTAAAAGCTCTACACCTCTTTATGGGGCAAGAAGCATGGGGGCACGTGGTGGCAAGGCTTCTTTTGGAGCTTCCTATTCCCGTTCCTGAGCATTTGGTAGAGAAGGGGAAAGTTCTTGACGGACACTACATCCCCCCTCGCTACCCCAACAGCTTTCCTGAAGGTGCTCCGTTTGAACATTTTGGTTTCCTACAAGCTAAGGAGGCAGTGGGTTATGCCCGTGAGATCCTTGAATTCGTCCGTGCTCAAATGGCCGAGGAGAGAAGAAGTTGAGGAAGCGCTTCTTTCCTGGGTAGAAAAAGAGAAAAGAAAAAACCCTGACATCCTGCGTATCGGTGTTTTTGGTTCCTATAATACTCCTTTCTGGGGAGTGGGGAGCGACCTGGATGTGGTGGTGGTTTTACGAAGATCTCCTTATCCCTTCTGGGAGCGGTCACGATATTTTAATACTATGAGCCTGCCGGTCCCCGTTGACCTTTTGGTTTACACTGAGGAGGAATTTGAGAAATTGGAAGGACGTTTCGCTCAAGTTATGCAAAAAGAGGTCCGGTGGCTATAGCCTTCGGTAGATTATAAAAGGGTAAACCCCCTTTGTAGCCCCCTTATCAGGCTTTACAGAAAGGTGTTTTAATAATATTTTCCGGCCTTGATGGCTGTAATTTAAAAGCATTGATATGCTAAGGAATAAAGACATTCTTTTTTTTGTGCTGAGACTCATAAAGGCTGGACACGCTCAGAGCATAGAGGCAGAGGTTATACTCTAAGAATTTATAACAACCCACCAGAGATTATTTATTCAAGATGTGGTGCTTCTGGAAACGGAGAGATTGTACTTCCTATAATAACCCCAAAGGTAATGCAGAAACAGAACGGATGATGAGAACCATAAAAGAAGAAGCGATCTGGGTTCGGAAGTTTACCAGCTTAGAAGAAATCAAAGAGGCCGTTGGCCAATGGATAGAAGAAGATTACAACCAATTCTATCCCTATTCTAAACGGGATATAAGCCTCCTCGAGAGCTTGAGAAACAATGTTATGAACTTCGAGGGGAGTGTTTTGCAGGACCTCTATACTTCAGGAGGGTAAAATATGCCCTGGCTTATGGGTCGTGCTACATGCTACAGTCTTTGACGATGGTTTCCCCCCGGCATCCTAATTCTTTAAGCTTACAGCAGACAACTTCACAGTTGAATATCCAGTTTCATCATTTCTTGAATCTCTTTCTGGAAAGGATCTAATTTTGGGCCTCTCTTTTCCCTCCCTTTCTTCTCTGGCGTTTTTTAAGCTTTGAGATAACGTTTCACAGTGTTACGGTAAAGCCTGTTTCTCTGCTTATGCTTCTCTTATGCTTTTTCCTTCTTTTCTCATCTGGTATAACATCATAATTGGCTTACTCCTTAGCATGTGTTTCCCTCCCGTCTTTATATAGCTTAAGGGGTGGGTCATTTTTATTCCGAATCTCCCGGCTCATAGCGGATGAGAAGGTAACGGAAAACCCCGAATCGAGAGAGAATCGGCAACCAGAGGTTAGGCAATGGGGACATCGGCCAGGAGCTTTTCCAGTATTTTATCCACCTCTTTGGTTCTCTCTTCTATGGCATCTATAAGCTCCAGAGGCCGCTTGAGAGCTAAAGCGTCATATCCAGAATGGGATAGCAGAGAGAATTCTCTTTACGTTTCTGGTTTAAGCACAGCCGATGCTTTAATTTTGCTTTCTTTCAACAACTGTAAAACACGGTTGGCCTCTGTGAGCGGAAAAATCTCGGTCTTTGCCTCAAGATGATGTTTTTGAGCAAAATCCAGGAGTTCTCGAACATCCTGGCGGGTACTATTGGCCACACTTTTTATGCTCCGCTCCCAATAAAGGAGAGAATAGGGAATCTCCGGTAGGGGGGTAGAATAAATTCCGGCCATAATCACCGCTCCACCTCGCTCCAGATAAAGGAGGGCGTTTTTAACTAAGTTACCAGCGGGGGCAAATATTATGGCAGAAGTCAGAAGATGAGGAGGGTGGTCTTCTGCCCTTCCTGCAAAAGAAGCCCCCAGATCTCGAGCTAAAAGTTGATGTTCAGGGCTTCTGGTAAAAACAAATATTTCCACTCCCTCTATTTTTGCTATTTGAGCTACAAGATGAGCAGAGGAGCCAAATCCAAAAATACCCAGAGTATCTCCTTTTTTTACCCCGCTCATCCGATAAGCTCGATAACCGATTACTCCCCCACAAAGAAGGGGAGCCAATTCTTCATCTTTATACCCTTCTGGCAATTTATACACTGCCTCTTGATGTGTGGCTACGTATTCAGCATATCCTCCTAGAACATCATAGCCAGTAAAAAGAGCACTCTCACACAAATTTTCTCTTCCGTCCTGGCAGAAGCGGCACCTCCCGCACACCCGATTTAACCAGGGAACCCCCACGAGCTCCCCCGGAGACAGGTCTTTTACCTTTTCTCCCACCTCTTCTACCACTCCCACTATCTGGTGACCAGGAATGAGAGGCAAAAGGTGATGCGGAATCTCCTCCTCTACAATATGGAGGTCAGTTCGACAAACCCCACAGGCTCTAATCCGGATCAAAACTTCTTCCTCACTGATTTGTGGAAGAGGAAGGTCGCAAAGTAAAAGAGGATCAGTCTCTATAGGAGCGGGTTTTTCCAGCACCAAAGCTCTCATTGTTTTGCCTCCTTAAACCATTCCCAGGTGTGGCTAATCCCTTCTTCTAAGGAAAAAGAAGGAGTCCAGCCCAGAGCTTCTCTGGCTTTTTCCGAAGAGAGAGCAATACGGTCTATTTCTCCCTTCCTCTCTTCTCCGAACACTACCGGGAAATCTTCTCCGCTAACTTTTTTCAAAACCTCCACCAGGTCTAAAACACTGGTTTCTTTACCCGTTCCTAAATTATATATTCCCGAGGCAGATAGAGCTAAAAGATTAGCTCTGGCTATATCTTCTATATAAACGTAGTCTCGAGTTTTTCGCCCATCACCAAAGATGATACAGGGCTCACCTTTAATTATCCGAGAGATAAAGATGGCTACAACTCCTGCTTCTCCTCGAGGGTCCTGGCGAGGGCCATAAACGTTGCCATAGCGCAGGGCCACAAAATCCAGACCTTGCACTTTATGATAATAGTTAAGATATAGCTCTACCGAACGCTTAGCCACTCCATAAGGAGAAAGAGGTAAAGCAGGCATGTCTTCACGAGCGGGAAGTGTTTTTACCTCTCCGTAGATAGCTCCCCCGGTGGAGGCAAAAATAAATTTTTTAACCCGGTATTTTACGCTTAGCTCTAAAAGAGAAATACTCCCCAGGATATTTACCCGAGCATCAAAAAGGGGCTCTTCTGTGGAGCGACGCAAATTGATCTGGGCAGCGTGATGATTGACATAATCTGGCTTTTCCCGAAAAAATATTTCCTCCATATCCGACAGAGAAGTTATATCTCCTTCATAAAAAGTCACTCCCCGGGGTAGATTTTCTCTTTTGCCGGTAGAAAGATTATCCACCACCACTACATCAAAGCCCGAAGCAAGATAGGCTTCCGCTATATGAGAGCCGATAAAACCCGCTCCTCCGCTTATAAGTACTTTAGCCACCTTATTCCTCCTTCTCTCCTTACTACCCGATATAAAAACACAAACCCTCCTTTAGCAATATTCTATTCCCTTTAAGCTTGCCTGGCAACTTCCGAGGCTATGGGGAGTGTCTCTATCGGTTTCTTGGCCGGCTTTCTCTGGAGTGGCGTTTTTAGTCATAAAAACTGAGGCCGGTCGTTTCTCAAACAAGAATAAAGCTCTTGCTCAAATTTTTTCTCGAGTCGGAGAGAAATCTTGTGCTCGCCCAGAGCTCAGCCGGCTCACCCAAGCTGGTTTTCTCCTCTCCAGAGACGAGGGGGGAGAGCCAGGGCATATCAAGCTAATTCCTATCACCCCTTTTTTCTTAAATCCAGGATATAGTGGCACTGACCGGTTCATCCCCGGCCTTTCTCTTGGTCGGGCAAAACCAGTTCCGCTTTTGCTGTCGATGGCTGTGGCTGGGAGATAGATCCGGGCATTATTGGCTTTGTGGTGATGGGGAAAGTAAACCAGAATTATCTCTAAAAACCCATCAGTAAGGTAGGGCTCCTCATTCATCGTGAAAAATTCCTTCTCTGGTAGCAAACGGAAAGCAACTGGAATAACTTGAAAGCGCTCTAAAACAGAAGAAACAGGACAGGGGAAACCATAGAATATAAAAACTTTCTTTCTGTGGTATTGGGGAGAATGACGATTTTATGTTATAATTTTACCTCGCGGGGCGTAGCGCAGCCTGGTTAGCGCGCTTGACTCGGGT
>ERZ795062.760-NODE-760-length-25130-cov-10.561675_pt1 | contig 25130 bp, 23 predicted proteins | sample MGYA00375146_ERZ795062 | MGnify/ENA primary metagenome ERZ795062 (study PRJEB30191, sample SAMN05720281) | activated sludge metagenome | isolation source: Anaerobic digester | place: USA | collected 2015-07-16 ... | reverse complement strand
TAGGGGTGCCTTGGTGATTTATTATATGCATAAGCAATGATATAAGAGCAAATTCATATTTCTGCTCTTTTTTACTATGCATAGTTGCAATAAGTCCTCTTTCAGGAATAAATATAAATACTATAGCAAATAATATTCCCACCATAGTAGCCATAGTCCCAGCGATAGTCACGTCGAACCAAGTAGCTACCCAATAACCAGATATAGCAGATATAATACCAAATAATACAGACAACCAAATCATTTTTGTCAAATTATCAGTTACTAAATAAGCTATCGTAGGAGGACCTACCATAAAAGCCAAAACCAATATAGCTCCTACTGCATCAAAAGCTGCTACAGACGTTATAGATACCAAACTCATTAGAGAATAATGGATAAAAACTGGAGAAAATCCTAATGTTGCAGCCAATCCTATATCAAATGTAGATAACTTAAGCTCTTTGTAGAACAAAGCTATATACAAAATATTTAATATTAAAATTACCAACATAATATATAAGGATTTTGGACCAATGTCTACTCCATTTATTATCAATCGATTAAAAGGTGCAAAAGCTAATTCTCCCAATAAAACCGCATCCACATCTAGATGAATACTTCCAGCATATAAAGTCACCAAGATAATACCTAGACTAAAAAGAAATGGAAAAATTAACCCTATAGCTGCATCTTCATTGACCAATTTCGTTTTATTTATAGTTTCCACTAAAAATACAGTAATAGTTCCCATTATAGCTGCACCAATAATTAATAATGGTGAAGATAAATCTTGGATTACAAAAAATGCCAACACAATTCCTAAAAGTATAGTATGAGAGATGGCATCTGCCATCATTGCCATCTGTCTTAGTATTAAAAACACACCAGATAATGAACAAGAAATAGCAACTAAAATAGCAATTGTTTGAATTTCTAATTGAGGATTCATTCCATATCACCCCCACCTTCAAAATGTATTTCCTCCATCTTCTTAAAACCCTCTGGAGTAATAGCCCAATTTCCTTCTTCATATTCCTTTGCCAATCCTGATATCTTTAATTTATTCAATTCTTTTTTCATCATCCTTTTTGAAAGCCTTAAGCCATTATTATATAAACATATAGTTTCTAAATCATGAGGGTGAAAAGGATCTTCATGATTTTTTGCCAAAATGTATAAATTATTTAATACCATATGAGTACTTAATTCTTTTTTATTATAATAATCTCTAACTTTTTTCCAAATTAGTCCCCTATTTGGCGCAAACAACATAGATATAAAAGCTATAATAGTAACTACTACAACTATTATAGGACCTGTAGGCATCTTAGGTATGGAAGATGAAATAAGAGTTCCAACAACACCAGATACTGCCCCAAATATAGAAGATAATACTATCATAACAGACAATTTATCTGTCCATTGTCTAGCAGAAACTGCAGGAGCTATAAGCATAGCGCTCATAAGTACTACCCCAACACTCTGTAAACCTGCAATTACTGCTATAACCATCAATGTAGTTAATAATAAATCTAGTTTGTTTGTAGAAAATCCAATTATGGCAGCAAAATCATGATCAAAGGATAATAATTTGAATTCTTTCCAAAATAATATTACTGGTAAAATAGTAAATACTGCCACTATTCCCATAAATATTACATCCCTTTGTAATATTGTAGAAACTTGACCAAATAGGAAATTTTCTAATCCCGCTTGATTTGCATTAGGAATTTTCTGAATATAGGTTAACAACACCAATCCGAAACCAAAAAAAACTGCTAATACAGTCCCTAAAGCACTATCGTATTTAATCTTACTATGGGTGTGAATTATATTTATAATAATAGTAGCAATCCATCCAGCTAAAAAAGCTCCCAACAACAGCCATTCTGTATTTTTAGAACCTATAATTAAAAAAGATAAGCATATCCCAGGCAATGCTGCATGGGATACCATATCCCCTATTAAACTTTGTTTTCTAAGGACAGCGTAAGTCCCCAAAGTACCAGAAACAATGCCTAAAAATATTGAACCTAAAGCTACAGTTCTCAAAGTGTAGTCAGTAAACAATTCTGACAGAGCCATTCTACATCACATCCCTTTTTCTATATAGGTTCTCAGAAGTAGATCTGTAGGTTTTTCTAAGGTTTTCATCAGTAAATACCTTCTCAACAGGACCACTTTCTATAACCACCCTATTTAGCAGAGTAACCCAGTCAAAATACTCTGGTACAGTCTGTAAATCATGATGAACCACCACTACAGTTTTCCCTCTGTTTTTAAGCTCTTCCAATAATTTTATAATTGCCTTTTCCGTTTTAGCATCTACCCCTTGAAAAGGTTCATCCATAAAATATATATCTGCATCTTGAACAAGGGCTCTAGCTAAAAAAACCCTCTGTTGCTGTCCCCCTGATAGTTGGCTAATCTGTCTATTAGCAAAAGGAAGCATATCAACTTTTTCAATAGCTTGAATTGCTAATTCCCGCTCTTTTTCTCCAGGTCTTTTTATCCATCCTAATTGTCCATAAGTCCCCATAGTAACAACATCTAATACATCTGTTGGAAAATCCCAATCCACAGAGCCCCTTTGGGGGACATATCCTATTCTTTTCCTTTGACTTTCATAGGATTCCCCCCAAAATGTAACCTTCCCAGTAACAGGTTTAACCAATCCAAGCATAGCCTTTATCAAAGTTGATTTCCCTGCTCCATTAGGCCCAACTATAGCCATCAATATTCCAGATGGAATTTGTAAATCTATATCCCATAAAACAGGTTTTTTATGGTATACTACCGTCATATCGTTCACATTCACTACATAGTTTTTCATCTAAAATTCCTCCTTATCTCAGCAATGCATCTACTATGGTATCTATATTATGTTTAACAGTACCCACATAGGTACCTTCTTCTGTCCCTGGATCTCCAAGGGAATCAGAAAATAATTCTCCACCTATTTCTACATTAAAACCCCTAGATTTAACTGCATTTTTTAAAGCTTCCATATTTTTAGGAGGTACTGAAGATTCTATAAAAATAGCAGGAATTTTCCTACTAGCAATAAAATCTGCTAAATCCTTTACATCAGAAGTACCAGCTTCCGTAGCGGTACTTAAACCCTGCAATCCTTTTACTTCAAATCCATAGGCTCTACCAAAATAATTGAAAGCATCATGAGCAGTAATTAATACCCTCTTTTCTTCTGGTAATTCCTCTGCCCTTGACTTTACATATTCATGTAATTCTTTTGACTCTTTTAAATAATCTTCTCCATTCCTATTATAATAATCACTATTTTCTGGATCAATCTCTATGAAACGTTCCTTTATGCCCTCCACCACATCTATCCATAATTCTACATCAAACCATATATGAGGATCATAAGAGCCAGCAAAGTCCTCAGATTCTACTAATCTAGATTTAGGTATTACATCTGCAACTGCATAGCTATTTTTATTTAATTTTTCCAATTGCTCAAATATATCTCCCATTTTTCCCTCTAAATGTAAGCCGTTATAAAATATTATATCAGCATTCTGCATTTTATTTACATCTCCAGCACTAGCCTTATATAGATGAGGGTCTATCCCTGGCCCCATTAATACATCTAAATTTATTTTTTCTCCACCAATTGCTTTTACTGCATCACCTATTATTGTGGTAGTAGCAACTACATTAATTTTGCCATTATTATTTTTTGTTGTATCTACCTTGTCACCGCCACATCCAACTAACAATATAGAAATTATCATAGTAATTATAATTATCCTTCTAAAATTTTTCATTTTTATACTGGTGTGCAAAACTCCACCAGAAATCCACCACCTTTCTTTATCAATTACTTGATTAATTAGCAATATATAATACAACTATTTTCTGTTTTTTAATAGATAATAATTCTTCTATTTATACACTTTATTTATACCTTTAGAACAGGTATTTAAACATTACTAGTATAAAAATATACAATAGGCATACAAAAGGGATGGATCTTTTTGCACTTGCAAAAATATCCATCCCTTTACACTTCTCTATGATACTATTTAGCTTGTTCTAATGCATTTTTAACTGCTTCTTTCCACCCTTCAGAAGTTTCTGTAGCCGTCGCTATAGCATCTACCTCATAAGTTTGTTTTTCTATCATTTCTTTTGCCAAATCTTCTTTAAATTGTTTTAAATTTGGTTTATCATCTTCACCAGTCCACTCATCATAGTCAACTTCATCACCTTCTGGAGTCATCCTCTTAAGTACTATATTAGATATTTTCCCATCTTCTATAGTAACTTCAGCTTCCTCATATCCAAACTCTCGCTTTTCACTCTGTCCTATATAGGTTCCATCCTTATAACTTACATCTTCATTAGATTTATCAGAGGAACCACAGGCAGTTAATGTTACTGTTAATGAAGCTATTACTAAAATTGACAGAAATACTTTTGTTATACGCCTCAAAAATATCACCCCTTTCTTATTTACTTTCCCTATTTACTTCCCTTTTTAATCCATTCTGCCACCATTACTGTACGTTTTGCTTGATGTTTTACTGCTTCTTTTACATCTTCTATCATCTTTCCATCTTGATCTATTGTTACACTTGTTCCATATGGATTTCCTCCTGCTACATATATTGATTTGTCAGTATAACCAGGAGTAACTATGATAGCTCCCCAGTGCATCATAGTTGTATAAAGACTTTTAATTGTAGCCTCTTGGCCACCATGAGCATTCCCTGCTGAAGCCATAGCAGATACAACCTTGTTAGTTAGTTTGCCTTGAGCCCATATTCCTCCTGTGGTATCTATAAACTGTTTCATTTGAGATGCAACATTTCCATAACGGGTTGGTGTACTAAATATAATAGCATCAGCCCATTCTAAATCGTCGTTTGTAGCTATTGGTACATCTTTTGTTGCTTCAACATGAGCCTTCCATGCTGGATTCGATTCAATAGCTGCTTGTGGTGCTAATTCCTCAACTTTTAATACCTTTACCTCTGCACCAGCTTCTATTGCTCCTTCTTCAGCCCATTTTGCTAATTGATAATTTGTTCCTGTGGAACTATAATATATAATCGCTAATTTTACTTTATTCATCAAAAATTCTCCTTTCTAAATAAATCTTTTTTATATTCTAAATACTTATATAAGATATTACCCTACTAAAGACAGCTTATTCATATTAATTAATTATAAATCTATTCTCATGAAAAATTTGGTACTTTAAATTTCTTAAAAATTTCCTTTAAACCCTCTTCAATTTCTTCCCTAGAAAAATTATTTTCCTCTAAAAAGTCATCCTCAAAATTATTTAATCTTTCATAAAAATCTAAGGCTAATTCCATATACCTTTTATTATCAGTATCTAAATTTTCAAATAGCAGATTTTCAGCCTTGTTTATTTTCCCTTGTTCCAATAGAATAATCAACTCCTTATGAATATAATCAGTTTTTGTATACTCTTCTAGGATTGGCAATTCATAACTCACCTCATCCTTGTTTAAAAACGTCTTAGCTAAAAATCTTACTAAATTTCTTATCTTACGCATTATATAATCTTGTTCAAACATAATATATGCCTCCTCCCAAAACACTTAACAAATTTGTATTATAAACATTTACTAAAACTACATCGCTCCAAGTACATTGTTCCACTAATTTAACCAAAAGACCTTTTTGTTTCTATATATATATATATCTAGATATAGTTTAGTACTTTCCGATGAAATATATGGTAAAATATCACTAATACTATACCATAATAAAGTAATCTCCTGATAGCCTATGCAAAAAACCTGTCCCTAGTACAGTGCCTAGGTATGCTTTGCACACCCATTGAAATATAATGACGTATAAAATATATTGACTTTGAAGAATTTAAAAACTTATTTCATAAAAATAAATCAACTAAGAAATAAGTAAATGAAGTCTATTAAAAGCAATTTTAAGGTATATAAAACATTAGTAAATATCCCTGGCTATGAAGTATTACTACATAGCCAGGGATATTATTCCCATCCCCACTATCCATTAAGATACACTTTCAAATTGACTATTGTATAGGGTATAATAAAATCCACCTTTTGCTAAAAGTTCCTCGTGGGTTCCTTTTTCAACAATATCTCCATCCTTCATCACCAATATTAAATCTGCATTCCTAATGGTTGAAAGCCTATGGGCTATTACAAATGAGGTTCTTCCTTTCATCAAATTATCCATAGCCTTCTGTATTAATAACTCTGTTCTAGTATCTACAGAAGATGTGGCTTCGTCCAATATAAGCACTTTTGGATTGGACAGTATTGCTCTTGCTATGGTAAGTAGCTGCTTCTGTCCTTGAGATATATTACTTGCTTCTTCGTTTATAACCATATTGTATCCATCAGGCAATGTCATTATGAATCTATGGGCATGGGCCATTTTAGCTGCTTCTATGACTTCTTCATCTGTAGCATCAAGCCTACCATATCTTATATTATCCATTATGGTGCCATTAAATAACCAAGTATCTTGAAGCACCATACCAAAATTTTTCCTCAAATCCTCTCTTGAAAAATCCCTTATATCTATGCCATCTAACAGTATTCTACCACCATTTAAATCATAAAATCTCATTAGAAGTTTTACTATGGTAGTCTTTCCTGCTCCTGTAGGTCCTACAATGGCTACCATCTGTCCTGGTTCTATGTCTTGAGTGAAATTTTTAATTATCAATTTATCTTCATCGTATCCAAATTTTACATTTTCAAAGGTTACTCTTCCCTTTATGTCTTCTAATTTTACAGGGGTTTTAGTATCTTCTACTTCTTCCTCTTCTTCTAAAAACTCAAATACCCTTTCCGCTGCAGCTATAGTAGATTGCAACACATTACTTATCTGTGCTACTTGAGTTATAGGTTGAGTAAAACTTCTTATATATTGAATAAATGAAAGTATGTCTCCAACTTCTATAACATTTCTAATGGTGAGCCATCCACCTAAAATAGAAACTCCAACATAGCCTAAATTTCCCACAAAGCTCATTATAGGCATCATCATTCCTGAAATAAATTGGGATTTCCAAGCTGATCCATATAGCTTTTGGTTAATATCTTCAAATTCTGAAATTACCTGATCTTCAGCATTAAATGCCTTTACTATATTTTGTCCTGCATATACCTCTTCTATATGTCCATTTACCTGCCCCAGATATTTCTGTTGCTCTCTAAAATATTTTTGAGATCTTTTTACCACAGTCATAATCAAAAAAGCTGAAATAGGTAAAATCAATAAAGCTACAATGGTCATCTGCCAAGATATGGATAGCATCATTATAAGCACCCCTATAAAAGTAGTGGCAGATGTTATTATTTGACTCATGCTTTGATTTAAGGATTGACTTACCGTATCTACATCATTGGTAATCCTTGATAATATTTCCCCATAGGGAACTGAGTCAAAATACTTTAAAGGTAATCTATTTATCTTTTGTGAAATTTCCTTCCTTAAGTTATAAGAAACTTTTTGTGCTACACCACTAACTATAAATCCTTGTATATAGGAAAACAAGGAGGATAGCCCATATAATCCTAATAAAATCAACAATATTCTTTTTATATAGCCAAAATCAATTCCTGGTCCTCCAGATATTTTGGATATCAATCCTTCAAATATCTTTGTTGTTGCTTTCCCAAGTACTTTAGGCCCTACTATTGAAAATATAGTGCTCCCAATAGCAAATACTATAACTATAATAAGTTTAATTTTATAAGGGCTTAAATAGTCAAGCAACTTGGAGAAAGTTCCTTTAAAATCCTTTGGCTTTTCAATTCTTCTATTTCTACTCATTGAAGTTCCTCCTCCGATAACTGAGACATAGCAATTTGCCTGTAAATATCGCATTTTTTCAATAGTTCTTTGTGAGTTCCTATACCTACTATTTCCCCTTGATCTAAAACTACTATCTTATCGGCATTCATTATTGTACTAATCCTTTGAGCTACTATTAAAATTGTACTGTCTTTAATTTCCCTTTCTATTGCACTTCTAAGGGCTGCATCAGTTTTAAAATCAAGTGCTGAAAAGCTATCATCAAATATAAATACTTCTGGTTTTTTAACTAAGGCCCTTGCTATAGACAATCTTTGTTTTTGACCCCCTGATACATTGGTCCCTCCTTGAGCTATTTCATATAGTATACCCTTTTCTTTTTCATCCACAATTTCCTTTGCTTGAGCTATTTCTATAGCTTTTAAAACATCTTCTCTAGTAGCATCAAAATTTTTCCCATATTTTAAATTGCTTTCTATAGTTCCTGTAAACAAAACACCTTTTTGAGGAACATAGCCAATTCTTTCCCTTAAATCCTTAAGTTCCATATCCCTTATATCAATCCCATCAAGTAAAATTTGTCCTTCTGTAGGATCATAAAACCTTGGAATTAAATTTATAAGGGTAGATTTCCCACTACCTGTACTTCCTATAAATGCAGTGGTCTCTCCAGCATTTGCAATAAAGGATATATCTTTAAGCACATATTCCTCTGCTCCTGGATATTTAAAACTAACCTTTTTAAACTCTATTGTTCCCTTCACATCTCCTGTAATCTTTTTAGGATTTTCAGGATTTTTAATAGTCACTTCTTCATCTAATACTTCTACTATTCTTTGAGCTGATACTGATGCCCTTGGTAATATTATTGAAATAGCAGATATCATTAAAAAGGACATAATTATCTGCATAGTATATTGCATAAAGGCCATCATATCTCCAACTTGTATAGCTCCACTATTTATTTCATGAGCTCCTACCCACACTATGAGCAATATTATACAATTCATTATAAGCATCATGGTAGGCATCATTATAGCCATCAATCTAGATACAAATAAATGGGTTTTAGTTAAATCCTTATTTACTTCATCAAATCTATCCTCTTCATATTTTTGGGTATTAAAAGCCCTTATGACCATAATTCCATTTAAAGCTTCCCTTATCACAAGATTAACCTTATCTACTAATTTTTGAATTACTTTAAACTTTGGCACAGCCATAGAGAACAAAACTATGACAAGGGCTAAAATAGCCACAACTCCTACTGCTATTATCCATGCCATAGAAGTATTGGTTTCTAAAACCTTTACAATTCCCCCAATTCCCAGTATAGGGGCATAAAACACTATCCTTAGTAGGAGAATTATAAACATCTGTACTTGTTGTATATCGTTAGTACTTCTAGTTATTAAAGAGGCAGTTGAATATTTATCAAATTCTGCATTTGAAAAAGATATGACTTTTTTAAATATTTTATCCCTTAAATTTCTTCCAAGGGAAGCTGAAACCCTAGCAGCTAAAAATCCAACAAATATTGATGCTACCATACCTCCTAAAGCAATAAGTAGCATCTTCCCACCTGTAGACAATATATATCTAGATTGGAGTTTGCTAATATCTATTCCTATTTCTTCATACTCTGATTTTATGAACTTTATTGCCGATTGAATTATCATACTATCTGGTATGTTTTCAAATTGCTTATTCATTTTTTCTTTCATTGCATCAAATTGTTCTTTAGGTAAATTTCCCAACACCATAAATGGATCTGTTCCTTCTGGAAGATCTTTGAAGGGACTTTCTATTTCCCCTTCTTGGGCACCAACTCCTTGAGGTACCCCTTCCTCTATACCATATAAAATCAATATAGATTTACTTAAAAAAGAATTCATCTTTTCCATATCCTCTTCAGAAACAGTATCCGATAATATATATAGGCTTTCATTTTCTAAAGCCTTATATTTTTTAGAATAATCCTTAAATTCCTGTTCAGTTAAATTACTTTTATCTATTAATTTATAATTTTTATCTACTATATTCTTTTCTTCTTCATCTAATAGTATCTTCAACTTTTCCATCTTTTCAGCTCTAATAACCTGAGGTACAGCATTTTCTATCCCATTTTGCTGTATTCCCACATTGACTATATTGGACATATAATCAGGAAGAGCAAGATCTGCCATAGCTTGAGCAAAAAGCAATCCTACTATTATTAACACCAATACAGTAAAAGGTTTAAGCTCTTTTATTATCTTGACCATATATTTCATTTCCTCCTAGCATAGTTTAAAATTTATCATCTATAAATTTTCCTTCCTCTTCAAATGCATCTATAATATTGTTTTTCATCTTTAAAAATAAACTTTTTAAAGTTTCTTTTTCTTCTTCTGTAAAATCTTTAAAGCACTCCCTTTCTATTTGTTTTACCACTTTAATGGTATCTTCACATACCTTTTTCCCTTTTTCAGTGAGATAAACCCTAGATACTCTTTGATCCTTAACATCTTTTTTACGAACTATTAAATTTGCCTTCTCCATTCTTTTAAGCATTACCGTTATAGTTGAAGGCTTTATCTTTAGTTTATTGGCTAGTTTTTTTTGGCTTAAACCATCTTCTTGATTTAAAATAAAAAGCATAGGTGGTTGACCTGGATAAACCCCTATTTCTTCAAGAAGTACATGAGTCCTATAATAATGGAATCTAATCACTTCCAAAAAAATATAATATGATGAATCCTTACTTAAAATCTCCATATTAACCTCCTATCTAAATAAATATATTTAGCCGGCTAAATATATGTACTTATATTAACACTAATATATATATTAGTCAATAAATATTTTTTAAACCTTTATTTAAGTATGTAGGGGTTTAAATCTTCTTTGACCTTTTCAGTAGGTCCAAAAGAAAAATCTCCCGTGCCCTTTATTACATCCTCTTCCATGGAACCAAAAAGTCCTGGTATAAAGACAATAGTATAATCCATTGTATTTCTCCTCTATACCAGGATATTTTGAAGTTGATAAAAATGTTATTAATCCCTCATTATTTTTATATCTATTGCTGTATCCTTCTCGTCAAACCATATAACTAGCCATTCACTATCTATTCTTACTAAACCCCTTTCAGCCCCTAAATAGTATACTATATTATCTACTTCCTTAAAATACTGAGTATCTGAAGGCTTACCTAATAATTTTATAATATCATCCTTAGACATATTTAAAATTTTATGTTTTTCTAATAAATCATCCACCATCCAAACTCTCTTATCCTGTTTTCCTATCCATTTTTCATAATTAAATTTGCTTTCAGCTTCATTGTATACTACCAAGCCAAAAGAAATTAACACAGGAAGTATAATTAGTATGAGATTAATAGTGATATGCTTTTTACTTATAAGACCTGAAGTCTTAAATAGTCCATATGTAATAAGAAGAAATAAAATAAATGGTACAAATATTCCTACTACGCTATATATATTAATTTCAGAATGCATAAACTTTATCCAAGATATAATTAGACTATAATAAATTAAATATAGGAACAATAATATTATGGATATGATTTTAGTTCTTTTACATATATTGTTATCTAACATGACAATCTCCCGTTATTAAATTTATCTTTTTGAATAATATAGTATACCTATTATTCCCACTAAAAAACTAACAATATTAGCCACTATGGCAAATGTCTTTCGTCTAGATTCTGAATGCTCTACTAAATATTTTTTAAATAATTTCGTTTCAATAATTAAAATTATTATTTCAAAAGGTATATAGAAGAATATAGCAGCCATAGAACCTTGTTTATACATAGCTCCAAATATAATAAAAGTTAGCAGTACCTGAGTTAATAAATTAATTAATACAAATGATTTCCAATTTTTCTTTAGACTAAAACCAAATAAAAGTAATATTAGCCCTTCAATTAATAAAGTCGTAGGGTAGGTAGTAAGAAATTGCTTAATATATGCAAGAACAATTGAATTTTCCCACAATTTTTTAGTATTATAATCAAAATATACTCTGCTATTAAATGCCTTTCTCTTTACAATATTTTCTGACACTATGGTTTCTCCATCTGCTGTTACTATGATTATTTTAAATCTATCAGGAACTCCTATATAACTAAAACTATGGACCATATTTTCTCCATCTTTTTTCCCAATAATATCGCCGAAAATAGGAACCTTAGTCCCTGTAACCATTGCAGGACGCCATCCATCTGAATTATAATTTTTAAGTATATTGTACATATCCGCCGAATATTTATCTTCCTCACGAATATTAGGATATAAGCCTTCCCCTTCATAATCCACTAATAAATCTAGATAGTATTCCACTTTTGGTGGATTTTTTACAATTATTTCAATAGAAGGTTTTGGACCTATATCTCCATAGACTATGCTAGGTAGTGCAATCATAAGAATAGTTGTAATAAGTATTATTCTAATTTTTTTCAAATAATTGCCCCCTTTGCCTTATTTTAAACTTATTATACCATAAATTTATGTTTCCAAGCTTGAATATTTTCGTGAGACAAGTAGAACCGTCAGATTCCGTAGAAAATCCAACAAAATATTGATAAATTATACTATAATTCACCTATTTTTATCTTATGCTTTCTGTTTTGCTTTAGAAAAATATAATCCCATCAATATAAATGCCACAGCAAATGACAATTGCATAAATATATTAAAGCTTATATCTGAAAAAGAATTAACTGTAGTACCATTTACTTTAACAAAATAATAAGTTGGGAAAAATTTCGCCAATAATAAAGTCTTCTCTCCTAAAAATTCTTGAGGCACCATTACTCCTGATATAAAGGAAGTAGCAAGGGATAATACTGTAGCTAATCCACTAATAACAAATTTATTTTTAGTAAAATTATTAATAAAAAAAGTAAAACACAATATGGTAAAAGAAAAAACTATAATATTTATTACATATTTAATAAAATCCACTTCTCCAATATATTTTCCCTTTAATACAATACTTCCCAAAATAAAAATCGATGTGATTATAGCAGCTATGGTCAGTTGTCCTAAATACAACTCCATATTAAAATTTAAAAATTTTTTTGAAGATATTTTCATTCTGCTATCTATATTTTCATCTGTAAAATCAGTCATTACCATCCCTATTATGGCTATATACATAGCTATAATTACATAGCTTGTAAAATTATAATAATTCCTAAACCATTCATTATTGATACTGTTATTTTTTTCTCTATTATTATTTGCCAACTTCACCTTTGCCTTTTCTCTTAATGCTAAATTTACATTAGCTAGATCAAACTTTCCATCTTCATAAGTAGCATTTGCAAACATAAGGAATTTGTTTATTTGATTTTGTATTTGCATAGATTCTATCTTTCTATCATCATTGTAAATTTTAATAGATTTTTCTTTGTTTATAACTTTTTCTTGAAAATCCTCTGGAATTATTATTATAGCATCTGCTCTTTCTAAAAATATCTGCTCCTTTATATAATCCTCATCATCTATGGTATCTACTATATTGTGTTTCCCTTCTAAATAAGCTTTTAAGCCAGTGGATAATTCACTATTAGAATTATCTATGATGCCAATATTTAATCTAGTTTCCATAAATTTGGGCTCTCTTTCAGTAGCACCTGATCCAGATATTAAAGACATGGAAAAAAATATTATAGTATAGCCAAGAATAGTCCATTTGTTTTTTAATGCTATTTTTATAAAATATTTATAAACTGTCATAGCTTTTCCTCCTTAAAAACATATAGGACAACAAAATTAAGACCCCACAATAACTGAATAAAATCATAATTCCTTCCCCTACAGTTTTAGTGCTTTCTAAAATATTTATCCTATACAAATTATTGCTAATTATGGAAATGGGATTTATCCTAGCTAAAATAGGTATATGTTCATCTATTACATCTTTCATCCAAGGCCCCATCATTCCAGATAAAAAGGATAAAAACAAAGTACTAGCAACACCAATTAAAATCTTTGTATTCATACTCTTTTTATTGGAAACTCCAATAAACATCCCAAGGGATACCCCAAACAAATTTCCAATTATAATAAGAATAATGCTGTATTTTATATTTTTAAGTAAATCAATTTTTAAAACATATTTTACAAATAAAAGCAGTACTCCATTTGCCAATAGATTCAAAAATAAAGCAACTATCACTCCTGCTAGTAAAAAATTTTTCTTTTTAAGAGGAGTACTATTGACTCTTACCCCTATATTAGATAAATTAGCTTGAGTTAAACTAACAGTTGAAATACCCGCATTAATACTATAAGTAGAAAACATGGCAATTAAGGAAAAAAATGCTACTATTATGGAATTTGCCTTTTGATTTCTATCTACAATATAATTAGCTTCAAAATCATAATTTTCAATAGGTCTATTTAATTTTTCCATTTGTTTTATTTGCTCTATTATTTCTTTAATAATTGTTTGATTTATTCTAGATTTCTTCACAGTTAAGTTTAAATCTTCGTCTATAAAACCGTGAATTTCTTCATTGTCTAGTTTCTCTATTACTTCCTCATCAGTTATTTTATGAATATTTATAAATTCAATCTCTTCCAAGACCTGTTCAATGGGATTTTCATCAACTATTCCTACATCTATATTTGTTAATTCTATATCCATCATTCCACTAAAGGCAATATTAAAAAACATAGCTAAAATTAATGGATATAGCATTACCCAAAAAGAAAATCCAGCATCTCTAAGTAAGTTTTTCCCTTGATATATTATATTTCTAATTAAATTTTTCATCTAATCCCTCAACTCCTTCCCAGTTAATTCTAGAAATACATCATTTAAAGTAGGTAACTGACTTTGGAGTTTTGTATATACCAATTGATTTTCCTCTATAAAATTCATAAGATTAACTAAATTATTAAATCCATTTTCAAATTTTATTATATAGTCCTCCCCAGCTTTTTCTATGTCCATTACATGAAGTATATTTTTCATATTCTGAACTGTTTCATCTTCTATTTCTGTAAATCCAACTACTATTTTTTCAGAAGTACTTATCATAGACTTTAATTCTTCATTTGTACCAGAAACCAAGCCCCTACCTTTATCCATTATAATAATCCTTTTACAAAGTCTTTCTGCTTCTTCTAAATAATGAGTTGTATATATAATAGTACTGCCTTCATCATTTAACTTCTCTATACCATTTAATATGAAATTACGGCTTTGAACATCTACTGCAACAGTAGGCTCATCTAAAAATATTAATCTAGGTTTATGTGCTATACCGCAAGCAATATTAAGTCTCCTCTTTAAACCTCCACTTAATTTTTTAGGATAAAATTTAGTATAATCTTTTAATCCTACAAATTCTATGGCTTCTTCTACATATTGTTTTCTTTTATTTTTATAATCTATATATAGTCCGCAAAAATAGTCTATGTTTTCTATTACAGTTAAATTTTCAAAAACTGAAACCTCTTGAGGTACTAAACCTATTTCTCTTTTAATATCATAAGAATTGGGAGTCATCTTTTCTCCAAAAACTCTGATCTCGCCTTTATCATAATTTAATAAAGATAATATACAATTTATAGCTGTAGTTTTACCACAACCATTTGGACCTAAAAGGCCTAGAATTTCTCCTTCTTCTACTTCCATATTGAAATGATCAAGGGCGATTAATTCTTTATATCTTTTAACTAAATTTTTTACCTCTACTACCATCTAAATACCTCCTCTATCTCTTAAGATTATTATATAATGGTTAAGGTTTCCATTGTAGTGTCTAAAGTTAGAATCTTGTATGACATTTGTCATAGAGTTAATTGTATTTTTGAAATTTCATTAGTATAATGGAATAAAGGTGGGAAATTATATGAGAAAATTTGTAGAAAAGTTTTTAATCATTCTGTTTTGCCTATATAATACATATAAAATAAATCCAGATAAAAACTTAGCTTTTTATTTTCTTATAAGCCTTATTCTTTCTTTGCTTTTAGATTTATTACATACGAAAAAGAGAAGAATTTTTCTTTACATTTTATTTATAATGCTATGCTTTTTCGATAATTTATTTATTTTTTATTTACCTTTGATTTTATATAATATTTATTTAGATTTTGGCATATATACTATATTAGTCACACCTTTAATTCTAATGATTTCCCCTATAACAAATTTAATGGTTTCTATTATTTCTATTTATTTTTCAGAAATGTCTAAAAAGTATAAAATTATTTTAACTGAAAATAAAATAGTAAGAGATAAACTAACAGAAGATAATATTTATCTAAAAAAATATAATGAACAATTAAAAATAGATAAGGAAAAAAATATACAAATTGCCATACTTACAGAAAGAAATCGTATTGCAAGAGAACTTCATGATTCCATAGGTCATGCCATAAGTAGTAGTATACTTCAAGTAGAAGCCTTAAAGATAATCTCCAATGAAAATGCTGTCATATCTGGTTTAAATACATTACAAAACACCTTATCTAATGGTATGGAAGATATTAGAAAAAACATACACAATCTTTATAGCGAATCTTTAGAATTAAAATCTCAAATTGAAAAACTTTGTAGAGAAATTCCAAATATAGACACAGAAATTATCTATAATTTAGAAGACGATCTAGATTATAATTTGAAATTTGATATTTTATCTATTGTAAAAGAAGCAATAACCAATTGCATTAAACATTCCAACGCTACAAAATTAAAAATAACTTTACTTAGTCAGCCAAAATTTTATTCTATTGTCATAAAGGATAATGGAAGTATATTTGATGAAAATGCTTTCAAAAACTCTAAAGGTATAGGACTTATGTCTATGGAGGATATAGCTAAAAAATATAATGGTTTTTTAAATTATAAATTTGATGATGGTTTTCAACTACATTTAACTTTAATGAAAGGTGATATTGTATGAATATAATTATTATAGATGATGATCCTTTGGTAGTAGAATCTTTAAAAACAATTATAAATGCCAATGGTATAAATATATTAGCAATAGGATACGATGGTCTAGAAGCAGTAAAATTATATGATAAATATAGACCAGATTTAATGCTTATGGATATTAGGATGGAAAAAATGAATGGGATTGAAGCTACTAAAGAAATTTTAAAAATAGATTCGAATGCTAAGATTTTATTAATCACTACTTTTCAAGATGAAGAGTATATATACCATGCTATCAATTTAGGCTGTAAAGGTTATATATTAAAGCAAAACATTAAGGGAATTATTCCAGCTATTAATGCAGTATACTCAGGGAATATGGTCTTTGATTCTAAAATTGTAACTAATATTAAAAAATACACTAAAAAAAATGTAGCCATAGATTTATCTGATAGAGAATATGAAATTTTACTTCTAGTAGCAGAAGGATTGAATAACAAGGAGATTGCTGAAAAGCTATATTTAAGTGAAGGAACTGTTAGAAATTATATTTCTAATATACTAGATAAACTAGAACTTCGGGATAGAACCCAACTTGCTATATATTATTATAAAATGAAATTCGGTATAGAGTAGAAAAGGGAGTATCAGAAAATAACAAATTCCAACTCCCAAATAAAAAATAGATAAACTTTACTTATTTTTTTAAATACACCTTTTCTGCAATTTTAACTGCTTCCCTTGCATCTTTAGCATAGTAGTCAGCATTTATCATATTAGCATAATTTTTATTAAGAACTGCTCCTCCTACCATTATTTCACAATCAATTCCTTTATCCTTTATAGCCTTAATTGTTTTTTCCATATTTACAACTGTAGTAGTCATAAGGGCACTTAAGCCTACAAGCTTTACATCATGCTTTAGTATAGCATCTATGATAGTTTCTGTAGGTACATCTTTGCCTAAATCAATTACTTCAAATCCATAGTTTTCTAACAAAATTTTAACTATATTTTTTCCTATATCATGTATATCCCCTTTTACAGTTGCTAAAACTATTTTTCCTTTATATATCTTTTCCTCTCCCTTAGATTTCATATGGGATTTTATTACTTCAAAGGATTTTTTTACAGTTTCTGCAGATTGAATTAATTGGGGTAAAAATATATCTCCTCTTTCATATTTTTCTCCAACTTCATCTAATGCTGGTATAATATGACAATCAATAATATCTAAAGGCTCTAAAGTTTCTAATAATTTTTCTGTACTTTTAACTACTTCTCCCTTTAGTCCATCAAATATTATGGTTTTAATATCCTTCTCATCTAATGAATCCAGCGTAAGTTCACTTTTCTCCTTTGGTTGAGATTTATAAAAACTAATATATTTTTTTGCCTTCTTATCAGAATTAGATAATACTCTAAAAGCTCTAATGGAATCCATCATTTCTTCATCCTTAGGATCTAAAATTGGCATATCCAAACCATAAGTTAAAGCCATAGTTAAAAAAGTCCTATTTAATAATTTCCTATTGGGCAATCCAAAGGATATATTGCTTACTCCAAGTAAAGTCTTAACTCCATATAATTCCTTTATCTGTTTTATAGCGTTTAAAGTCTCAAAAGCCTGGGATTGATTTACTGATGCTGTGAGGGTAAGACAATCTATTATTATATTGTTTTTTTCTATGCCATAGCTTTCAGCTACATCCAATATCTTTTTACAAATTTTAACTCTTTCTTCACAATTTGAAGGTAGTCCCTTTTCATCCATAGTCAATCCAATTACATTTGCACCATATTTTTTAGCTATTGGAAATATACTCTCCATGGTAGCCCTATCCCCTGTGACAGAATTGATTATAGGCTTTCCATTGTAAATCCTTACAGCTTTTTCTATTGTTTCTGGATTTGAACTATCTATTTGTAGGGGAACATCCAAAATTCCTTGAATTTCCTTTATCATCTTTTCCATAATTAAAGATTCATCTATCTCAGGTACTCCTGCATTTATATCCAATATATCTGCACCAAGTTTTTGTTGTTCTATTGCTTCCCTCAATACATAATTCATATCCTCATTTATCAATGCATTTTTAAGGGATTCTTTGCCTGTGGGATTTATCCTCTCTCCTACTACTTGTATACTTCCATCAATAAATATAGTGTTGGTGGCTGAACAAACAGTAGTATAATCTTTAGGTAAAATATTTAAAGGTTTCATGCCTTGTAATTTATGGGAAACAGCTTTTATATAATTAGGATTTGTACCACAACAACCTCCAAATATTGAAACACCTCTATTTGCCATATTGACAATTTCTTTTGAAAATTCCTCTGGTGTTATATTATATATGGTATTTCCATCCTTATATATTGGAAGTCCAGCATTAGGTCTAGCTATAACTGGAATGGAAGCATATTTTAATATTTCATCTATTATAGGATGAAATTCATTAGGTCCTAGGGAGCAATTAATTCCCAATGCGTCTACTCCCAATGCCTCCAATACAAATACCATGGTTTTAGGATCTGTACCCATCAATGTCCTTTTATTATCCTGAAAAGTCATAGTTGCAAAAATAGGTAAATTGCTATTTTCTTTTGCAGCTAATATGGCTGCTTTCATTTCATACAAATCGGACATGGTTTCTATTAGTATTAAATCCACACCCATACTATTGCCTACTATTATTTGTCTTTTAAATACTTCATATGCCTTTTCAAATTCCAATGTTCCTATGGGCTTTAAAATCTGCCCTGTAGGTCCTATATCCAATGCAATAAATTTATCTTTTGCTGCTTTTCTTCCAATATCTATCCCTCTTTTTATAATTTCCTCTACAGAATATCTACTATCTTTTAATTTTAATTCATTAGCCCCAAAGGTATTGGTAGTTATAATATCAGCTCCTGCATCTATGTAGCTTTTATGTATATCCAATATAATATCTGGTTTTTCAATATTAAATATTTCTGGATTATCTCCAGGCTTTAATCCTCTCTGCTGTAGCATAGTGCCCATGGCTCCATCAAATAATAAAAATTTTCTACCTATAATATCTATTATATTTCCCATATTCTTCACCTCCGCAAATTTAACCTTTTTTATATATACATTCATCTACCTGAGAACAATTTTCACAACTTATATTAAAAGATTCTAGATCTTCCTTTAATCCAATAATTGCTGTAACAGATTTTCTTGGTATCATTATCATCTGTTCTGTTACAGTTAATCCAATCCTATCCCCTTCCAATAATTTTAACAATTTAGGCTGTATGCTTAAAGGAAGATCCCCATATCCTGGACTATATCTAGATGTTATATTTAATTTGTATTTTTCATTGGCAATATATTGTATCTTATGTTGAACCTCATCACATACCCTTTCCACCAATGCAGTTCCACAAGCATCTAATACAAAACTTCTGGTTAAATCCCAACTTTTATAGTATTCAATTTTTCTATCAACTAATGGACCTAATGTAACTCCCATCAATGCACATTTAAAACAGTCCTTTAGGTGCTTTTTTATGCTATTCCCTTCAAGATATACATTAGTTCCTTTTAGCAATATTTTTTCTTCAATAGTATCTATATCCAATAGGGTATACATATATTTAGGATAAGCTACTTTTAAGATTTCCTCTATACCATCTTTTACATATGCCCTTAATTTAAAATTGGCTAGTTTAGGATTTACCCCTAAATATCTTAATACTTCATTTTCATCTATATACATCTATATCACCTAACTTTTATATGATACACTCCTTTTCTTCTGTGACAGCACATCTTATCTTAGAAATACCACCTATTATCCTATTGGCAACATCAGGTTTATTCATAGTATATAAGTGGATGCCTTCTACTCCCCAGGATAGTAAATCAATTATTTGTTCTGCTGCATATATAATTCCGGCTTCTTTTAATGCTTCTGGTTGATATTCATATTTATCTATAATTCTAATAAATTTTTTAGGTAGAGAAGAGCCAGATAAATACACCATCTTTTTAATTTGATTTTTATTAAGTACAGGCATTATACCAGCCATAATAGGGATATCTATGCCTTTTTTTATCAATTTATCTCTATAGTTATAAAATTTCTCATTGTCAAAAAACAATTGAGTAATTAAAAAATCAACTCCACAATAAACCTTTTGTTTTAAATTTTCAATATCTTTATTTAAACTATCACATTCTATATGCCCTTCTGGATAACAAGCAGCCCCTATTGAAAAATCTCCAAATTCATTTATATGCTTTATCAAATCCTTAGCATATTCATAATCTTTTTTATATTCAAATCCATGGGCAGGTGGATCTCCTCTTAAAGCCAATATATTGTTTACATTATTTATTTTTAATTCCTTTAATATCGATTCAGTTTCAGCTCTAGTAGAAGTATAACATGTTAAATGAGCTAATGCTTCTATTTTATATTCATTTTTTATTTTAGAAGCCATTTCTATAGTTCTATCCTTACTACTTCCTCCAGCACCATAAGTAACACTTATAAAATCTGGATTTAATTCTTCTAACCCTTCTATAGTATCATACACTACTTCAATAGGATATTCTTTTTTTGGAGGAAATATCTCAAAGGATATAACTGGACTTTTAATTGAAAAAAGATCTCTTATAAACATATAACTCCCCCTTTATCCATCTATTCTTGAATAAAAATAATCTACACCTAATCCTTGAGCTTTATTAATTATTTCATCTACATTTTTTCTTGAAAGCCATTCAAATATTGCTATTACATTTTTATTCTCTTTAATTAATTTACATTGACTATATTGAACTATGTCTTCTAATAACAGATCAATATCCTTTACATCTTTAAAAGTAAATCTAAAATAATATTTTCCATCAAATCCTAAAGGTTTATACTCCTGTGTATTATCATCAATATTTATATTTTCACTCTCATAAATTCCTTTTATAATATTTATTACATCCAATATTATAGAATTTGCTGTAGGATTTTTCCCTGCTCCTTGACCATAAAAATGTAATTCTCCAGTATTTAATCCATTTAATAAAATTAAATTAAATGCATCCTTTACACTAAAAAAAGAAGAATCCTTACTAACCAATACTGGTTCTACTGCTGCATAGATGTTCCCATCTTTAATTTTAGATTTCCCAATGAGCTTAGGGGTTAAATCCATTTCTTTAAAAGCATATATATCTTCAACTGCTATTTTATCTATCCCATAACAATCAATATAATCAAAATTTACCTTTTGCCCATAAGCAACAGTAGACAATATGGATAATTTTCGAGCTGTATCATAACCTTTGATATCATCTGTAGGGTCTAATTCTGCATAGCCTTTATGTTGGGCATCCTTCAAAGCTACATAAAAAGGTAGTTCTTCTTCATACATTTTTGTCAAAATATAATTTGTAGTCCCATTCAATATTCCTTCTATTTGCACTATATTATCCACTTCTATCATCTGTTTCAATGGATTTATGATGGGGATTCCCCCTCCTACACTAGCTTCAAATAAAAATGCTTTTCTTTTTTGTTTTGCTAAATATTGAAGTTCACATAGATTAGGAGCTACCACAGCCTTGCTAGCCGTCACTACATGTTTATTGTTTTCTAAAGCATTTTTTATACAATTGTATGCAACTTCTCTATCACTTAAGGCATCTATAACAATGTCTATTTCTTCATCATCTAATATCTCTTTAGGATTTAAAGTTAGTAAATTGTCATCTATATCCACAAATCTTTCCTTTTCCTTATGTTTTATTAATACCTTTTTAATTTTAATATCTTTATCCAATTGATTTTTAAAAAACAAACCTTGTTGATTAATAATTTCATATACTCCAGAACCCACAGTACCTAAACCTAAAAGTCCAATATTTATCATTTACATTCTCCTTTCCTCAATAAACACTCTAAAACCCAATTTGTAAAAAATAATATACGATGAGCTTTCCATTTCATTTTAGGAACTTCATCTACATCATCAAAATAATTCTTAGGAATATTAATAGATTTACCTAGTATGATATCCCGCTTATATTCCTTTTTTAAAGTATCCCTATCATATTCAAAATGTCCTGTTAAATATATCTCCTTTAAATCTTTACTTGCTATTAAAAAAGCTCCTATTTCGTCGTTCGTTGCCAATATATCCAATTTATCTTCATATCCTTTTATATGTTTTTCATGGATTGAGAAATATCTTGAATGGGGAACTAAAAATTCATCATCAAATCCCTTTAAAAGTTTATGATCTTTTCTAACAATATAATGAGGGAATATACCAAATATCTTATTGTCCACATTATTCTTTGGTATATTATAATGATGATATAAACCAGCTAAAGCTCCCCAACAGATATATATGGTTGATTTAATATTGTTTTTAGAAAATTCCATTATGGATTTAAGTTCTTCCCAATACTTCACTTGATGAAATTCCTTTAATTCTAAAGGAGCTCCTGTTATTATCAATCCATCTAAAAAGTTCTCATCTATATCATTAAAAGTGATATAATTTTCTTTTAAATATTCAATATCACAATTTTTAGGAATATAAGTTTCTAATCTAAAAAAATGCAAATTCACTTCCATTAAAATTTCAGAAAATATAGTGAAAAACTGCCTTTCTGTTTCAATTTTGTTAGGCATTAAATTTAATATACCTATATTAGGAACTTTAATTTCATCTTTAAAATCCATATTAACATCACCCTCATACTAAACTAAATGCCCTTTCAAAATCCTGAATAATATCCTCTATATTTTCTATACCTACAGATACCCTTATCATATCTTCCGAAATTCCTGATTTTTTTAGCTCTTCTGTATTTAATTGTCTATGAGTAGTTGAAGCAGGATGAAGTACAGATGTTCTTACATCTCCTAAATGTACCACTAATGAAACCAATTCTAAATTTCTCATAAACTTTTCGGCTGCATCTTTACCTCCCTTTATTCCAAATGTAAGTACTCCACTTCCCCCTAAAGGTAAATATTTTTTACTCAATTCATAGTCAGGATGTTCTTTTAATTTTGGATAATTGACCCATGATACTTTTTCATGCCCCTTTAAGTATTCTGCTAATCTTAATGCATTTTCACTGTGTTTTTCCATTCTTAAATGTAAAGTTTCAGTCCCAATATTTAACATAAATGCATTGAAAGGACTTAAGGTACATCCTATATCTCTAAGGAGCTGACTTCTAGCCTTAGTTATATAAGCCTTCTCCTTAAATTGTTCATAATATCTTATGCCATGATAACTTTCATCAGGTTCTGTTAATTCTGGGTATTTACCATTATCCCAATTAAAATTACCTCCATCTACTATTACTCCCCCTACATTATTAGCATGACCATCTATATATTTAGTGGCTGAATGTACTACAATATTTGCTCCATATTTAAAAGGCTGACATAAATAAGGTGTAGGAAAAGTATTATCAACAATTAATGGTACATCTAGTTTTTTTGCAATAGTTGAATACTTTTCAAAATCAAGCACGTTTAATGCAGGATTTCCTATAGTTTCTGTATAAACAGCTCTTGTGTTAGGTTTTGCATAAGAAAGTATCTCCTCTATATCTAAATTAGGCTCTACAAAGGTAACTTCTATCCCGTATTTTTTTAAAGTTGTAGATAAAAGAGTATGAGTACCACCATACAATGTAGATGTAGCAAGTATATGTTGTCCTTTAGTGCATATATTAAGTATTGCAATAGTTATAGCTGCTTGACCTGATGAAGTAGCTAATCCCCCTACTCCACCTTCTAATTGGTTTATTTTTTCTTCAAAAACTGCTACTGTAGGATTGCTAATCCTAGAATACATATGTCCTTCTTCCTTTAAATCAAAAATATCTGCTAATCTACCTGGATCATCATACTTGTATGTAGTGCTTTGATAAATAGGAAGCACTCGTGGTTCTCCTGCTTTTGGATTATATCCTCCTTGTACACATATTGTTGCTTTTTTCCAATTTCTTTTCATTTTCATATCCCCTTTCTAAAAAATAAAAAACACTTCTAAGAAATAAGAAGTGTTTACAATATAAAACAAATCTTCTTATCTCTCAGCTTATAGCTGCAGGATTTAGCACATCACCAGTATCTACTGGCTGTTGCTGGGCTTCATTGGGCCAGTCCCTCCACCTCTCTTGATAAGAACTAAAAAAATCCTCCCTAACATCTTAGGAAGGATTTTATCTCAATATCCAACTTATCGATGTTAGCAGAACCACCTTGTTAAAAACAACAGGTTGGTGTAGGATCAACGAGCTAACTCTCTCCCCTAACTCTGGATAAGAACATATTTAATTTTCAAATGTATTAAATAGTATACTATCATCAAGTATAAAATATGTCAACAATTTTTGTGAAATATTTTCCTCTTAGCATTTGTATAGCTTT
>ERZ795062.759-NODE-759-length-25143-cov-170.421995_pt1 | contig 25143 bp, 22 predicted proteins | sample MGYA00375146_ERZ795062 | MGnify/ENA primary metagenome ERZ795062 (study PRJEB30191, sample SAMN05720281) | activated sludge metagenome | isolation source: Anaerobic digester | place: USA | collected 2015-07-16 ... | reverse complement strand
GGGTGGGTGTAGACGTTCATCCTCCCCTCGCGGATGAAGCCAATTAAGGTCATACCGCAACCTTCGGCTAAGGCTGCAGCTTCACACGTCGTCGCCGATACGCTGCCCAAAATGGGAATGCCTGCCAGCGTCACCTTGCTTACAAGCTCGCACATGAGCCTTCCGGAGATCAAAAGGATACATTCGCCCATGTCGACGTCCTGCATCAACGCCCTGCCGATGACCTTTTCGACGACGTTGTGCCTACCGATGTCTTCAACCAAAAAATGTCTTAGGCCGTCGCGGCGCAAGAGCAAGCCGGCATGAAAGGCGCCCGTCTTTCGATAAAGAAAAGCTTCCTGGAGATGTTTAACGCCTTCAAATATCGTATCTGCGCTCGTCTTCCAACTCGGCGCCATATATGAAGCTTTAAGGGTATCAGGCCCGGGCGCGGCCTTTAAAATCACGTTTACCGCGTTGCCGTAAACGTCCATGCTTGCCACGTCGCCATAACGCGTTATAAGGCCACAGGAAAACATATGCCCAACGGCAAGCTCTTTCATGTCGCCTTCTGAGGCCCTTAACGTGGCAAAAAGACGGCCACATACGTTTATAAAGACATCTTTTTCGTGGGCTACGATGTCCGCATCAAATGACCATGATCTGTCTTTTGCGTAATACTTAAAGATGTTTTTTTCGCTGAAACCAACCGACATGACGAAACCTCCCATGAGACCGACGTCACCATCTCTTGATCAGCGAAGGCAAGGCGCCTTTATGGATGCAGTCAAGCAGGTACAAAAAAAGCCCCGAAACGGTGAGGTCTGCCGTCGTGCCCGGGTTTCTCTTGTTGCCGACGCGTCTGAGGTAAAGGTCAAATTTGCGCACAGCTGCCTTGCCGGTTGCGCTGTAAAGTCCCCCCGTTTTTAGGACTTCAGCTGCCCTTTTTGAGACCTTTGCCGCCTCCGTGATGCCAAGCTTCCTTGCGATCAAGGTGTCGGCCACCTCAGACAGTATCGTCAAAAAGGCCTGCACTATGGCGTCGCGCAAGGGCAATCCTTTATTTAGCGCTTCCCATATGGCAGGTAGGGATATCTCAAAGGTTACGGAAAAGTTCGTCACGTACTCCCTGGCGATCGAATCGCGATGTGCCGCTTCTGCCATGGCTTGCTTTAAGGGGATGCCGGCGTGAGCCTGCGAGACGTCGTACCGCTCTACCTTGCCCATGCCTCCTGCGCCTGACAGCCTGATGGCCTCGTACACGCAGTCAGCGTCCCCTTCCGTCAAGTTGTCTAAGACGCCTTCAAGCGAGCTTCTAATGGCATCGAAACTTCCGTCAGCCTCACAGCTTCGGGCAGCCTTGCAAAGCGGCGCCAAAAGAAGCAAAATGCCCAAGTTTACGTTCGTTGAGGTAAGCTTCGACTTGTCTTTAATACAACAAAGGACGAGCTCGCCCACGGAAAGCTCGTCTAGTCGCTGAAACGAAGTGCCCATGGCTACCGCCCCGGCAAAAAAATCAAAGGGATTTGAGTCGCTAAAAGCCCCTTCTACGTGGACGTTGCCGGGCTTTTTGGCGCACACCTCAAATATGCAAGCAAGTTGAGCTGCCCAGGTGATCTCTTTGGTATCGTACATCATGGATTTAACCCAAGCAGTGCCTCTACGATCGTCGAAGCGATATCCGGCTTTGCCACCTGCTGCAATCCCCTCCAGCCGGGGATGCCGTTTACCTCAAGCAGGTAAAGCTCTCCTTCCTCTGACGGCAGTATGTCGACTCCCGCGTAGAAGGCCCCAACGGCGTCGGCAGCCTTCAAGCTCAAGTCGATCAGATTTTCGTCAGGGACTAGCAAGCTAGCTTGAGCACCTAAGGCCACATTGCACCTCCAGTCGTAGGATAGCCTTTCCATGGCGGCTATGACGCTGCCGTTTACCACAAAGGTCCTTATGTCCCTGTTTCCGTGAGGTATGAACCTCTGAAGGTAATATACGTATCTATATTGATTCAGCGCCATGAACACCCTGTGTGCCGTTTCGGGGTCGCTAACCCTGGTCATGCCGCGTCCTTCCGAGCCAAACACCGGCTTTACCACGACGTCTCCGCCAAGCTCCGCGAAGGCTGCCATGGCGTCGTCGTACCTTTCGGTGACGCATGTTTCAGGAACCCTTAAGCCGGCCTTTGAAAGCAAAGCGGTGGCGTACATCTTATCCACCGTCTTTTCCAAGGCGTCAGGCGAGTTGATCACCCTGGCTCCCTTGACCTCCTCGAGCACGTGAAGCAGGTCGACGCGAAAAATCACCTGCTCAAGCGACCCGCCCGGTAGGGAGCGGACTAAGATCACATCCCCAAGGTCTGCTTCGTTGACGGAAATGAGATCGTCGTTTATTAAAGCCTTGAGGTCCCTCGTGCGCAGCACGTTTACGCTGACGTTTCGTTCCGCGAAGGCTTTGATTAAGACCTCGACGTGCCAGGCGTTTGCGGCTCCAAGGATGGTCGCTTTCATCTAAACCATTCTCGCCTAAGAAGCTGCGCGTTTTCCCTTCCCACAGAAGAAAGGTGGCCGGTCGCCAAGTTGTTAATCGTCACGACGGCGGGGCTAAAAAGCATCGGGTCTACCTGGTAGAAGTCGTAGTTGTATCTTTTAAAGAGGTCCAAAAAGGGCAGGCCGTAATCGCTCGACGACGAGGAGGGAAGCTTTTCGACAAGCGAGTCGACGGCAACCTCGTCACGCAGGGTGATCCATACCTTTCCCCCGTATAAGACCGCGTCGTTGGTCCAGCCCATGGCCGTCATGAAATCCTCCGGCAAGGGAGGAATGGGGCATGTGCCAAACCCGTGCAAGACCTTAGAGACGTCGTAACCCAGCTCAAAGAGCTTGTGCAGTGCGGTTTCAACGACCCTTGATACTATCTGTATGCTGCCTGCCAGAGAGTTGGTGGGCGCTATCAGCACGTAAAGGTTGCTAATATCCACCTTGCAGCAGGCTGCTACCGTCTCAAGCAGGCTGTCTGGGGGAAATTTGGAAGATTCAATGGCAAGCACCGCCACGGACGACCTTTCCCTGTAGCCAAGCGTTGCATAAAGGGGTTCATTGCCGTAAAGCGACCTTGCAGGGCCGGAGCCCAAGGCATAAAAGCCCTCGCCCTTGAGCGCCCAGCCGGCGTACTGCGAAGCCAGGCAGGCAACGGAAGGATTGGCGACCTTTACGACGACGGATGGGACGGAAAGCTCAAGGTCAACGGCAAAGCTCACGCTTCCCAATCCCCCCAGGCAGGCCTCGGCAAAAAGCCTGCCCGCCTCATAGGAACCCCTTGAATTTATGCCTGCGTCCACGATGGTAGCCCCGCAGCCTGCCTTAAATGCGGATACGCCCACTTCGTCAGACCTGTCGATCATTTCTTTGACGCGCTTAAAGGCCGATTCGTTAAGGTTTATCAAGGATCAATATCTCCCCTTTCCCAAGTGCAGACATGTCGCCTGCATACCTCCTGTAAGGCCCGTTTAACATTTCCTTTGTGACGGCAAAGCCCAGATCGCTCAAAAATTTAAGATAAAGCTTTAAATAAACGGGCGTGTAAAGGCAGCTATAAAGAAACGTTGGAAGGACCCTTTCGGTGCCGCCCAAGGATACGATGCTTCCCCTCTTCATGCCTCCGCCGGCGTTAAGCCCCATCTTGCCGAACACGACCATGGTCCCCGCTATCATGTTTGCACCTGCAAAGTCTCCGGCGTCGCCGGAAACGGCTATAAGGCCCCTTCTCATGCCCTCCCCCGCCCTGCTTCCCACCGAGCCGAACACGGCGATAAGCCCTCCCCTCATTCCCTTGTTGTTTCCGGGAAGAGGGGAGCCGAGCATCGCCTTGGCGTTGCCGTTTACGATCACTGTGCCGCCCGACATCTCGCAGCAGCAGCGCGGCTCAAGGTTGCCGTTAACGACCAGCGTGCCGCCCTTCATGTGCTGGGCCAGATGCATGCCCGCGTCTCCGTTGACTATCACAAGCCCCCAGGTCATGTTTTCGCCTATGTGTTTTACGTGCTTAAGGTCGCCCTCAAAGATGAGCGCCTCGTTGCCGTCCACGGTGACGTCAAAGACCTCGCCAAGCTCCACGACGTCTTTTCCCGCATGTATCTTTAAAGCGCAAATTTCATTGACGCTTAGGCCCAACACCGTCTCGGGCAATATCCCGTCAACTTCTATCGGGATCGTGCCGGCCGTCTTTAAACTCAAGGTAACGCCATTGCTAACTGAAACGGTCCTTGCCAAGGTACATAAGGCACAACTTTGCATGAGCTTCACCCCGATGTTTTGTGCTATACGTTTTGCAATTTATCCCCCTGCCACAGCTTGAACCTGCCCACTAAGTTCTTAAGGGACAATGCCAGTTCCTCCATATTTCTTGCCCTGTCGCTTAAATCCGATGCCGAGTCGGCAAGCTGCGACATGGCCTTTTCTGCTTCAACTACGAAGCCCTTTATCCTCTCCACCTCGGTAGATATGCTTTGCAGGGTGGCCGATATCTCCTCCGATGACGCGGCCTGTTCCTCGGAAACTGCCGACAGGTCGTTTGCGGCCGATGACACCTTTTTGAGATTTTCAAGGATGGCGCTTATCGTCTCCATCGTCGCCTTAGCCCTTTGGTTTGCGTCGGCGGAGGTGCTTGAGCCGGCCCTTACCGAATTTATCACGCTTTGAAGCTTCAGAGACATATCTCCCATTTGGCGGGATACGTTGCTTGCAACGTCGCTTGATTCGTAGGCCAATTTCCTTATCTCCTCGGCCACCACGGCAAATCCCTTGCCGCCGGCTCCGGCCCTGGCTGCCTCGATGCCGGCGTTCAAGGCCAGCATGTTCGTCCTCGTGGCTATTCTCGAGATGTTCTCCAAAAGCTGATTGATGTCCTCGATCTTTTGCGCCAGCTCGTTTACGGTAGCGATGCTTTGAAGGGATTCCTCAGCTGCCCTGTTTATCCTCTCGCTCATCTGGCCTATGACCGCTAAGCCCTCTTCGGCGGACTTGGACGCATCCGCTATCTCCTTGGCGATGTCCATGGTCCTTGCCGCTGCGATCTGATTTCCCGAAGCCACCTCCTGAACGCCCGCGTTAAGGGAGCTCATGTCGGAGGCAAACCTTTCCATCATCTTCGACAGCTCGGTGATTTCGTCAAGCAACCGGCCGGCCACGCTGTCGTCCTTGTTGGCCATGGAAAGCACGGTCTTTGAGAGGCCTTCCACCTCGGCCGATGATTTTGATATGAAGCCGATCAGCTCCTGTACGTGATCCAAAAATTGGTAGGTGACCTTTCCGACCTCGGCCATCTCGTCGTCGGACCATACATCGTATTCAAGCGTAAAGTCCAACGTCTCCTTTAGCTTTTTCATGAAAGCCCGAAATTCGTTTATGGGAGCGGTGATGGATGCCGTCACGGCAAGCCCCCCGATAAGCGTGACGAGAACGCACAGGGCCAAAAGCATCATCGGGACGTCAAATGACTTTACTGCATTATAGTGCATGAACCCGACTGCGCACTCAAGGGCCAGCATTGTCGCCAAAAACAGGCACATGCGGACCCTTATAGATACTTTCCTCAAAAACCTTAAGCTTTTCATGATCGACCACCCATCACATGTTCTTTAAAATTTCAAGCAAATAAAACTTGTACTGTCCCAGGTTTCCGCCGTAGTTTCCCGCCGTCACCGACAAAATATCGCAGGAACAAGCAGCCAAAAGCCCGCGTCCCATGGCGTCCCTGACGGAGCGCTCGTCTAAGCCGTCGATGACTATCTCGTACACGGCGTTGGCCTCCTCGGGTAGCGACGTCTTAACTAGCCTTTTCAGCGTGGGACAATAGGGGGTGTTGGTAGAGGCGCTGAGAAAGCGGTAGGTTGAGCCGACCTTGCTTCCGCTTCGAACGATGCCGCCGGGAAATGGCATTATGGCGCCAGGGACCTTTTTCATTGCGCCTACCGCCCTTTGGGCAGCCTCGAGGCCGCTTTTGACGTCCTTTGAAATGATCAGCAAGTTTCCCCCGCCGACGCCCTTTTTTATGCAAAACTTCTGCTCCACCAGAAATTCCCCGTCCATGACGGGAATCCTCCAAAATCGCCTATTGCCGAGCATCTTGCTTGACTGATATGAATCCCCGAAGAACTTAAGCTTTCCGCCCACGTCTACCTGCTCTCCGTCATCTAAGCCGTTATAGCAGGCCGTGGTAGGACACGTCATTATGGACTGCCCAATCCTTGAGATGAGCTGAGATTCCAGGCCAGACCTTGAAACGCCGAAGATGAGGATGCTTGCCCCGGGCCTGCCGTCGGGGGTTTGAGACTCGTCGAGCTCGGATTCTACGCCGGCCTCGCATCCGCAGCCTATCACGGAAGTGGCAAACCCCGTGGCGGAGGCAGCTGCAGTCATGACCCACTCCCGTGTATCCGCCGTGACGACGATTCGGCTTCCCCACATGGAAAAGGCCTCAGCGTAAGTGTCTTCTATTTCAACGCCGTTATAGATCAAATAAAATCAGTCCTCTCTAACGCAGACGTTTGCCCCGTCCTGGGCACAGGATGCCGTAAAGATCAGCGTTTCTTCGCCAAATCTGTCCTTTAACCTGCAGCAGACGGCTTGCGCTTTCTCCGGGTCGGCCGTGATGCCGTAGACGGCAGGCCCCCACGAGCTTTGTCCTATGCCTAAGGCGCCTTCGCCCTTCATCAGGCAGGCGATCCTTTGAGACAGGGCCGAATGAAACTTGCCTCCCTGAAGGGAAGAAAAACAGCTTCCCACCAAGTCCTGAATCTCCGTTATGGCCTCTCCAAAGGCGGCTACATCCCGCTCGACGATGGAGGGCAGCAACTTCATCAAGGTCAACCTGCACACCTTTGACGAAAGCTCCTCGTGTATGCTCAAGGCCTTAAATTTTTCCTCCTCCTCCGCTCCGCTTGCCCCTTTAAGCGACATCGGTACGGCAACAACGAAGGTCCACTCCGTCGGAAGCAGGGCGTGAAAGAGCAAGGGCGGAAAGTCGCCTTTCGGTCCCTTTTTGTGACCCCCGTCCAGGACGAAGCCGCCTCTTTCAAAGGTCACCGCACCGACGCTTGACCGCCTGCTTCTGCCCATGACAACGGCAAGCTCCTTTATCGACAGGTCAATGTCAAAAAGGACGGCCAGGGCCTTGCCCACGGCCAATGCCATGCGGGTGCCCGAGCCGAGCCCCACGTGTGAAGGCACGGCAGAGGCGATATTTATGAAAGCTCTATCCTTGATGTCGAAGTGGTCCAAAAACCTTTGAGCATACTCAAGCGCCCTCTCAAAGTCAGGCCCTTTAGCCTGCAGGGTGTCGCTCCTGCAGACGTCAAGGGAAACCTTGGGTTCGTCTATACCCATACCGATCCCGCCAAACATCCTTCCAAGGCTTCCGTTTAAGTCAAGAAAGCCAAAGTGCAGCCTGGCGCCGGCCTCAACGTGAACGACCTTCATCGAATACCTCCTCAAGATAGCCTTCCACAAATGCGAGGGCTTGCGCTTCCCTCTCTCCGCCCGTCCTTTCGACTAAAGCCTTGGCGTTCGATATAAGCCCGTTAAAAAATTGGCGGTCGTAAAGCCGATATCGCGTCGCCGCTATCAAAAGTTCCATGATCGACCCTTTAGCCCTATTATAGCCCCTATACGAACGCCTTACGTCGCTGTAAAGGAGGCGGCAGCTAAATCGCCCGGCAAGATCGTCTTCTTCAGTTGCGACGGCCTCAAACTCCATCCACGAGCAGGCCTCGACGTATACAAAACCTGACACCCTTAGGGCGGGAATGCAGTTAAATACGGGTTCGCCCAATGCACTTAGGCAAAAGGCCAAGATGTCGTCCGTTGCGTTTGCCACAAATTCTCCCCGTGACATTAGGTTCTCGTAGGTATGGCTGCCCTTAAAGACGTGCAAAAAGTAGCTGCCCTGCTGCTCGATCAAGCCCATGGGAGCCCAGTTTGGCAAGCCCTCGGAGTTTAATGTTGAAACTATGACCTCATATATCATCGCCCGACAGATAGCCCCAGTTTAAGGGGCGCTCCTGCACGTATTTTTTCCCCAGCTTGGCGGCCAGTGAAGCCCTTTCGAGCTCGCGGCCCAGGTAGAAGGCATGTCCGGGGTCCGTGACGTTCAGCTCACCGAAAAGCTCGCCTGCATCTTTGCCCCTTAAAAATACCGAATTGTTAAATATGTATATGCAGTCGCCTATCACGAAGATCCTAAAGTTTTTGTCCGTCACATGTCTGTGTATGTTTACTATCTCCTCTTCGCTGTAGCTTTCAAAGGGCATGTCCCTTACCGTAACCAGGCCAAACCCGAAGCCCTTGGGTAACATTCCCGACTGCTTGGCGCTTTCGTTCAGCGCGCTTGCTATGTAAGCTTCGCGAACCGCCCCCCGCGCCCAGCTTACCACTTCCGTCGTGAGCACGTAATTGACGTTTAGCTCGCTGCATATCCCCAAAAGCAGGGCGTTTATGCCCGTTGAGTCGGCCTCGGTAAGCTCCGTAAGGTTTCCCGTGCCCATTAGCATCTCGTCTTCCGGAAAACGGCTCCTGTACTCAACGAAGCGGTGTATGGACCTTGAAAGGCCAAAGGGCAGCGGGTCAAGGACAGGATCTGCGATGTAGCGCTTACCCATCTCCTTCAGCCTTGTCACGTTTCTTACCAGCGAATCGATGCTTTTGTCCTCAAAGTCGGGTATTACGACGACGGGACATGACATCTTGTCCGCAAGGTCCATGTTTGAGCCGTTGACGCTCAAGTAAAGGTCGATACCCGCTTCGTTGGCCTTTAAGGCCGTTTCCTCGTCAAAGGTATCGAGGCTCACCCTGTATCCAAGGCCCTTTAGCATCGTAACGATCTCGCTGACATTTGGGATTGCGCCCCTGACGGGGCCACCCAGGTCGATGATCGAGGCCCCCTTTGCCTTGTAGCCTGCAGCCTTCTCTGCGATCTCCTCCAAGCTCAACCTGTGGGCGTCTACGATCTCGGCCAGTATCTGAACGTTTGGGCCGACCCTGGTCTGGTGTGCTGCAAGGCCGAAAAATCCCGGAAGGTCCTTTAGGTCCTTGGGCCCCTTTATTACCTTGACGCCTAAAGCCTTGGACAGAAGCTCTTCGTCTCCCTGGCATAAGCCGGGCAGGATCACCGTGTCTGCTCCCTTTAAATCCGTCAACTTGGACGCCACCCACGTTACGTTCATGAGCGCCGCTACAGAAATGGGGAGCACTGCCACATCATACGAAAATGGCAGCTCAATCTTTTTTAATATGTTCTGCAAGGCCTCGCGGGCGAGCTTGCCCGTCACAAACAAGGTCTTAGACATCTACAGGCTCAGCCATTCTTCCATGGTGATGTTTGGCCGATGGCTTTCGGCCTGCCCGCGAATTTCCGCCCTGATGTCGCCAAGCAGTCCGCTTCTTTCGGCGAAGGCGTTGTGACGGTGTATGCTTTCAAGGCTTTCTTCCCTGGCAAGCACGAAGGACTCATTCGGAAGGTCCGGATAAACCTCGACCAAGTTAAAGAGCATCTGCCTTACCACGTCCTCGGCGAACCTCGCGTTTTGATGCGCCTTGTTGACCACGAAGAACTCGTCGGGCCTCTTCAGCAGCTCGTAGGTCTCCGAGCTCATGGAAGCCTCTATTATATGCACCAGGTGTTCCGCCCTAACCGACATATCGGATCCCACCAAAAGCGTGCCCCTTGCCCGCTGGTTGTGGGTGGGCATGGGAATCAAGCTCACGATCTTGGCAGCCTCGTCTGGGTCGTAGCCCGCCTCCTGAAGGAGCATCCTTGCATGAGAGCTCATCATGTCCTGTGCGCAGGGACAGGCCGTCATGCCCTCCGCTTCCACCCCGATGATGCGTCGAGACCTTTGTCCGTCGGTTGAGGCGATTCCCACGAAGGTATAGAGCTCCTCTGTCTTTTTCGCCGATATGGGTGTGACCCTTTCCATGGGGTAGCGCGCCTTTATCCACACCTCGGCCTTCTTTGCCCTTTGGGATCGCACGACCTGCAGGGCCAGCCTTTCGGCAAGGCTTTCTATGTCGGGGGAAGGCTCGAGCGAAATTTCTTCTATCATGCCCTCGAGCACGTCAGTGAACCTCGACATGTGAACGCCCGCCTTGAAGGGATCAAGGTAGGCAAAGAAATCAAGCGTCGCGTAAAAAAGCGCAGCCTTTCCCTTGACCCCTAGCCTGATCACGCGCTTTAAGTCGGTGATGCCTACCCGAGACAGGCTCACGTTTATGGATGGACGCCCTCCCTGTATGTCGCTTTCAAGCTTAAATTTCAGGCTCCTTTCGACCTTTTTTACCGAGGAGGAATCAAGCTGTCCCGCCAGCTCGCCAAGGGCCTTTTTCGCGGTCGGATGTATGTAGTCTGGGGCTATCTCGGCCAGCGGAATGAGCGTAAAGGCCCTCTCAAGCATCCCGGGATGGGGAAGGCGCAAATCGCTTTCATCCGCGATCATGTCGTCGTACATTAGCAAATCTATGTCAATGGGCCTCGGGGCGTTTTTTTCAAGGGAGGTGCGGCCCATTCGCCTTTCGACCCATTTCAGGAACTCAAGCAGCTCCCTTGGGCCGTCGGTCGTCCGTATCCGGCAGGCCATGTTGAGGTACTCGGGCTGGTCTGAGTCGTCCAAGGGCTTCGTTTCATAAAACGAAGAGACCTTTTCGATATTTGCCCTGGCCTGGATGTACTGCAGCGCCTGCAGGATGTTGCTCTGCCTGTCTCCCAGGTTAGCGCCAAGCAATATGTAGGCGATGTGATCTTCATTGCTCATGAGCAGGCCACCTCCTTTGAGCCTTTCAGGTACTCTTCCTGGACGGGATAGTTTTCGAAAGAAAGGGTGTAATATTTTTCGAAATCTTCCCTTATCTTTTCCTCTATGGAGCTGTCAAACTCGGGGACGACCCTGTATACGCGGCCCGAAAACTCCTTCAAAAGCGTGCCGTCTTTTACGACGACATCTCCGCCCTTTATGACCCAGGCCGGAAAGTCGAGGGCGCGGCGGCACTCCCTGAAGTTGCAGATACATCTCCTGTGGCCGTAGTTTCGAGGATCGTATATGGCCACGTCTCCGTCGGCGCCAACTCCCAAATGTCCCTTTTCCTTCAAGCCCAATATTTTGGCAGGAGCAGCCCTCGTGATTATGGCGATCTCATATAAGCTGTATTCCCTGTCTAAGTCCTTTATCACCGATCTCTTGAGGGCCTTTGGAGGAAGCAGGCCGATGAAATGATTCCTGTAGTCCTTGTCCATCAAAAGCCTTATGACCTGTGGGTAGCAAAAAAATGGCCCTGCGTTGGGATGGTCGGTCGTCAGCGCAACCCTCCAGGGGTCCTTGGCGAGCAAAAAAAGCTCCATCCCCGTTATCCACTGCACTGCCGAGGCGACGGACTTAATCTTATACTCCATGGGGACAATGCCTCCGCCCGTCTCGCATTCCACGTCGTCGTTGCACCACTTATGTCCCGTCATCTTCTGAATCCTGTACTCAAGCGGGCCGTCCGAGGTCATCGTGACGGCGTTGCCGAATACGATCTGGCCTACATCCATGGTGACGTTTGAATGTTCGTTGAAGGCCTCCATGACGGCGCTTGCGCCGCTGTACATGCGCCCCTTTTTGTCCTTGCCGTAGCTTAAAAACTGCAGGTGGCACAGATGGAGCCTGCCTTGGACGTCTTTTATAACCTCTACCGTCGTCTCGACGTTTCCCGGCACCCCAAGGTTTAATCCGTGAAGGTGAACGGAGTGAGGAAGCTTTAAGCTGTCTGCCGACTGGACCAAGGCGTCAAGCAGCTTTCTTGAGGTTAAGCCGAAATACTTGACCTCGTCGTCCCAGCTTTGGACGTTTCCGCCCCACTTCCAGTTTTCCACTCCGCCGGGGTTTACGACCTTGACGCCGTAGCCTCCTGTGGAGTTAAGGAGCCATGCCATGACGTCTTTGGCCTCGTCAAGCTTGTCTTGAGAGATCATGTCCATGAGGATTTCGTTGTTGCCCATGGTGATCAGTATGGCCTTGTCGAGCAGGGGCATGTCCATAAGCTCTTCGTGGGTATGTCGCGTCACGAGAGGAGCTGACGCTGCCTCCACGACCGTGGTATAGCCCATCTCCACGTACCTGTAGGCCGTCAAAAAGGTCGTGGGCACCCTGGAACCCACGCCCGACCGCAATCCCTTCTCGGCGATCCTAAAGTGTTCGTAGTGATCCTCAGGGCAGAGCTTGCGGCCCGTATTTACCTTGGAACCGGCGATGTGGGCGTGCATGTCTACGCCGCCTGGCATGACGATCATGCCCCGAGCATCTATGACGGTTGCGTCATCGGGGATGCGCTCGGGAGGGTTTACCACTTTACCGCCTTCTATGTAAATGTCCTTTACGTCGCCGTTTACGCCGTTGATCGGGTCGTAAACTTGGCCGCCTTTTATGATCAACATGACTTCACACCTTCAATCAAGGCTTGCAAGACTTCCTCGTCGCTCGGCCTCTTTCTCTTTAAGGGGGCCTTTAGGCGCAGGGCTACGCCATCCATCCTGTAGGCCGTGCCCTCGCAGTCGATGCCGTACATGGCCGTCGGAAAATAAACGGACGCCCCGGCTGCCGTCAGGCTTTCTGCGGGATCTATGGCTATGACGGGGATAGTTTTCATGTGCTTTACCGCCGGGGCGGGAAAGTGAGCCGCAGGGTCTGAGGCTATCACGAGCATGCAGTCGGCCTCGCCGCTGCAGAGCAAGTCGACGGCCGTATACTCGCCCGGGCCGTATCTGGGGTAGCCCCTTGAGTAGTTGACGGCAAATGGATACCCGCAAAGCCAGGACATGACCTGGTCTGCTCCCGTCACGTTTCCGTGGCCCCTCATGGGCAGGGCAGAAAACCTGGTGTGGTCGTTTAACTCCCTCACCAGCGACAAAACGCCACGCACGTTTAAGTCCCTGCCATTTGTCATGGTAAGCCCCATGCCGAAAAATATCACTCCGTACCGGCAGGACTTCATTTCAACTGCAAGCTGCTGCAGCACCTCTGCGGGTATCCCGCCCACCTCGACGGCGTCCAGGGTGCGTCCCATTATTAAGGCCTTTAGGGCAAGGAGCACCTCAAAGTCGCATCCCTGCTTGATCTGCAAGTACATATCGGCCGACTTGGCCGTCTCGCTGCGGCGCACGTCCACGACGACGACCTTGCGGTCGCGCCTGCCCTCGGGGATGAAACGCCCCTTTGGCATGGCCGAATACCTGGCGAAATGACGGCTGTGGGTCACAAGGGGGTTGCATCCCCAAAAGACCAGGAGGTCGGCCCTGTTTTTTATCTCGCCCAAGGTACAGGTAGGTTCCCCTACCGCCTGCATGGCAAGGCCCGTGGGGCCGTGACAGACCGACGATGTCGAATCGATGGATGCCCCGATCAGTTCGGCCAGCTGCACGGTCATGCGCTGTGCCTCGGACGACGTGGAAGACAGGCCGTAGATCAAGGGATACCTGGCGGACCTTAAGATCCTTGAAGCTTCCTTCACCGCCTCCTGAAACGTCGTATCCCTTCCCATAACCTTTGGCATTATAGGATCGGGGTTGTAGCCTTCAAACAAGCCCCTGCCGTTGCCGCAGGCTTTTTCCACCTTGACGATGCGATCGTCCTCTATGGTTAAATTTATATCGTCGCACAAACACCCGCAGAAGGTGCATACGACGTTTCTTTCGACCGTCATGATCTAACGACCTCCACCTGCAGGCCCTTGAATGAGGGCATCCCGCTTCCTTCGGTGTCAGAGCCTACGAGCGTATTCGCCGTCGGCCCCATGGGAACGAAGACCACATCCTCGGGCAACCCCGCATCTGCATATACCCTGACTCGCACCTTGCCGCAGCGCGTCTTAAGCATTACTTCGTCGCCTTCATTTAAGGACAGCTTGCTTAAAACCTCAGGCGACAGAAAGGCCTTGTCAACTGCTTTCCTGTATTCCTCCTCCGTCTTGCCGATGTGCATCCCCTTGGCCTGCTCAAGGGTGCGCCCCGTTACCAGCGTACAAACCACGCTAAAAGATTCATCACTCATGGTATGCCTCTTCCTTCAACTCTCGATATACCTCGTTTGCCTTCCTATAAAGGTCGGCAATGCAGTCATCCTGCGTTTGGCCCCTTCCAAATACGGTGCAAATTGGAAAGCCCTTGGCTACGTGCTCGTTCGGAAAGGGAACATCGCTGTGCAGCCCCAGCCACTTCGACGTATCGGGCGTGACTACGTCATCTTTGGCGTAAACTATGCCCTTGGCCGTGAAGCCCTGCGTGCTTTGGACGGCAAACTTTGCCATTTTACCCAGACAGGCCGACACGTGAAGGGACGTGAAAGACACGTTTAAGTCGTGCTCGATCAGCTCCATGGAGGCGCTGTAGCGCGGGTTTATCTCCACCAGAAAGGGCCTGCCTCCTTCGTCTATCACAAAATCTATGCCAAAAAGGCCCTTAAGGCCAAAATGGCCGGTCAAAGCACTTCCCCAGCCCGATATTTTGTTCATTATATCAACAAAATTGGCATTAGTCGAAAAAAGGGGATAGACGTTGCCGCACCACTTAAAGCCGCTTCCTCCAAGGGTTTCGTCTCCTATGAGCTGTCTTGTCATGCCAAGCAGCTGACATGTCCTGCCATCCGACAAAAAGGACGCCGATGCGGGAAGGCCGCTGACGAACTGCTGCACGTAAAAATCCTCGCCCACTTCGCCGCCATCGTAAAAGCCTATTCCAAACCCGCTTCCGCCGTAAATGGGCTTTACGAGCCACTTGCTTTCTTTGTCTAAAGCTTTAGCCTCACTTGAAACAAGCGTCACGGGAAATTCAATTTCACCCAGCCTGCAGGCCTCGCGCAACAATATGGGGTCTCTCACGTCACGCAAGACCTTTGAGTCGTTGCCGAAAAGCACCTTGTCCTTTGAGATTATATCGATTAGTGCAGGCTTTATATCGGCCCCTCCCGTGTAGATGACCCCGTCGTAGTCAAGAAGCGAGCAAACCTTGCATATGGAAGCTTCGTCGAAGGGAAGGCCGAAGTCCCGCCCTACGGCCAAAGAAGGTATCAGGCGACTTTGGTCAAGATCACCGAAGTAGTCGACAGCGACCGCATCAAAGCTTGCCCTTAAGGCGGACTCGGCCAAGGCCCTGGTGCTTACGCCTACGAGAAGTATCCTCAAAATCAGGATAGCTCCTTGGCTATCTCAAGTATGCTTTGAGCGTCAAATAAGGCGTCGTTTCTTTCAAAGAGCCGCTCGATGCAGGTCTTATGCGCCCTCATCTTTAGGCCGCCGATGCCCATGGAGCCGAACATGACCTTTCCCTCTATGACCTCGCCGTTGTAAGACGACTTCATGCCCTCCACGCCCATGGGCGGCACGGCGTTCACGTCCCCGAGCACTTTAAGGGAAGGATTGGCCTTCCAGAGGGGCTCGCGAATGAGCGTTACCCCGGGCGCTCCGGTACAAAGGGCGGCCACCGCTCCTTTTAGGGCCTCGGTCGTGCTTTCGTCATCAAAGGCAGCGAAGGGCTGAACTTCCAGGCCGAACGTGGCCTTTATCTCCTCGGCTGCCGCTTGGGCCTTCTCGAGTTTCCTTGAGGTGACCACCACCTTTGCCCCTTCCATGGCAAACATGGCAGCCGCGCGCTGCCCGACGGGACCCGTGCCCGCCAGGACGACCACCTTTTGGCCCTTCACGTCGCAGGCCTTCGTCATCTTGGCCACCGCAGCTGCTGCAGTGGTGTTGCAGCCGCTTGGGTCGAACATGACCGAATTTCTCACGTTTCCAAAAAACGTCTTTTTTACGACGTCAAGGATCTCCGATGCCCTGCTGACGTTTGAGCCGCCTATGAAGATGGCGCTGTATTTTAATTTATCACCGCCTCGGGTGAACATCACGCCGTATACCAGATCTACGACATTTTCTGTCGTCACGTTGCCGTACTGCAGGACGACGTCCGCTCCGGCGTCATAGGCGGTAACGGCATCAAATACGCTTGCTAACGGATCGCAGTCAAGTTGAAGCAGGATCTTTTTCAAGTCACTTACCCCCTTTATACAATGAAGGGGGATCGGATATGCTCCAACCCCCCTCTTTTGCGACTAAAGTTTAATTATACAGCTCTATACCATTCGCAATATCCGCAGGGACCCGCGCCCTCTCCCTTGACGTAGGGAACGTTGCGTTTGATGAGCTTCGTCACGGCGCAGCCCTTGCAGGCCCTGACGGGAGCTCCGGGCATACCGGGGTTCTTTGCGATGATGTTGGTCATCAAGGTGGCGGTGGTGCACTCAGGCGTCAGGTAGCACGGAAAATCTGCAAGCGCCATGAGGGCGGCAAACCTTTGGGTGATGGCGCACGCGGGATAGGTGTAGCGCTGCGGGTTGCTCACTATCTCGTGCTTGTCGATGGGCGAAAGGTCTATCTCTATCCCCTTGATCTTTCCGCCGGCTCCCAGAGGGCTGATGTCCAAGATCTCCTCTCCGCGGGCTATGACGTCCATGAAGTCTACGTTGTGAAGCTCGTCGGCCTCTCCTCTCTTGGGGTTCATGGCGCAGTAGTTGTAGAAGCGCTTGGTGAGTAGGTCTATGACCATGGGGACGGTGAAGCTGTCAAGCCAGAGGATATAAGCCACGGCGCAGGCGGGAGCGCCCGTCGCAACGGTCAGGACATCCCACTCGCTCTTGAAGGCGCCCTCCTTCAGGGCCTTTCTCATGGTGTTCTCGAACACCTGCATCACTGCGTCGTAGATGCCGAAGACCATGTCGCTCTTGAACATATTGTAGGCAGACTGCGAGATGTGGTGTCCGATGTCACCCACGCAGTAGGCGGGAACGGCGGTGATGTTTGCCGGATGCACGCCGGCCTTTAGCGCAGCCACCACGTAGGGACGCATCCATTCCTTGTATTGGGCCATGTATTTTCTGACGTCAAAGGAGCTGTAGGGGCCGTGTCCGCCGAGGTTGTGGGTCTCCATGAGCCTTGCCTGTGCCTCTACGGGCTCTTTATATATGAACTGGAACTGCTTTACCTCGGCCTCTTCGGCCTCGGCGGCAGACTTGCCGGACTCTATGGCAGCCCTAAAGGCGGCGCCAAAGCCGTAGGAGGTGTTCATGCCCCAGGACTTGCAGGCGAGTATCGTCTTTTTGTGCTTCTCGGGAATGTCGAGATCGACTAAGATCTTGTTGACGACGTTCGGGACCGAGCCGACGGACATGGCAAAGTCGACAACGCAGGTCGGGCCGTACATCCCGCCGTATCTGCGGGCCGCCTCACGGCCGATCAGGGCCCTGTTTTTGGCGATGGCGTCGATGAACTTCTCCATCGATTTCTTGAACTCGGGATCTTCCTCATACAGTATTTCGAGAATGGGCGGGGTTTGGAAATGCTCTACGAAGGGATCGTCCTCCGGCCGGATGTAGTCCGTCATGCCCTTTAAAATCTCGTAATGGGCGTTGACCGACTGAACGTGAAGGTCGATGACGGTCTTGCACTGGCCCTCTCCAACGGTCATCTTGTTGACGGCGTCAACGTAGGGTTTGCAGTCCTCCAGCTTGAACTGACCACCGCGTTTTTCCTTTATTACAAGAAACACAGACTTCGTAGCCTCAATTGCCTCATTAACCATCTTTTCAATCATATTAGCCATGGAACCCTTCACCCTCCTCGTTTATGATTTTATCAACTAAACATCCATAGCAACTTAATTCAGTTGCCCCTTTCACCCCCTCATTGTTTTGTGCTCACATTCATCCACTTTATATATTATATTATCGCCATGTTCTGTCAAGCAAGATTTAATCCAAGACCGCATCAAGCCTTTGCCGGATTTATGAGATGTATACCTGCCAGTACCCCCTGCCGTTTATGGCAGGCGCAAGGATGTACGTCTGCCAACGCCCCTCAGGTTTTAGGCAAAATCCAAGGGGACATTTCAAGACGACAACATGCCGCGCGCTGATTTAAGGCTTTTTTGCGCGGACGCCTCACCGTGAGACCTGCCGTTGCAGTCTTTTGGCCATAATTTGTAAGCTTTCTGCCTTTTGTAGATCTTCTGCTGTATTTATGTTAAAAAACGACAATTTATAGTTCTTTAATAAGCTCATCTCGATTTCCTCGATGGCACATAGATCGATGAGCGGATAAAAGTCCTTGATCTTTCTTTTTCCCTGCCTGAAGGCGCTTTCTGCGGCAGGCAGGCAAGAGCGGTGATAAAAGGCATGAAGCGGCTCAAGAAAGCCATGCAGTCGAGGGACGATCGCCTGGGAGGTATTTGTCCTTTTTTGGTAAATCAGTCTCACCAGGGATCCGTTAACAAATGGCATGTCACAGCCTAAAAGAAACGTCCATTCGTTGTCGGACCTCATCAAGCCCTGGATGAGGCCAAGAAGAGGGCCCTGGTTTGAGATGGGATCGACGATGACGTCCGTGCAGTAACAGGACAATAAAGAAAAGTGCCGGGACATGAGGTAATCGTAGTCAATCGAAGAGACGACAAGCAGTACGTCGTCAAAGATTGCCCTGATATTTTTTAGGACTATCTCAAGCAGATAGACGTCGCCTATCTTTAGCAATGCCTTGTTTTGGCCGACCCTTTTTCCCCTGCCTCCGGCAAGGACTACGGCGGTAACGCCGCTTGTTTCGTCATTCATGTTTGACGCTCCGGTCTTAATTTTGTAATTATTATAAACTTTATGACGACACAGGGCATCGGTAAAAAGGGCCCGGTTTAGGCGGTGCTATAATACTTTTGTCACGTTCAATCATGAATGGGAGGTACATAAAATGAAAGTCATCGCCATAAACGGAAGCCCAAGAAAAAAGTGGAACACCGCAACTTTGCTCGAGCACGCCCTAAAAGGTGCAGAATCGGCAGGAGCCGAGACAAAGCTGGTGCACCTTTACGACCTAGATTACAAGGGCTGCATAAGCTGCTTTGCCTGCAAGCTTAAAGGCGGGAAAAGCTTTGGAAAGTGTGCCGTAAATGACGATTTAGCTCCCCTTTTAGAGGAGATACGAACCGTTGATGCCCTGATCTTGGGATCTCCCATTTACTTTGGAGACGTCACGGGAGAGATGAGGTCCTTCATGGAAAGGCTCTTTTTCCAATTTCCCATCTACGAGCCCGACGCCGCGGTTCGGCAGCCTAAAAAGGTCCGCACTGCATGGGTCTACACGATGAACGTGACGGAGGAACTCGCAAGACAGATGGGCTACGGCCGAATGTTTCGTGACAACGCAGCGCTTCTTGAGAGGTTTTTCGGGTCTTGTGAGTCGCTTATGTGTTACGACACGTTGCAGTTCGACGACTACTCCAAGTACGCTGCCAGGCGCTTTGACCCCGTTGCCAAAAGGAAGCGCCACGAAGAGGCATTCCCCGAAGACTGCAAGCGTGCTTATGAGCTGGGCGCGAGGCTGGTGAGGTAATTTTTAAAGGTCTATCCAGAGCCGTTTAATAGCGATATACCTTTAAGGCCAGCTATAAATGCATTTCTTAGTTTCCGTTGCTTATCTTTCTACTAAACAATGGCAGTTAAGTTTTCATTCATGGTTGGAAGTTCAAAACATCAACGGCGGGAAAAATTCTCCTGCCGCGGATATACTTCATAATAAAAGGCACTATTCCAGTTTTCAGTAAGAGGATTTTCTTGAGCATCAACTGTTCTCTGTTGCAAAGCCGTACAACTCGGTAAAGGCCATTGGTATATGGCTAGCACCAAGCATTTGCAATGCATTAACATAAATAGCAATGTCAGGCACTCGTATTTTGAGACCTTTAAGATCATAAACGATTCTATTTTCTTTTTGCTAGTAACATATCTTGCGCCTCGAAAAGCAAGTGACATAAGCCGAAAACCAGTGTTTGAACCCACTTTTTCTAAAATCTCTCGTCCGACATCCTCCTTCCATACTTTAAAATAATGATCAACATCTCTAATCAAGAAAAGCACGGCTTCTATATCAGCATATTTGTCATAAGCATCAAGCGTTCCATTGTTTTCTATCACGACATGAACAATCCTAGCTTTCAAACCTTCTATAGTTTCTCGCCAATCGCCAATAGTGTCACCAGAGAATACTTCAACCTTGAGTTTGCCCTCCTTCTATACGAGTTCTGCAAACTTCTGGCACTCCAAATCACGCACATCCCTCGCTGGAGCTACATATTGGCTAAACGAAGAATAATCGTAGGAGTGTCTTGCTGTCCTTAGGGTCAATGCCTTAAGAAGCAGCAAAAAAGCAGAACAAAACCTGTCAATATCTCCACAAATAATATTAATGCTTTTTGGTCTTCATTATTTTATATTTTTATATTTTTATTATAGCAAATTACAGCAAACATATGCAATATTACCAATATTAACTTTTTATTAACATTTCTTTCGATAAATTCAATATTGGCTTCCCAGAAATCCCATTAAGGTTTTAGAATAACCTTACAAGCTTGACTCGATTTCAGCAACTCAAACCCTTCAGAGAAACTCTCTAAAGACATTTTATGAGTAATTATGGGGTCAACTTTGAGACGACCCTCTTTAAGAAGGTTCTCCATCATTGTCCATGTGCCAAACATTTCCCGCCCATGTATGCCAAGGATCTTTGCCTCCTTAAAAACAACATCTGGACCTAAGTCTATCTCTAAAGCCCTTGAAGGAAGGCCAATAAGTGCTACCCGTCCACCCTTCCGTAGATATTTAAACCCTAAACGAATTGCATCAACACTCCCAGAGGCATCTATTAGAATATCCACTCCAACGCCATATGTTTCTTCTATAATTCTTAGAAGGATATCTACATCATTTGAATTCAATATCACATCAGCGCCAACTTTTATGGCCAAATCAAGCCTTAGCGAAGCAACGTCAATAGCAAATATCTTAGCGGCACCCATAGACCTCGCCGATGCAATGGCAAAAAGCCCTATAGGGCCACATCCAATGACAGCTACTGTGGCTCCAGCGGGCTTCATTTCATATGCTGCCCGGACAGCTGTACCCAAGGGTTCAAGAATGGCTCCAATTTCTGGCGAGATAACCTCTGGGATCTTGCGAGCACATATCTCAGGTATAATGGCATACTCTGCAAAACAACCGTCACAATCCACGCCAAATAATTTCAGGTTGCCACATATATGCTGAAAACCGTTCAAACATTGATAACATCTCCCGCATGGGATGTGGCTTTCACCAGCTATATAGTCACCTACCCTAACCCTTTCAACGGCTTTTCCTATTTCTACAACCTCCCCTGAAAACTCATGGCCTAAAACAATGGGCAGCCTCTGGACCGCCCGCTGAGCCCATGCATTCCATTCATATATATGAAGGTCCGTTCCGCATATAGCAGCTGCTTTGACTTTAACAAGAATTTCCTTAGAGCCTGGCTTAGGAATGGGTAATTCTTTTAATTCCACACCTGCTTCCTCTTTTGTCTTTAATATCGCCTTCATATTCATTTTCATTGACCTCCTGTTTTTAGCTGTGTTTTAGTCCCTCGTAATACCCCCATCTACATCCACAATCACAATTTCACCGTTGATCTAACTGGCCAAGTCTAAAGAAAGAAAAAGCATTGAACCGCCCTGACTTTTCAGGAGACTTTTTTATTTGAGTCCAGCCACCGCCGCTGGGGTCTCCTGGAGATTGCAATACTCTTCCTAAAAACTTAAGCAGGTGCAATGTTTCCATTGCACCAAATATCCTCCCGTTATTAAGTGGTCACCAACTCTAACGCGGCAAATTCTATGTCTCTAAGATCATGCTAGGACGTATCACCTGATCTTGTTCGGCTTGCCCTCATCCAGGTCCTAAGAATAATAGCAGCCTACCATAGAAGGGTATTCCTTCTCCTGCTCAAACACCATACTAACCGCCCGTTTTTTACCTCACTATACGAGGATGACAAATCTCCTTTTAAAAAGGAGGCACCCGTCTTCTGTCACGCAGTTTTAATTTTAATATGTAAATAAGTGTAGGGACTTTGAGCTTAAACTTTTTGTCTCTACACTTATTTTTTTCGTGCTCTATTCTCCCTTGTTTTTTTGCAGAATTGCTATTTCAGTGATGTCAAAAGTATGAAGGGGTTTTCGATCATTTCCTTTAATTGCCTCAAAAAAAGGGCTGCCTGTGCTCCGTCAACAATCCTATGATCAAAGGTCAATGACAAGGTCATCACCGGTTTAATTACGATCTCTTCGCCACAAACACAGGGTTTGTCTTTCATTTCTCCAACCCCCAATATGGCACACTGCGGGGGATTTATTATTGGCGTAAAGTCCTTGATTCCAAACATGCCAAGGTTTGTTATCGTAAAGGTGCCACCTGTGACGTCGTCTATGGAAAGTTCGCCCTTCCTGGCCTTTTCTATTAAGGCACCTCCTTCTAAGGCGATCTGAAACATATCTTTATCCCCAACATCTTTTATTACGGGAAGTATTAGGGCATCTTTTATTGCCACTGCTAGATCGATGTTTATTTCATCAATTAGTACCACTTCGTCTCCGTCCAGGTAGGAATTAAGCATTGGATGTTCCTTCAGTGCCAGGGCGCACATTTTCATCAATATGTAATTGTAGGATAGATTTAGACCTTTTTCTTTAAAAAGTGTCCTTAAACTTTCACGCATGTTTTTAAAGGAGGAACAATCCACATCGGCGTTTAAAGTGACCATGGGGGCGTTTTGCCAGCTAGCGCTCATCCTTTCCGCAATTACCTGGCGTACGTCCGACAGGGGAATTCTTTTAGGTTCTGCTGCTTTAACTGCCGGTGATGGCGCTGGAACGGCAGCTTTTTGCCTTTCTATGAAATTCAAGACGTCTTGCTCAACAATTCTACCCTTTGGCCCCGTGCCCGTTACCAACGTCAAATCGATGCCATGTTCTTTTGCTATTTTTTTGGCTACGGGGGTGGCTCTAATGAACACCTCTTCTGCTGCTGATTTGGATGCTTCCACAGCCGGTTTAACTTCTTTGACTTCTTCCTTACCTTCTGCGGGAACAGCTACCTCCTCTAAAAGCTCGTTTATGTCCTCGTCGGGGGCCGCTATTATAGCCAAAGGAGTTCCGATAGGGACCTTGACACCAGGCTGGACTAGAATCTTTCTTATCACGCCGCTTTCTGCGGCCTCCACCTTGTAGGCAATCTTTTCCGTAGAAACCTCTAAGATAACTTCGCCTTTTTCTACCTTGTCGCCTTCCTTTTTGTACCATTTAGCCACTGAACCGGAAGTCATAGTAAGGCCAAGTTTGGGCATTGTAACAACTAAAGCCATAAAAAACCACCTCCTTATTTGCTGCAGCCGATCAATACTTTATTTTGAACGGCAAGCCACATCGTTCTCTCCCTTTTACTTGAAATTTTTTGCCAACAAAGGCCACTTGGGTCCCTTTACCACCTCCCATTTTTAGAGGCTTTCTTATAGCAAATGTCCGCCTTATATGAACTTCGAACCAAAGGCCCTGCAACCACCGATTTAAAGCCCAATTCATAGGCCTTTCTTTCGTATTCCTCGTATTGAGCAGGGGAAACGTATTCTTTCACCAGGAAGTGTCGGGGGGATGGTTGCAGGTATTGTCCTATCGTGAATATATCGCATCCGACACTTAAAAGATCTTTCATGACCTGGACAACTTCGTCGAAAAGCTCGCCCAAACCGACCATTATCCCGCACTTAGCTAAGATATGTGGAGCTATGTTTCTGGCATTTTCTATGAGGTCAATGCTTCTTTCGTATATGGCTTGTGGCCTTACCTTTGGGTAAAGTGATGGAACGGTTTCGACGTTATGTCCGATAACGTCTAAGGGGGCATCAAGCAAGCACCGCAAGGCTTCCAAGTTGCCGCCAAGATCTGAGACCAAAAGCTCGACTTTCGCGCCAGGGTTTAACTCCTTTACCTTTCTTACGACAGATGCCATGTGATGGGCGCCGCCGTCGCTCAAGTCGTCACGCGTGACGCAGGTTAAAACGACGTATTTGAGCTCCAGCACACGGCAAGCTTCAGCTACCCTTAGGGGTTCATTTTGGTCCAAGGGCATGGGCTTTCCGTGTTCTACGGCGCAAAAAGAGCAATTCCTAGTACATACGTCTCCCATCAGCAAAAACGTCGCCGTATGGGAACCAAAGCAATCTCCTACGTTTGGACAGTTGGCCTCTTCGCACACCGTGTGAAGCGACAGGCCTTTTATAAGTTTTTGCATTTCATCAAGGACACCTTCGGCAGGTGCCTCTATTTTTAGCCAGTCCGGAAAATAACCTTTCAACTTGCTACCCCCTCCGCCAAATAGCTTTTACGCCTTGGGAAAGTGGATCGCCTTTCCCTGAAGTAATAGGGCCGCTTCCTTCAAAGCCTCTCCGACGGTTGGATGGGCGAAGATCAAGTTTGCAATCTCGTCCGCAGTAGCTTCTAACATGAGCGCCATGCCGGCGGTGGATATGAGCTCCGTCGCGTTGGGCCCCAAGATATGCACTCCTAAGACTTTTTCGTATTTTTCATCGGCTACTATCTTTACCATTCCTATTGCTTCTCCAAGGGTTAAAGCCCTTCCGTTGCCTACCATGGGAAAGCGCGATACCTTTATCGGTATCCCCGCATCGAGGCAATCTGCCTCAGACATCCCAACCGAGGCAAGCTCAGGCTCTGTAAAGATACACGACGGAACCGCCGTGTAGTCCATTGCGCACACATTCCCAGCTATGTTTTCCGCAGCCACTTCGCCTTCGGCCATCGCTACGTGAGCAAGCATAAAAGGGGAAGCGCAATCGCCAATGGCGTAAATGTGAGGAAGATTAGTCTTCATGTATTTGTCCACAATGACGCGGCCTCGCTCGGCCTTTACCCCTATGTTTTGCAGGTTTAAGGCACTGGTGTTGGGAAGCCGCCCGGCAGCCAGTAAAACGTTGCTGACTTCAACTTTTGACGTTCCCCCCCCTTCACCTTCAAGCGTAACGGTCAAAGTATTGCCTGATCTTTCGATCTTCGTGACCTTCGTTGACGCATGAATGGCAACTCCTTTGCAAGACAAAATTTCATGCTCAATGGAGGCAAGCTCCTCGTCGATGTTCGATAAAATTCTGGGTAAAAACTCAACCACCGTTACGCTGCAGCCAAGGTTAGAAAACAGCGTGGCGAATTCGACGCCAATCACTCCGC
>ERZ795062.755-NODE-755-length-25274-cov-11.682937_pt1 | contig 25274 bp, 25 predicted proteins | sample MGYA00375146_ERZ795062 | MGnify/ENA primary metagenome ERZ795062 (study PRJEB30191, sample SAMN05720281) | activated sludge metagenome | isolation source: Anaerobic digester | place: USA | collected 2015-07-16 ... | reverse complement strand
CCCAGCATCATGAAGTGGGGCAGGGCGGTCATTGAAAAACCTCCGTGCTTCGCACGGCGGTGCGAGCTGGCTTGGGGCGGCCCGGCGCGGCGCTCATGGAAAAACCTCCGTGCTTCGCACTGCGGCGCCCATCAGTCCACCACCCGGCCGTGGTCCACCACCGTGGCGCCGTCAAGCTGCACCGTGCAGTGGCGCATCGGCAGGTCGAAGTGGCCCAGCGTGTAGCGGCCGGCCACCTCGTTGGCGCCGGTGCTGTAGAGGAAATTGCCGGCAAAGGCGCGCAGCTCGGTGCCGTTGAAGTCGCGCTTGTCGTACAGCGCCATGCTGTCCCAGCGCGCGGCGTCGCACAGGCCGTAGCCGACGTGGCTGACGGAATAGGCCTCCCGCCCACGAGCCCCCACGCTCGCCGCCGCGCGTGCGTCGCTGCCCCCCGAGGGGGCTGGCGGCGCTAGGGGCGGCCCGTCGCTGCCGCCGTCCCCCCACGCCTCGATGTAGCTGCGCATCAGCTGCGCGTCCAGCCCCGCGCCCTCGATGGCGGTGACGTAGTCGTTCTCGATGGTCAGCGTGATCGCCGATTCGACGTAACGCTTGAAGGTCAGGTTGACATCGCCAGGCGCCAGCACCAGCGTGCCGTTCACGCTGCCCGCCGCGGGGAAGGCCAGCGCAATGCCGCCGGGCCAGTGGGTGAGGGTGCCCGGGCGCGTGGTGAAGCCCCAGTTGCCGCCGGCCACCGCGCCTTCCAACGAAATGCGAAGGTTGGTGCCCGCCGACGAGCTGACTGTCATGGCCTTGGCCGAGCGCAGGCGCTTGATGTGGTCCTTCACCCGCGCCTCCGTGGCGTCGTCGGGCATCAGGCGCACCAGCGCCTCGGGGTGTTCGTTGCTGATGTAGATGACGCGGGTGCCGCCTTTGAGGATGGCCGGCAGCTCGGGCGCGTGCATCAGGCCTTCCACGGTGCAGTCCACCACCAGCGTGCTGGCGGCCAGCGCGTGGATCACCGGCTTGATCTGCTGGATCGCGTCCGACGCGCCCGTCGACCGGGTGGGTGGCCCGGCGCGGCCCACCACGCTGGGCAGCGTCAGAGTGAACACCTGCGCACCCAGACGCTGGGCCGCGAGGCGCGCCAGCAGCGGCAGTATCGGGCGGCTCTGGGTTTCGGCCAGAATGGCCACCGTGTCGCCTTTTTGCAGCGCGCAGCGGCCCAGCACCGCCTCGAAGGCGTCCAGCCAGGCCGGTTCGATGATTTCCTGCAGCATGAATCGCCTTTCACCAATCCCGCGCTCCCGGAATGGGCATTGCGGTTCGTCCGAATCGGTATCATTATTCATGAAATTTCATGTAATTGGCAATCCATGATGAGCCCACCCCGCAAGGCCGCGCCGCCGGTGTTTTCACCGCGGGAGTTCCGCGCCAGCCTGGGCATGTTTGCCACGGGCGTCACCATCGTCACGGCCCGCACCGGCGACGGGGAGCTGGTGGGGTTGACTGCCAACTCGTTCAATTCGGTCTCGCTCGATCCGCCGCTGGTGCTCTGGAGCCTCGCGCGCGCGGCCGGGTCGCTGCCGGCCTTCAGTGCCGGCTCGCACTACGCGATCAACATCCTGGCCGCCGACCAGAAGGCGCTCGCCGAGCGCTTCGCCGCGCGCGGCGCGGACCGATGGGCCGGCGTGGCCTTTGTCGAAGGCGCGGGCCGCGCCCCGCTGCTGGCCGGCGCGGCGGCCACCTTCGAATGCTTCAACCGCAGCCGCTATGAGGAGGGCGACCACGTCATCTTTGTCGGTGAGGTCGAGCGCTGCAGCCACCGCGCGGACGCCTCGCCGCTGCTGTTCCATGGCGGCAAGTTCTACACCGAGCACCCGCTGCAGGCCGACAGCTCGGCCCCGCAGGCGCCGGACCCGCGCTTCGTGGGCGGCTACCTGGGTTACCTGCTGGGGCAGGCCAGCCATGCGGTGTACCGCAACTTCGAGCGCTCGGTGGCCGCGCAGGGGCTCACCCACATCGCCTGGCGGGTGCTGGCGCTGCTGCACGACGCGCATGCGGCGGCCAGCACGGCCGGTGATGCGCCGGCGGGCGTTGACGGGGCGGTGCCCGTCGGCCAGCTGGCACGTGACGTGCTGGCCAAGCAGCCCACCGTGACCAAGCTGGTGCAGCGCATGGCCGACGAAGGCCTGCTGGTGCTGCGCGCCGACCCGTTGGACCAGCGCCGCACCCTGGTGGCGGCCAGCGAGGCGGGCCTGAAGGCCGCGCGCATCCTGATCGACGAAGCCCGCACCCAGGAGCAGGGGCAGCTCGCACACTGGTCGGCCGGCGAGGTCGACACCCTCAAGCGCATGCTGCAGCGGCTCGCGGCGGGTGCCTGAGGGGCATTTCAGCAGAATTTCAAACAAAAACAGCCCCATCCCGGCGTAGCAAGGTCATAGTTTGCTATCAATAAATAAGTTCCTGATGGTCATTGCACGCGCCGGCGGCGGCGCGGCTGTCGCGTCGCGGACCGGCTGGCCGGGCGCGCGGCCCGTACCATGCGCGCCATGACCGTCCGCAAAGACCACCTCGACGCCACCGCCGTCTCGCTGCTGCTGGCTTGCTGCCTGTTCTGGGGCCTGCAGCAGGTGCTGGTGAAGGCCACCTTGGCCGAAGTGCCGCCGGTGTTTCAGGCGGCGGTGCGCTTTGCCGGCGCCACGCTGCTGCTGTGGATCTGGTGCCGCTGGCGTGGCGTGGCGCTGTTCAGCCGCGATGGTTCGCTCGGGCCGGGCCTGCTGGCCGGCGCGCTGTTTGCCGGCGAATTCGCCTGCCTCTACCTGGGGCTGCAGCGCACCTCGGCCTCGCGGCTGACGGTGTTCCTCTACACCTCGCCGTTCTGGGTCGCGGCCTTGCTGCCCCTGTTCGTAAAAACCGAGCGGCTGCGACCAGTGCAATGGGCGGGCCTGGCCTGCGCGTTTGCGGCCGTGGCGTTTGCGCTGCGCGAGGGCTTCCTCGGCGGCGGCGCGGGCGTCACCTGGCCCGGTGACCTGCTCGGGCTGGCAGCCGGCGCCCTCTGGGGCCTGACCACGGTGACCATCCGCTCGACGACGCTGGCGCGCGTCTCGCCCGAGAAGATGCTGTACTACCAGGTGGCGGTCAGCACCCTCACGCTGCCGGTGCTGTCGCTGGCCTTGGGCGAGCACTGGGACTTCGAATTCAGTGCGTTTGCCGCCGGCTCGCTGCTGATCCAGACAGTGGTTGGTGCGTTTGCCAGCTATCTGGCGTGGATGTGGATGCTGGCGCGCTACCCGGCGACGAAGATTTCGGTGTTCGTGTTCCTCACGCCGATCTTCGCGCTGCTGTTCGGCGCGCTGTGGCTGAAGGAGCCCGTCACGCCCAGCCTGCTGGCGGCGCTGGCGCTGGTGGCCGCCGGCATCGTGCTGGTGAACCGCAAGCCGGGTTGAGCGGGCGCGCGGCTCAGCGCGGCTGCGGGCGGGTCTCGACGGCCACGGGAGCCATCCGCTCCTCGCGCAGGCCGCGCGCGGCCAGCACCTGCTGGTAGAACGCCAGCATGCGCAGTGCCAGCCGGCTGGCCGACCACCCGTGCGCGTATTCACGCCCGGCCGCGCCCAGGGTCTCGCGCAGGGCGCCGTCGTCCAGCAGCCGGATCACCTTGGCGGAAAAGTCGGCCACCTCCTCCTGCGCAATGTGGACCCCGAGGCCCTCGCGCAGCACGTCACGGGTGCCCAGCTCGGCCGTCGAGACCACCGGCACGCCTTGCGCCATGGCCTCCAGCAGCACCAGGCCCTGCGTCTCGGTGCGAGACGCGAAGACGAAGACGTCCGCCGCGCGGTAACAACTGTTCAGCGCGCGGTGGCGGTCCAGGTAGCCGATGAACAGCGTGTGGGCACCGAGGCCGAGGCGGCGCGCTTCATGGCGCAGGCTCTCCAGGGCCGGGCCCTCGCCGGCAATCACGAGCAACACGTCGGCCACCGCGTGGCGCACGGCATCCACGGCTTTCAGCAGGAATTCGATGTTCTTTTCGTGCGCCACGCGACCGACAAACAGCAGCATCGGCCGCTCTGGCGCGATGGCGTGTTCGCCGCGGAAGCCGGGACGGTCGCCCGGCACAAACCGCGCGGCCTCCATGCCTGTGGGGATGACGTCGGTCAGCGTGTTGATGCCGTAGGCCTTCAGCACCTGCAACATGGGGTGGGACGGCACCACCATGCCATCCAGACTGTTGCCCTGGTGCCGGGAGAAGCGCTTGGCCAGAAACCGTGTGACCGCACGCGGAACCAGCGGGACATAGTGGTGCAGGTACTCTTCAAAAAAGGTGTGGTAAGTCTCCACACAGGGAATGCCCAGCTGTCGTGACAGCCGGACGCCCAGGTAGTGGGCCACGAACGGCGTCTGGATGTGCACGATGTCGTAGTGCTCGGCGCGCAGTGTGTCCGCTTGCGCGATGACCCATCCGTAGCTCATCAGGCGGTCTTCGGGGTCGAAAGGGATGCGCCGCGCCGGCACGCGCGTGATCTCGGATTCATCATCACTGGCGCTGCCGTAGTCTGGCGCGATCAGGTGCACCGTGTGGCCCAGCTCGCGCAGGTGATGCCGAAAGGTTTCGATGGACGTCGAGACGCCGTTGACCCGGGGGAAATAGACGTCGGAGATGAACAGGATTTTCATGTCGCAGGGGCTCCTCAAACCACGGTGTCTTGAAACTGGGACCCGGCAGGCCTGGCGGGCGCCTCCATCGGCTTCAGCGCGCCAGGACCAGGGCCCAGACCAACGCCACGTTGACCAGACTGAGCAACACCGCCGCACTGCCGATGTCCTTGGCGCGCTTGGCCAGCCGGTGGTCGTCCAGCGAGATGCGGTCCACCGTGGCCTCGATGGCCGAATTGACCAGCTCGACGATCAGCAGCAGCAGGACGCAGCCAATCATCAAGGCCCGCGCGGCCATGTCCCGCTCCAGCACGAAGGCCAGCGGCACCAGCACGCCGGCCAGCAGGACCTCCTGGCGGAACGCATCTTCATTGCGAAAAGCCTCCCGAAGGCCGGCGCACGAATAGCCGAAGGCATTCAGCAGCCGCCGGATCCCGGTCTTGCCTTTGTGCGGGCTTTCCATCGGCTCCATGTCAGGCGGCGAGCAACGGGGGTGTGGCCGGGACCACCACCCGATTCCAGTGGATCAGCTCCATGCGCCCGTCCAGGTGCTCGACGATGGCGGTGCAGCTGTCCACCCAGTCGCCGCAATTGATGTAGGACAGGCCATCGACTTCCTTGATCATCGGCCAGTGGATATGGCCACAGATCGCGCCGTCCAGGCCCTTCTCGCGGGCGTGCCGGATGACGGATTCTTCAAAGTTGAAGATGAAGTTGATCGCGGTCTTCACCTTGCGCTTGGCATAGCCGGCCAGCGACCAGTAGCCTGGGCGCTTGAGCGTGCGGCGCAGCCAGGAGAGGTAGACATTCAGGCGCACCAGCAGGTTGTAGGACTGGTCGCCCAGGATCGCGATCCACCGGTGGTGCAGCGTCACCTGGTCGAACTCGTCGCCATGCAGCAGCAGGTAGCGCCGCCCATCCGCGGCGGTGTGGATGTAGTCGTTTTCCACCAGGATGTTGCCAAACGAGGTGCCGATGTATTCGCGGATGGCTTCGTCATGGTTGCCCGGAATGAAGATCACCTTCTCGCCATGCCGCGCACGCCGCAGCATCTTCTGGACAAAGGTGTTCTGGGCCGGGGACCAGTGAATGCCGCCGCGGCTCATGGACCAGAGGTCGACGATGTCACCGAGCAGGAAGACGTGCTCGGCCGAATAGTCCTTCAGGAAATCGAGCAGGTGCTGCGCCTGGCAGGCCTTCGTGCCCAGATGGATGTCGGAGAGAAAAATGGAACGAACGGCGTTCATCGCCCGTGCGCTGAGGTCGTCGGGGAGAGGGGCGAGGGTCGTGTCCATCGCGCAGCCGTGGGTCTCTCGGAATCGCATGCCATGCCCGAGCTTGTCATGGGCATGTTGCAGCGGCGTGACACGCAGGTTTCAATGGCATGAAACGGCCGCTCCAGCCAGTGGTCGCAATCGTCAGCTGCTCGGGTGCCGGTCTGGAAATCCGGAAGGTCGCGCCCTGGCCGAGTGCCTGGCGCATGAGCCAGTTCGCCGCCGGACCCAGACGGATCTGCTCTTTCGACACCACGATTTCCAGATCCGCGCCGGACGGGCAGATGACGCCGGTGCTTTCCGCCCAGAGGCCCTCCCGGGTCTTGGTGAAGGCCAGCGCCAGCAGACCGTGCCGTTCCGAGATCGACACCACGAGGGGCTTTCCGTCGCTCATGGAGGTCTCGGTCCAGGTCAGCGCAAAGGCCGGCTCGCCGGTCAGTCTCGCCAGCTCGGGAATCGTTGCCGCGCAGCCTGGCGGTGAGGGGTGGGAAACGCCGGGACTGAGCAGCCCGCAAAGAACCAGCAACGTGACGCTTGGCCTCATCGGGTTGTTTTCAGCGTGGGGCGACGGAATTTTTCCGGCCGAATGGCTGAGGCCTGACGCTGTCCGGGTGGGGGCTCCCATGGACACGCGCTGGTTTGTGCTTGCGCGGACCTCGCCAACACGGGAATGACCGTCGATGTATAAATGACCATGTCCCCATTGTTTGAATGCTTTGTTGCCGTTTGATGGCATTTCCATGGCTTTCTCGCTGCTCTCACGCGTCGCCACCATTCCCTCAGGAGCCTGAACGTGTCACCGGTGATCCCCCTTCCGAAATGGACCCCCGGTCTCAGTGTCGGGAACGCCAGGCTTGACGAGCAGCACATCACGCTGCTCGAACTGGGCCGCAACCTGTTCGGTGTGCTCCAGACGCATCCCCCCGGCGGCGAACGCGTGCGCTGGATGCTGGATGACATCGTGCGGCTCACCCGCGACCACGACGCGATGGAGGAGCAGATCCTGGCGCAAAACGGCTGCCCCACGCTGGACGAACACCGCGCAGCGCACCGGGCGGCCCGCGAAACCATTGAAGGCTTGCGTCTGGACGCTTCAAACGGCCTGTTGAACGCGGACCATGTGTCGCGCGTCATCGCCGACTGGATGAGCCACCACATCGCCGAGAACGACCTGCCGGTCAAGGCTTACCTGAAAGCTCCCTGAGCGCGGGCCCGTTCCCGCGTTGCGCCGGCCGGGCCTTCACAAGGCCGTCATATCTGGCCGCTGTAATGACACTCTTTGCCCGGAGTGTCATGCCATGTCCCATCCTCGTAATCGCCGTGACTTTCTGGTCAGTACGGCCTCCAGCGCCGCCATTGTGGCCATCGGGGGCACCTTGGCCGCCTGCGGCTCCGACGCGAGTCCCGCGGAGTTCAACTATGGGGTGGCCAGCGGCGACCCGCTGAATGACCGCGTCATCCTCTGGACCCATGCCCGGGTCAAGGACCGTGCTGACGATGTCGCCCTGACCTGGCAAGTGGCCACCGACCGGACCTTCACGCAGATCGTGCGCTCGGGCGGCGTCAGCGCCACGCAGGAGACGTCCTTCACAGCGAAAGTCGATGTCACGGGGCTGAGCCCGGGTGTCAGCTACTTCTACCGCTTCATCGATGAGACCGGTGCCAGCTCCATGATCGGGACGACGCGGACCCTGCCGGCCGCCAGTGCGACCGTCGTCAAGTTCGCCGTGTTCTCGTGCGCCCTGTATTCGGCCGGCTACTTCAACGCCTATGACGCCGCCGCCACCTCCGATGCCCAGTACGCCATCCACCTGGGCGACTACCTGTACGAGTACGGGTCCGATCCGGCCAAGTTCGGCAACACCGACCCCCTGACCGGCACGACGGCGGTGTCACTGGGCCGGGTGGTCAGCCCGGCCAGCGACATCGTCAGCCTCACGGATTACCGGACCCGGCATGCCTTGTACAAGTCCGATCCGGCCCTGCAGGCGCTGCACGCGCGCATGCCGTGGATCACCGTCTGGGACGACCACGAATTCGCCAACGATGCCTTCGTTGGCGGTGCTGAAAACCATGATCCCGCCACGCAGGGCGACTGGGCCACACGCAAGAGCCTGGCCGCCCGGGCCTATCACGAGTGGATGCCGATCCGAACCGATGCGTCGGGCGACCGCCTCAAGATCTACCGCAGCTTTGACTTTGGCAAGCTCCTCACCTTGCACATGCTGGACACCCGCATCGAGGGCCGCGACCAGCAATACGCCAACTTCGGCGATGCCGATGGCGGCGTGGCGCGCTACGTGACCGGGCTGACCTCGGGCAGCGATGCCGCGCGCAAGATGATCAGCGTGACCCAGCAGAGCTGGCTGGCCCAAGGCATGGCGGCTTCCAAGGCCACCTGGCAGTTCTTCGGCAACCAGGACATCATGGCGCGCATGTGGTTTCCGGCGTCGGTGCTGCAGGCCTACGCCACGGCAGCGTCCAACCCGACGGCGGTGAGCGCCGCGATCACCGAGTACCTGACCGCCAAGGCGACGCGCGCCGCAGCCCCGGGGGCGTTGACGCCGCAGCAGACCGCGCTGCTGGCCGCGCCCAAGATCCCCTACAACCTGGACGCCTGGGACGGCTATCCCAGCAACCGCGAAGCCCTGCTCCAAACCGTCAAGGCGCAGGGCAAGAAGCTGGTCGTGCTCTCGGGCGATTCCCACAACGCCTGGTTCGCCAACCTGACCACGCTCGCCGGCGAAAAAGTGGGCGTGGAATTCGCGACCTCGTCGGTCACCGCGCCAGGTTTCGAAAGCGTGGGCCTTGGGGCCGTGGCCAGTTCGCTGGACGGCAGCGCCCTGGTGCCGCAACTCGGCAACGCGGCGATTGGCGCCGGGCTGGGCCTGGTCGACGATCTGGGCTACACCGACACCACCCGGCGCGGCTACCTGCTGGTCACGGTGACCGAGCAGGCGGTCAAGGGCGAGTTCGTCTTCATGAGCACGGTGAAGTCCCGGACCTACAGCGCCGCCGTCGGCAAGACCATCACCGTGCCCGCGTCCGGACCGGTGGTCTACGCCTGAGCCTGTCCACCGCGTCGCCGGCGACGCGGCTATGCGCTCCGGGCTCCGGCATCGGCCCGGGCCCGTCGTTTCTCGACATGCTTCAGGGCTACGTAGGTCGCGGTGCCCATCAGGATCGAGACGACCAGGAAGGCGCCGTAGGCCAGCGGCCAGGGCATGCCCTGCGTCATCATGGAAAACTCCGACATGCCGCCCATGCCCGCCAGGATGTTCACGGGCATGAACACGACGCCGAACACCGTCAGCTGGTTGATCCGCTTGTTCTGGTTGATGTTGATGAAGCCGACGGTGGCGTCCATCAGGAAGTTGATCTTGTCGAACAGAAACGAGGTGTGGCTGTTCAGCGACTCGATGTTGCGCAGGATCTGCTTGGTGTCTTCGAGCTGGGTCACCGACAGGATCTTGCTGCGCATCAGAAAATTGAGCGCGCGCTGGGTGTCCAGGATGTTGCCGCGGATGCGGCCGTTCAGGTCTTCCTCCTCGGCGATGTCGCCCAGGATGGCGGCGGCCTGCCCGTCGGTGATGGTCTCGCTCAGCACCTGGCGGCCCACCTTGCCAAGCGTGGCGTAGATTTCTTCCAGTGAGTCGGCCGAGTATTCGACGTCGGCACCGTACAGGTCCAGCAAGACATCGTGGCTGTCGGAGACGTAGCCCACCTGGGTGGCGGCCAGCCGGCGCTGCAACCGAAACACCGGGAGTTCTTCGTTGCGCAGGGAAAACAGAATGCCTTTGTGCAGGATGAAGGCGACGGGCACGCTGCGGGAGTCGCCCTGCTTGTCCAGCAAAAAGTTGGAATGCAGGTAGATCCCCCCGTTCTCTTCGACGTGGTAACGCGAGCTGACCTCCAGGTCTGTCACGTCGTCCGGATCGGGCAGGGTGAGGCCGAAATGGGCACCCACGTAGGCCCGCTCGGCTTTGGTGGCGCCCAGCAGGTCGATCCAGACGGCGGTGAGTCCTTCGAGGTCTTTGCGGCTCTCGATGGCGACCTGCCGAAGCTTGCCGTCGACCCGCTCGAACGCCTGGATCTGGCTGTCGCCGAAGGAGGGCTCACGGCTGCCGACCAGTTGTTCCCGGCGCGCGTCGGACACTTCCCAGAGGACTTCGTTTTCGCGCCCCGGCGGCATCTGCGCCCACAGCCGGGTGGCGTCGGCCAGGGGCAAATCCTCCAGAATCGCGCCCAGCTCGGCCGTGGTCAGCTGGGCCATCAGCTGGTTCAGTTCTGCGAGGTGCTGGCGCTGCACCAGCGTCTCGACGATGTCCTGGCGCGGCATGTGCTGGCCCTGCACCATGCCTTCGACGCGCTTTTGCTTCTTCAGGATGTCCGCGACCTTGTCCAGCGGTGTGGGCAGTCCGGCCGGCGGGATCATTCGGACGTCCACGGCGTTCACAGGGCAGGGCGTCGGAGGGTCGGGCGCCCGCGTCGTCCGGGCACCGTCGCTCAGGCCGCCGGTGGGTTGCGGTTGATCTCCGCCGACTGGAGGGACACGTCAAACAGCCGTGCCTTGCCGGCGTAGTAGCGGTCCAGCCGCCACTCATCGAGGATCTTCAGCGCCAGCGCGAATCGCGTGAAATCAAGGGTGTAGAGCTGGGCAATGGGGAAGTCGACTTCGGATTCCAGGGCCAGCACCAGACGCGACAGCGTCTGGGCGGACGGGTCGAACGGGTCCTGTTCAATGAATTTCCGGGCTTCCTTGATGGCACGCATGGCTGAGCTTTCGAGAGGGCGGTCCGCCGGCGGGTGAATCCACCGGATCGGTGGAGGATCCCGGGCGAGGGGCCGCTGTAGGGGTTTTCCTTGATTGTCCGCCGGAGTCCACCGCTGGTTGATGAAGCTTTTGTGACACCCTGGCACCGGATCAGGCAACCACGACCGTCTCGCCGCCCCAGTACAGGCGGTTCGGGTTGTCCTGCCGCGCCGCCTCGGCGGCGCCCGGGTCTTGCAGCCAGTCGTCCAGTGCGTGCCACAGCGCGGGATAGTCGGCGTGGGCCTCATGGTTGGTGCAGGGCCAGTCGCTGCCCCAGAGCAGGGCCTGCGGTCCCAGCTCGGCCAGCCACAGGCGCGCCAGCGCCCCGGCGTCCAGCCCGCCCAGGCGGTAGGCGCCGCTGAGCTTGACGTGCACCGGCGCCTGTTTTGCCCGCTGGCCCAGCGCGCGCACCGTGGCGTCACGGGCCGATACCTCGGCGGGCTTGCCCAGGTGGTCGATCACCAGCGGCAACGCGGCGGGCAGCGGCGCCAGCACGGCGGGCAGGCGGCCGATGTCGGTGTGCAGCTCCAGGTGCCAGCCCAGCGCCGCCAGCGCGTCCCACAAAGCGGTGGCGGTTGACCAGCCCGCGATCTCGTGCGAAACGCCTGCCAGGTTCAGCCGGATGCCGCGCACGCCCGCCGCATGCAGCGGCGCCAGCGTCTGCGCGTCGGCGTTCGGTGCGACCACGGCCACGCCGCGCAGCGTCTCGAGGTGTTGCGCCAGCGTGGCCACCAGCAGGCGGTTGTCGGTGCCCAGGAAGCTGGTCTGCACCAGCACGCCGCGCCGCACGCCCAGCGGCCGGGCGGCGGCCTGCCACGTGGACAGGGGCGCGGCGTAGGCGGGCGCGTAGCGCGCGCCAGGCTGGGCCTGGTGCGCGTCGAACACATGAAAGTGGCTGTCCACGGCGGCTTTTGACAACTCAGAAGTCATGGCGTACATTCTAGTCATCTAGAGGACTAAATCAATGGAGCCCGCCTTTTCTGCTTCTGCCGCCGGCCTGGGCGCCGACCAGCCCGCCCCCGGCCAGAGCCGTTACGGCTGGCTGGCGGCCAGCCTGCGGGCGCGCATCACCCAGGGCGAGTGGGTGCCGGGCACCGCGCTGCCGGCCGAAGCGGCGCTGGCTCGCGAGCACGGCGTGGCCCTGGGCACGCTGCGCCAGGCGCTGGCGCTGCTGGTGGCCGAGGGCCTGCTGGAGCGCCTGCACGGGCGTGGCACCTTTGTGCGCGCCGGCCTGGGTGGGGCATCGATGCTGCGCTTTTTCCGCTTCCGCCATGGGGGCGACCTCACCGCGACGCCGACCTCCACCATCCTGTCGCGCCAGGTGGTGGCCGCCGGGCCTGAAACCGCCGAGGGTCTGGGTCTGCCGGCGGGCGCTCCCGTGCTGGCGCTGCGACGCCTGCGCAGCCTGGCCGGCGAACCCTGCCTGCTGGAGCAGCTATGGCTGCCGCTGCCGGCCTTTGAGGCCCTGAAGGATTCCGACCCCGCCACCTGGGGCGACCTGCTCTACCCGCTGTACCAGCGCCTGTGTGGCATCACGGTCAACAAGGCCGAGGACGACCTGCGCTTCGGCCTGCTGACCCAGGAACAGGCGGCGCTGCTGCGGCTGGACGCGGGTCACCCCTGCGTGCAGGTGCAGCGCCGCGCGTATGACCTGGGCGGCCGGTGCATCGAGCTGCGGACCACGCTGGGCGACGCCTTTGCCTTCCAGTACACGGCGCAGGTGCGCTGAGGCCTGAAAAATACATCGACAACCCGGAGACACCCGTGATTTCATTCAGTTTCAAACAAAAAATGGCACTTCCCAGCGTGTTTGGGTCATTGTCAGCTATCGGATTGATAGTGGCTGTCGCCACCCTCAGCACCTCCTTGCAGGCCCAGACCCCCGCGGCCTGGCCCACCCGGCCGATCTCGCTGGTCGTGACCTACCCGCCCGGCGGCGGCGCCGACGCCATGGCACGCCTGATTGCGCCCAAGCTCGGCGAAGCGCTGGGCCAGAACGTGATCGTCGAGAACAAGCCGGGTGCCGGCGGCCAGATCGGTGCGGCCGCGGTGGCCAAGGCCGCGCCCGACGGCTACACGCTGATGCTGGACGCCTCGTCCTTCGCGGTGAACCCGTCGCTCTACCCCAAGCTGCCCTACGACACGGAAAAGGCCTTCCGCCCCGTCGGCGTGATCGCGCTGTTCCCCAACGTGCTGCTGGTCAACGCCCAGTTCCCGGCAAAGAACGTGGCCGAGCTGATTGCGGCGGCCAAGGTCAAGAAGGACGCAGTGTCGTTTGCTTCTTCCGGCAACGGCTCGGCACAGCACCTGGCCGGCGCGCTGTTCGAATCGGCCGCCAAGGTGGACATGGTGCACGTGCCCTACAAGGGCGGCGGCCCGGCGTTGAACGACGTGATCGGCGGGCAGGTGCCGGTGTTCTTCGGCAACCTGGCGTCCACGCTGCAGCACATCCAGAGCGGCAAGCTGCGCGCGCTGGCGGTGACCTCCGCCAAGCGCTCGCCCATCCTGCCCGACGTACCCACACTGGCCGAGGCCGGCGTACCCGGCGCCGAGGTATACGAATGGAACGTGGTGCTGGCCCCCGCCGGCACCCCCGAGGCGGTGATCGCCAGGCTGTCTGCCGCGCTGCAGAAGGCGCTGGAGGCGCCCGAAGTCAAGGCCCGCGTCGCCGCGCTGGGCGGCGAGATCCAGAAGGGCGGCCCGGACGCGGCCCAGGCTTTCGTGCAGCAGCAGATGGCCTTGTGGGCGCGCGTGGTGAAAGCCCGTGGCATCACGCTCGAATGAACCCGCAACCTTTCACCTTCCCATTCAGGACTGACATGACCGACACCTTCTCATCCCTCACCCGCCGCCAGTGGCTGGCCACCTCTGGTGCCGCCGCCCTGGCTGCCTCGCCTTTGCTGGCCCGTGCGCAGGCCGACTGGCCCACCAAGCCCTTGCGCCTGGTGGTGCCCTTCGCGCCGGGGGGCAGCTCGGAAATCGTGGCGCGCGCCGTGGCCGGTGAAATGGCCAAAACCATCGGCCAGAACGTGTTCGTGGACAACAAGCCCGGCGCCGCCGGCAACATCGCGATGCAGGAGGTGGCCAACTCCACCGACGGCCACACGCTGATCCTCGGCCACATCGGCACGCTGGCGGTGAACCCCTTCATCTTTGCCAAGGTGCCCTACGAGATGACGGACTTCATCCCGATCACGCTGGTCTCCAAGGTACCCAGCCTGTACGTGGTGCATCCGGACCTGCCGGTGAAGAACCTGACCGAGTTCGTCGCCTACGCCAAGTCGAAGCCCGGCCAGCTCAACTACGGCTCGGCGGGCAATGGCAGCGCCGGCCACCTGGCGTTTGAATACCTGAAGATGGCCACCGGCATCTTCGTGGTGCACGTGCCCTACCGCGGCACCGGCCCGATGCTGACGGACCTGCTGTCCGGGCGCCTTCAGGCCGCGGCCGTGGGGGCACCGGCGCTGCTGCAATTCATCAAGGCCGGCAAGCTGCGCTGCATCGCGACCGGTTCGGCGCAGCGCCTGCCGCAATTGCCCGACGTGCCCACCGTGGCCGAGCAGGGCTTCAAAGGCTTCGAGATGACGCAGTGGTACGGCCTGCTGGTGCCGTCCAAATGGCCCAAGGCACACGTCGCAAAGATCGAGGCCGAAGCCATCCGCGCCACGCGCAGCACGCTGGTGAGGGACAAGCTGGCCAACGACACGGCGCTGGCGGTGGGCAACACGGGGGCCGAGTTCGGCGCCTTCATCGCCGCCGAGCAGGCGCGCTGGAAACCGGTGATCGCGCGCGCGCAGATCAAGCCGGACGGCCTGTAAACCGGTGGCCAGGCGCCGGAGCCGGCGGCGTCTTGGGCACAATCGGTGGATCGGGTCTCGTTCAGGTGCTGGACATGTTTGCAACCCTTCCCCCGCTCGCGCGCGGCGTCATTGCCTTTCTCCTGCTGTTGCTCAACACCGTGTTCTGGTGTGTGCCGCTGTACCTGCTGGCCCTGGTCCGCCTGGTGCTTCCGTTCAAGGCGGTGCGGGTGCGCATCGACCCCTGGCTCAACGAGATTGCCACCCGCTGGATCGCCGGCAACAGCGGCTGGATGCGCCTGACCCAACGCACCCGATGGGACGTGCAGGGCGTGGATGGCCTGCCGTACCACGGCTGGTACCTGGTGAACTGCAACCACCTGGGCGCGGTCGATATCTTTGCGCTGCAGCATGTGCTGAACCGGCGCATTCCGCTGCTCAAGTTCTTCATCAAGCAGCAGCTGTTCTACGTGCCCCTGATGGGCCTGGCCTGGTGGGCGCTGGACTTTCCGTTCATGAAGCGGCATTCGGCCGCCGCCGTGCGCCGAAACCCCGCACTGCGCGAGCAGGACCGCGAGACCACGCGGCGCGCCTGCGAAAAGTTCACGCTGGTGCCCACCAGCCTGATGAACTTCACCGAGGGCACCCGCTTCACGCCGGCCAAGCACGCGGCGCAGGGCTCGCCCTACCGCCATCTGCTCAAGCCGCGCACCGGCGCACTGGCGCTGGCCCTGCATGCGATGGGCCGGCAGTTCGATTCGCTGCTGGACGTGACGCTGGTCTACCCGGACGGGGTGCCCACCTTCTGGCAGTTTCTGTGCGGCAGAGGGACAAGGGTGGTCATGCGGGTGCGCCAGTTGCCCATCCCGGTGGCCTTTTGCGACGGCGATTACGAGCGAGACCCTGAATTCCGCGCCGCTTTGCACGACTGGCTGCACGCCCTGTGGGCCGAGAAAGACCGCGAGATCGACCACCTTCTGCAGACCTGAGGGTTGCCGATTGCCGGGCAATCTCCTGCCGCCGTGTGGATTTGCTTGGTGCCGGGCGCTCATGCGCCTAAGATGCCGCCCAATCGCCCAATACATTCCGGGACCCCCGGGAAAGGATGCGCCATGTACAAAAAGATCCTGCTTGCCTACGACGGCTCCGAATCCGGCCAGCAGGCCCTGCTGGACTGCCACGAAATTGCCCAATGGAGCCAGGCCGAGCTGACGCTCATCGCGGTGATGCCTTTGCCGCTGTCGGTCATCGGACCCGAGGGCGGCGTGTACGACCCGGAACTGGAGCGCGTGGAAAAGGAGCGGTTCCAGGACATCCTCGATGCCGGCGTGCGCAAGCTGGCCGACGACGGACTGGCCGCCCGGGGTGAAGTGGTGACGGGGGACGCGGTGAGCGAGATTGCCGCTTGCGCGCGGCGCATCGGGGCCAACCTGATCGTGGTGGGCCACAAACACCTGGACGGCTGGGCGGCCCGCTGGTGGCGGGGCTCGGTGTCGCGATCGCTGATCGACGACGCGCCCTGCAGCGTGCTGGTGGTCATCACGCACTGAGGCGCGCCGGCCTACAGGGCTTCGAACAGCCCGCCGACGTCCACCAGGGCATGGGCAATCTCCGGCCGCTGTTCCAGGCTGTGCCGGATCGCGGCCGCAATCGCCTGGCGCGTCTTGCGGCACAAACCGGGTTGGTCCTGCACACGGATCAGGATGCCGCGCAGGCTGCGCACGCCGCGCGGGCTGGTTGCGATGGACAGCCGGATGCCGACCTGCTCTTCCATCTTCTGCTCCATGTGCCGCAGGTCGGCCAGGTCGCGCAGGTCTTCCAGCCGTTGCAGCAGTCGCTTCTCGTCGGCGCGGGTCAGCCGCAGCGCCCGCAGGTCAGCCCGCGGGTCCGCCAACAAGGCGGCGCGTCCACAGATGCAGGCCCCGGGCGGGCATTCGGTGCGCAGGACCGATGGCGGCGGCGCACCGGTCACGGATGGCGCCCGCCCGCGACCTGGCCGCGCACGGCTTGCGGAGGGTTTGAGATCAGACGGGGTAAATCCATCCGCGTGGGTGTCCGGGAAGGGGTTGGAGAGCGTGCATCGTAGCCCAGCCCGGTGAACCGGTGGGCTGGGGATAATGGCCTGCAAACGAACCTGCCGTGATGGCCCGAGCCAGGTGCGGCGCATCCTTTGAAGGCCTGCCATGAATTTTCACACCCTGACCGCGACGGTCTTCTTCGCCGGGCTTTTTGCGGGTGCGGCTGGCGCGCAGGCGCCTGCAACGTCGTCGGCCGCTGCGGCCGTGGCGGCCGACCGAGGCGCGGTGACCGCCGACAAGGAAAAGTTGAACCGGGACAAGGCCCTGCGCGCCAGCCCGGCCGTGATCAAGGCCGACCAGGCCCAGCTCGATGCCGACCAGAAAAAGCTCAAGGCGGACCGTGAGCAGTTGAATGCGGAGAAGAAGCAGCGCAAGGCCGAGAAAAAGCAGCTCAAGGATGAACGCGCGAAGGCCACCGCCGAACGCAAGGCCCGCGATGCCGAGCGAAAGCAGCAAAAAGCTCAGCAGAAGCAGGCCAAGGCCGCGCAGCGTGCGGCATCCGCACCCATGGCAAACTGAGCGCGGTCGTCAGGCGGCCACTTCGGTCAGGCAGGCGTCCAGGATGTCGATCGCCTGGTCCATCTGCTCCCCGGTCGTGATCAGCGGCGGTGTCAGCGTCAAGGTGTTGCCCATGGTCGTCTTGAACGACAGCCCGCGCGACAGCGCCCGGTAGAGCACGGCCTCGGCGGCGTCGCCCGCAGGGGTCTTGCGCGCCCGGTCGGTGACCAGTTCGAGGCCCAGCAGCAGCCCGCGGCCGCGCACATCGCCGATCAACCGGTGGCGGTCCTTCAGCGCATGCAGGCGCTCCAGCGCATGGGCGCCTACGCGCGCGGCCTGCTCGACCAGGCCCTCGCGTTCGATGACCTCCAGCGTGGCCAGCGCCGCGGCGGCCGTGACCGGGTTCTTCTCGTGCGTGTAATGGCCGTAGGCCCAGGGGCCGGCCACGTTGAGGTCTTCGCGTGCCACGCAAGCGGCAATCGGCAGGATGCCGCCGCCCAGTGCCTTGCCCAGCACCACGATGTCGGGTTTCGCGCCGTCATGCTCGGCGGCGAAGAAGCGCCCGGTCTTGCCCAGGCCGGTCGGGATTTCGTCGAAGATCAGCAAGGTGCCGTGGGCCCGGCACGCCTCCTGCACCGCCTGCCAGTACCCGGGCGGCGGCACATAGGGCACAGCCCGTGCCGGCTCGGCCACGACCGCGGCCACGTCGCCCTCGCGCTCCAGCACGTAGCGCACCATGCCGGCACAGGCCAGCCGGCAGCGTTCGAGATCGGGTTGCCCGGCGTCATCGACCGGATGCCCGTAGGCGCAGCGGTAACAGCCGAAGGGTGCCACGTGTTCGGTGCCGGGCAGCAGCGGGCCCACGCGCCCGCCGCGAAACAGCGATTCGCCCCCCACGCTGCTGGCGCCGAAGCCGGCACCGTGGAAAGAGTCCCAGAAGCTGAGGGTCTTGAAGCGGCCGGTGGCTGCGCGTGCCAGCTTGATGGCCACTTCCACCGCATCAGACCCACCGGTGGTGAACAGCACACGGCCGGCGTGTCCCGACAAGCGCTGAAACTGCGCGCCCAGCGCCTCGGCCAGTTCAACCGAGCGGTCGCAGGCATAGCGGCGCGGGGCGAAACTGAGCGTGTCCAGCTGTGCCTTGATGGCGGCCACCACGTGGGGGTGGGCGTAACCCACGTGGTGCACGTTGTTGCCATGGAAATCCATGTAGCGCCGGCCGGCTGTGTCCGTGATCCACAGGCCTTCAGCCCGTTCGATCGCATTCAGGCACGGCGTTGAAACCGACTGGTGCAGGAAGGCATCGCTGTCGCGCGCAAGCAGCGCGCGCGTCGGTGCGTCGAGATGGTCGTGCTGCCAGGCTGCGCGGCGTGGGGTTGAGTTGATGTCGCCTTCGCTCTGGCTGGGCGCTTCGGGGGCGTGGGTGTGCATGCGGACGGTCGGCACGGGACGGGCTCAGGCGGGCGCGCCGGAGGCGATGCCAAGGTCCTGAAGGGCCAGCGCCACCGCGTGCACCGCCTGCTCCATCTCGTTGCGCCCGATGGCGCCGATGCAGCCGACACGGAAAGTCTCGATCTGCGTCAGCTTGCCGGGGTAAAGAATGAAGCCCCGGGCCTTGGCCGCGTCGTAGAAAGCCTTGAACTGGTAGCGGGCGTCAGCGGGCGCATGGAAGGTGACGATGATCGGCGCCTGCACCGCCGGGTCAAGAAAGGGTTTGAAACCCAGCCGCGCCATGCCTGAGACCAGGGTGTGGCAGTTGTCCGTGTAGCGGGCGAGCCGGGCGGGCTGACCGCCTTCTTCCTCGAACTGCGTGATGGCCTCGGCCAGCGCCACCACCACGTGGGTCGGCGGCGTGAAGCGCCACTGGCCGGTCTTCTCCATGTAGGCGTACTGGTCGTGCAGGTCCATCGCCAGGCTCTGGCTCTGGCCGGCGCAGCCATCGAGGATGGCCTTGCGAATGAATACGAAGCCCATGCCGGGCACGCCTTCCAGGCACTTGCCGCTGGCCGCCACGAGCGCGTCGAAACGCACGGCGCGCGCATCGATGGGCAGCGCCGCGAAGGAGCTCATGGCATCGACGATCAGGCCACGCCCCTGTGCGGCGCACACGTCGGCAACGGCCTGCAGCGGGTTCAGCACGCCGGCGCCGGTTTCGCAGTGGATCATCACCACATGGGTGATGCTGGAGTCTTCGCGCAGTCTGGCGTCGAGCGCTGAGGCCGACACGGGTTCGGCATCGCCGAAGCCCAGCACCGAGCAGCGACGGCCCATCATCTGCGTGAGCCTGGCGGCGCGCTTGCAGTAGGCGCCGTTGTCCAGCACCAGCACATGGCCATCGCGTGGCACGATGGTGGCCACGGCCGCTTCCACGCTGAAGGTGCCGCTGCCCTGAAGGGGCACCACCACGTGGGTGTCGTGGCCATGGACGATGTCCAGCAGGCTGCGGCGCATGCGCGCCGTCACGGCGTTGAATTCCGCATCCCACGAGCCCCAGTCCCGCAGCATCGCCAGCTTGGTGCGCAGCGTGGTGGTCAAGGGGCCGGGCGTGAGGAGGATCTTGTCTCTGTCCATGGTCGTCTCTTGTTGTGGCAGGAATGGGGTTTGGCGGTCGTCGGCCTAACGCGCCCGCCAGGCCTGGGTGCGGCGGTTCACCCACCAGCCGAGGGCGGTGAACAGGCCCATGGCCACGCTGGAGGCGGCCAGGATCAGCACCGCCATGGCAGCGGCGGCACCGATCTCGCCGGCCTCGTCCAGGTTCAGGATGGCGATGGCCGCAACCTTGGTTTCGGGCGAATAGAGGAAGACCACAGCCGAAATCGTCGTCATCGCATTGATGAAGAAATAACGGGCGATGTCCACCAGCGCCGGCGTGCAGATGGGCAGGGTGACGCGCCAGAACGTGCGGTAGAACGGCACCTTCAGCGACGCGCTCACCGCCTCGAATTCCCCGTCCAGCGACTTGAGCGCCGTGACTGCCGTCAGGTGGCCGGTGGTGTAGAAGTGAACGATGGTGCACAGCGTCAGCAGAGTCAGCGTGTGGTACAGCCCGCCCAGCGGGTTGTTCGGGGCATTGAAGAAGAAGATGTAACCCAGCCCCAGCACCAGGCCGGGCACCGCCATGGGCAGCATGGCCAGCAGCCGCGCGAGGCCGCGCAAAGGCGCCGCGCCATGGGTCTTTTCAAGCAGGTAGGCCCCGCAGAACACGAGCAGGGTGCCGATGCCCGCGGTGCCGGCCGCCATCAGCAGGCTGTTGACGAAGGCCACACCGACCTCGGCGTCGACCAGGCCCATGACGTAGTGCCGCCAGCTGGGCGACAGGTTATACGGCCAGAAGCTGGCGAAAGAAGCGAACACGGCCATGCCCAGCATCGCCAGCATCAGCAGGGCGATGAGGCTGCAATAGCCGGTCATGAGGAGGTCAAAGCCCCTTGCGGGGCGCGGCTCGTAGGGCACGGCACGCGCAGTCAGCATGGCGGTCTGCCGACGGCTCACGTAGCTGTCGATGCCGTAGGTCAGCACCGCCGGTGCCAGCAGCAGCAGGGCGACCACGGCCCCTCGGGCGAAGTCCTGCTGGCCGATCACCAGCTTGAACACGTCGGTGGCCAGCACATTGAAATTGCCACCGATCACCTTGGGGATGCCGAAATCGGTGACCACCAGCGTGAAGGTGATCAACGCCGCCGAAATCAGGCCATACCGAGCGCCCGGCAGGGTGATGGTGAAGAACTTGCGCGCCGCGCGGGTGCCCATGGCGTCGGCGGCTTCGTACAGCCGCGCGTCCGACAGGCTGAGCGCGGTGACCAGGATCATGAGGGCATGCGGAAACACGGCAAAGCATTCGGCGATCACGATGCCGGGCGCGCCATAGATGGCGTCCGCGCCCAGCGCCTGCAGCACAGACTTGAGCACGCCCTGGTTGCCGAACCAGTAGATCAGCGAGATGGCCGACAGCAGCGAAGGCGCCAGCAAGGGGATCAGCGTGATGCCCCGAAACACCGGTTTGCCACGCATGCAGGAGCGGGTCAGCGCGTAGGCAAAGCCGAAGGCCAGCGGAATCGTGATGACCGTGACGGCCGCCGAGACCCACACGCTGTTCCAGAGGCTGTCCAGCAGGGCCGGGGTGCGGGCATAGGCGATGAAGTTGCGCAGCCCGACAAACTCGCCGTCATGGCCCTCCACGGACTGCATCAGGATGGCGGCCAGCGGCGCGGCCAGGAAGACCAGCAGCGCCAGCACCACGAGTGCCAGCGCCGCATGGGCCACACGCTCGCTCCAGTGCACCCGCTGGTGCACCGTGCCGGTGGACAAGGCCAGCAGCGAGGCGCTCATCCGAACACCCGCAGGCGCTCCGGCAGCAGCTTCAGCCGGACGATGGACCCTTCGGACAATGACTGCTCGGACAAGAAGTTCAGCGACAGGTACACCGTGAGCGGGTGCGGTTGCAGCGCTTGCGCCGTGACGTGGACGTGGCAGTGCGAACCCAGGAACTCGATCTTGTCGATGCGGGCGTCGAACACGTGCGCGTCGCCCGGGGCGATCGGCCGGGCAAGCACATCCTCGGGCCGCAGGTACACCTGCACCGGGCGGTCTCCGCCCTCGTGCGGGATGCGCAGCGTGCCGATTTCAAGCTGTCCGCCCTGCACGCGCGAGGGCAACACATTCACCTTGCCGACGAAATCCGCGACGAAGGGAGAGGCCGGCTCGCGGTAGACCTCCAGCGGCGTGCCAACCTGTTCGATCACCCCATGGTTCATGACGACGATGCGGTCTGCCACCGACAGGGCTTCTTCCTGGTCGTGCGTGACCATCACCGTGGTGACGCCGAGCTTGCGCTGCAGCGAACGGATCTCCTGGCGCAGGTGCACGCGCACGATGGCGTCCAGTGCCGACAGCGGTTCGTCGAGCAGCAGCAGGCCGGGTTCGGTGGCCAGCGCGCGGGCCAGGGCGATGCGCTGCTGCTGACCCCCGGAGAGCTGCGCGGGGTATTTGCGTTCGCTGCCCGGCAGGCCGACCAGCTTGACCAGTTCCGTCACCCGCCGCGCGGCCTCGGCCCTGGGCACGCGCCGGTTGACGAGCCCGTACGACACGTTGTCGGCCACGTTGAGGTTCGGGAACAGGGCATAGCTCTGGAACACGATGCCGTAGTCCCGCTCCGCAGGCGGCAGCCGCGAGATGTCGCGCCCACCCTGCCAGATCTCGCCCGAGGTCTGCACTTCCAGGCCGGCGATGATGCGCAGCAGCGTGGTCTTTCCGCAGCCCGACGGCCCGAGGAAACAAACGAACTCGCCGCGGCGGATGCCGAGGTTGATGTCGTCCAGGGCGGTGAAGGCACCGAAGGTCTTGCGGACATGCCGCAAATCCAGGAACAGGTCGTCGGTCATGCGTGGGCAAGGAAGGGGCCGGCCGGCCCCTCAGGGGCCGGACCGCTGGCAGTGGGGAGAATCAGCGTTTTTCGACCTTGCCGCTGTAGCGACGGGTCCACTCTGCCAGGATGCGCTCGCGGTTCTCCGCGGCCCAGTTGAAGTCCATCTTCACCAGACGTGCCTCATAGTCTTTTGGCACATTGGCCAGCGGGGCTGCCACGCCCGGCTGGGCGGTGATGGCGAAGTTCTTGCCGTACAGCATCATCGCGTCCTTGCTCGCGGCCCAGTTGGCCAGCTTCTGCGCCGCTTCGAGTTTCTTGGTGCCCTTGTGGATCGCGAAGGCTTCCAGGTCCCAGCCCAGGCCTTCCTTCGGGAACACCAGATCGATCGGGGCGCCCTTGGCCTTGTTGGCATTGGCGCGGTATTCGAAGCTGATGCCGATGACGTATTCGCCGGCCGCGGCCATGTTGCAAGGCTTGGAGCCGGAATGGGTGTACTGCGCGATGTTCTCGTTCAGCGCATCCATGAACTTCCAGCCGCCGCCCTTGCCGTTGTCGTCGCCGAACAGGGTCAGCCAGGCGGTGACATCAAAGTAGCCGGTGCCGGAACTGGCCGGGCTGGGCATGACGATCTGACCTTTGTAGATCGGTTTGGTCAGGTCCTTCCAGGTCTCGGGTTTCGGAATGCCGCGCTTCTGGGCTTCCACGGTGTTGAAGCAGATCGTTGCGCCCCAGACGTCCATGCCGAACCAGGCGGGCGGGTTCTTCTTGTCGCGGTACTGGCTCATGATCGCGTCCAGGTTCAGCGGTGCGAAAGCAACCAGCATGCCCTGCTTGTCCAGCAACGCCAGGCTGGAGGCGGCCACCCCCATCACCGCGTCGGCCTGCGGATTGGCTTTCTCGGCCAGCAGCTTGGCCGTGATGACGCCGGTGGAATCGCGGACCCACTTGATCTCGATGTTGGGCTCCACCTTGTTGAACGCCTCCTGGTAGGCCTTGAGCTGGTCGGTCTCCAGCGCGGTGTAGACCAGAAGCTGGGTCTTCTGGGCGGATGCAACGCCTGCCACGGCCAACAGGCCGGCCAGCAAGAGCGATTTGAAGGGGTTCGACAAACGCATGGAAACACTCCTGTAATGCAAGAAAACGTCGATTCTGTGATCCGCCGGTGACGGTCGTGTGACAGGCATGCATTTGCCGTGCCAGCCCAAGCCCATTCACCTTGCGCCGATAAACGCAATGAATTGAACGACGATCACTTTGCAATGTCAATTGTTTTTTGTAGATTGTTGACAATTTGCAATTCAATGCTCTAATGCAGGGTATGAACGCTGTCGCCTTTCCGACCATCGAACTGCTGCGCACCAGCTCGCTCACCACAGCGGTGCAGCAGGAGATTGAGCGCGCCATTCTGGTGGGCGAATACCCGCCTGGCAGCAAGCTGGTCGAAGCCACCCTGGCCGAGCGAACCGGAGTCTCGCGCGGACCGATCCGCGAGGCCTTCCGCGCGCTGGAGGAGGCGGGCCTGGTGCGCACCGAAAAGAATCGCGGCGTGTTCGTGCGCGACATCCCGATCGACGAGGCCATCGAAATCTTTGACCTGCGCGCGGCCATGGACGAACTGGTGGGGCGTCAGCTGGCGCAGCACATCACGCCGGCTGGCCTCAAGGAGATCCGCGGCCTGGTCGACTCCATGGAGAAGGCCGTCAAGGCCGACGATGCCCACGCCTACCACCTGTTGAACCTGCAGTTCCACGACCGCCTGGTCGAGATGACCGGCAACCGCAAGCTGACCGCGATCTACCGCAAGCTGATCAAGGAGCTGTCGCTGTTTCGCCGCCTGAACCTGGCCAGTGGCTGGCCGATGCCGGTCTCGGCGGGCGAGCACCGCGCCATCGTCAAGGCGATCGCCTCGGGCGACACCGAAGGCGCTGCGCGGGCGATGTTCGATCACGTGATGGAAAGCAAGGAGCGCACGATCGCCAATGACCTGCGCCGCCAGCAGCGCACCGCCTGTGTGAGCGCCGACACGGCGGGCGCGCCCGCCAGAAACGACTCCACTCCACCCTCTTCCCGAAAGGTATCCCGTGCTGACCGTTAACCAGCGTTCCTACCAACTGCCCACCCAGCCCACCGTCGTGGTGTGCGTGGACGGCTGCGAACCCGACTACCTGGGCCAGGCGGTCGCCACCGGCCAGATGCCCTGGCTGGCCGGTGCGCTGGCCAAAGGCTGCGGCCTGGTGGCTGACTGCGTGGTGCCCACGTTCACCAACCCCAACAACCTGTCCATCGTGACCGGCGTGCCGCCCAGCGTGCACGGCATCTGCGGCAACTACCTGTTCGATACCGCCAGCGGCACCGAAGTCATGATGAACGACCCCAAGTGGCTGCGCGCGCCCACCCTGCTGGCGGCGCTGGCAGCCGCGGGCAAGTCGGTCGCCATCGTCACCGCCAAGGACAAGCTGCGCAAGCTGCTGGGCCACGGCATGCAGGGCGGCATCTGCTTCTCGTCGGAAAAAGCCGATCAGGTCACCCAGGAAGAAAACGGCATCACCGGCGTGCTGGAGCTGGTGGGCAAGCCCCTGCCCGACGTCTACAGTGCCGACCTGTCCGAATTTGTGTTTGCGGCCGGCGTGAAACTCATGCAAACCCGTAGGCCCGACGTGATGTATCTGTCCACGACCGACTACATCCAGCACAAGCACGCGCCGGGCACCGAGGGCGCCAATGCGTTCAACCGCATGATGGACGGCTACCTGGGCCAGCTCGATGCCATGGGCTGCGTGATCGCGCTGACGGCCGACCACGGCATGAACGCCAAGATCG
>ERZ795062.752-NODE-752-length-25297-cov-10.044212_pt1 | contig 25297 bp, 18 predicted proteins | sample MGYA00375146_ERZ795062 | MGnify/ENA primary metagenome ERZ795062 (study PRJEB30191, sample SAMN05720281) | activated sludge metagenome | isolation source: Anaerobic digester | place: USA | collected 2015-07-16 ... | reverse complement strand
CAATATGGAATTCACCAATTAAAAAGAGAAATTTGGCCCACTATAGCCATCGTAAAGGAAGTGGACTTACCAGGATATTTTTTAGAAAATCTAGATGGAATAGTGATGGCAGTATGGGTTATGGTTATATATGGAACTATAGGTCCCTATCTCTATTCAGCAGGGACAATACTATCCCATATATTTCAAACCAAAGTACACGATATATTTATACTTCCTCTATTGCCTATTATATATATAATAGCTTTGTTGCCAAGAAATTTAGTGGAGACAGAGGAATACCTTGGGAAAACAGTAAGCTATTTTTCTATAGTCGCCATTTTTATTATACCTGCAGTTATGTTCCTATCCACCTATATTTATAATAGGAGGAATAGCCTATGAAAAAACGAATTGTAGCTTTGTTAATCCTATTGACTATTTTTTTATCTGGTTGTTGGGATATGGTAGAAATCAACCAAAGATTGTTCGTATCCAGTATAGGTGTGGATCTACACAAAGAAGAAGGAATGAATAAGCTTTTAGTTACCTTTGTATACCCCAATATAAATGCTATAGGGAAAAATGCAACTGAAGATAGAAAAAAATATATTATATCCACATCTTGCAGTAGCGTATTTCAAGCAGGAAAGGAGTTTAGTACCAATGTAGAATACCCTTTTTATTATAAGCATCTAAAGGTACTCATATTAGGAGAAGATGTAATCAAAGATGAAAAGTTAACTAGGGAAATAATAGATGAACTAAATAGGGATACTAAAATAAATAAAAAACTACTCCTATTGGTAGCAGAAGGCAGTGCTAAGGAAATACTAGAATCAAGACCTCCACAAGGGCAAATAACCGATGGGACCATATACAATATATTAAGGGATAATCGCTCCGCCAGTAGATTTACCCCTCAAACCTTAACAAATATGATCACCGAATTAGATTGCAATGGAGTATCTATTTTACCAAGGGCGAGAAAAAAAGGAGAAGAGCTATCCATATCTGGTGCAGCAATAATTAAAAACTATAAATTAATAGGCTGGATTGGAGAAAAGGAAAATAGAGCTATAAGCCTTATAAAAGATAAGGTAAAACAGGAATTAATAGATATATGCTACAATCAGGATATATTATCCTATACTATTACCAATGTAAATTCCAATAAAAAAATAGATATAGATGAATATATAACCACCAATATTTCCATCGAATTAGAAGGGTATCTTCAAGGATATAAGATGGACAATCAAGTAAATATATTTAAAAATGAAGTCCTATTAAATATGGAAAGGGCCTTAGAAAAACAGATAGAAAAAGAAATCATGGAAACATTAAATCTTCTACAAAAAGAATATAACGCAGATGTAATAGGGATAGGAGAATGTTTAAGCAAATTTCATCCTAAAATATGGAAAAGCCTACAAAGTAATTGGGAAGAAGTATTTCCAGAGGTAAAGTTCAATGTAGATGTAAAGGTAAATATAAGGAGAACTGGACTAACAAAATAATGGGATATTAGGGACAGTTCTACTTATCCCACGTTTAATCCATATTTTAAAAACTATAGTATAAAAAAACAATAATAGGAAATAATTAATAGTACCAGAAAAAAAGTATTCAGGAGGAATTATAATGAAGTATAAAAAACTAATTCTTTGTTTGGTATTATTGATTATATCTATAGTATATTTAATTTATCCCTATGCTAATAAAAACCACAAGGAAAGTTTCAAAGAAGAGATAATCCGATTCCATATAAAGGCCAATAGTGATAAAGATGAAGATCAAATCCTAAAGTTAAAGATAAGAGATGAAATATTAAAAGAGATGGAATACAAATTTGCAAATAGTAAATCTATAGAAGAAACTCGAAATATAATACTAGCCAATATGGAAAATATTAAATCCATATCAGAAGATATAATTGCAAAAGAAGGAAAGGATTTTTCCGTGGATGTATCTCTAGGCAAAAGAGATTTCCCCACAAGAAAATATGGGAATGTCACTTTCCCTTCTGGAGAATATGAAACTCTTATGGTAACCATAGGAGAGGGTAAGGGGAAGAATTGGTGGTGTGTTATGTTTCCCCCATTATGTTTTGTAGATATTGATCATAGCAATGCAAACAATCCCACGAAGGACCTGGGAACAGTGCTATCAGAAGAGGAAGTAGATGAACTTCGATCTTATAAAGAACCAGAGGAGCCAACTATAATATTAAAATCAAAAATAGTCGAAGTAATAGAAAAGACCAGAAACAATATAGTAAACATGTTCTTCAGATGGGATGAGGCTACTACTAGTGGAAACTAGTAGTAGCCTTAATATTTTGGGCTTTTTTCATTTATCTGTATAAAAATAATTTTTTTACAAAAAATATAGAAACCAACCAATATGAGAGGAGGAAACTATTTGAAAAAATTTACCATAATGACCATGATATTTGTGTTAGTATTCCTATCCATACTCATGTTTTATGAACCAAATAAAAATTTCATAGAAAGCACCAGTAGATATAATTTGTATGCGCCTCAAATACTCTACTGGGGCTCTAGAGGTCAAGATGTAAAAAATGTTCAGTGGCAATTAGTTAAATGGAAATACTTAATAGGTAAGGTAGATGGTATATATGGAGCTGAAACCTATAGAGCAGTTCGAAGATTTCAAGCCAAAAATGGGTTAGCAGTAGATGGAGTAGTGGGCCCTAAAACTGCGGCAGCATTAGGCATCACTCTAAGAGGTACAACAACTCCAGCCTCTGCCCAAGGTATAAATAGGAAAAACGACGAATACCTACTAGCTAGAGCTATCCATGGAGAAGCAAGAGGAGAACCATATATAGGAAAGGTAGCAGTGGGAGCTGTCATATTAAATAGGGTGAAAAGTCCAAAGTTTCCAAATACAGTAGCTGGGGTAATATATCAGCCCTTAGCCTTTACTGCTGTAGCCGATGGGCAGATAAATCTAACCCCTGGAAAAGACTCCATAAAAGCTGCAAGGGATGCCTTAAATGGTTGGGATCCTACCTATGGTTCTTTATATTATTGGAATCCTGCAACAGCAACAAGTAAGTGGATTTGGTCTAGAAAGGTAACATTAAAAATTGGTAAACACTGGTTTGGACTATAGGAGGTGATTATATGGACAGAAAAAGATGGTGGATAGTTCCAACTGTACTAGGCTTAGCATTAGTAGTGGCCTTGGTTTGGGGTTATAATGAATACTCAACTAAAAATGAATTAGGAGTGGCTTTAGAAAACCATTATCAGAGATTGTTTTTCGATGTTAAAAAGCATGTGGAAAATGTTCAGGTAAATCTATCTAAAGCCATGTTATCTGAATCTAGGGACCAAAATGTATTATTATTGTCTCAAATAATGAATGAAGCCTATTTTGCTCAAGATAAATTAGCCCAAATGCCTATAACCCATGCAGAAACAGCTAAGACGGAGAAATTTTTAAACCAGGTGGCAGACTATAGTTATTATTTAATCCAAAACCATTTAAAAGGAGAACCTTTAACCAATAAACAAAGGGAAACCTTGGCAAATCTTCAGGGAAATTCTGCTACATTTAATAATGAATTGGCTAAATTACAGTCAGAATTAGCAGATAAGAATTTCTTGTTAGGTAGTTTAAACAGACGACAAAGTAAAAAGGTTAGAGAAGGAAATGAGAAGATATTTCAAACCAGCTTAGTCTCCATAGAAAAGAATATGGCAAAAACACCAGAATTAATATATGATGGTCCCTTCTCTGATCAGATGATCAATAGAAAACCCTTAGGATTAGAAGGGGATGAAGTATCCAAAAAGGAAGGGGAAAGGATAGCAAGGGAGTTTTTTGGAGCCGATAGGGTTCAAGAGATAACCGCCTTTGAAGAAGGAAAGGACATTAAAGAGATAAGAATACCTTCCTATACATTTAGCATAAGGCCTAAGAATACTTCCAAAGAATTAGCAGTATATATGGGGGTATCCAAAAAAGGTGGTAAGGTAGTGTGGATGGCCAATGCTAGACCTGTACCCAAGGGGAAATTATCTATAAAAGAAGCTCAGGATAAAGCCTTAAAATATCTTAAGGATAAGGGATTTGATAGCATGGAACCTAATTATTATTTAAAATATGATGGTACCGTGTTATTCAACTTTGTATACAAAGAAGGAGATGTAACTATATATCCAGATTTAGTCAAAGTTAAAGTGGCATTGGACAATGGAGAAGTAGTGGGATTTGATGCATCTAGTTACTATTTAAATCATCATATGAGAAATATACCAAAGGTAAATATAACTATGGAAGATGCTCGAGATAAGGTAAAGTTGGATTTTGAGGTAAATTCCACTCGACTAGCATTAATACCTAAAGGCAATGAAGAGATACTATGTTATGAGTTTAAAGGGAAATATAGAGATGGAGACTATATAGTTTATATAAATGCATTAGACGGTAGCGAAGAACAAATACTCCAGATAATAAAAGATGAAAATGGCACATTAACATTTTAAAATAATAGTTGTAAATTCCCCCTAATATTATAAAATATAATAAAAGGGGGAATTTTTATGGACAATAGACCTATAGGAGTATTTGATTCAGGAATTGGTGGATTGACAGTACTCAAAGAAATTGTAGAACAACTACCAGGAGAAGATATAGTATACTTTGGAGATACTGCTCGGATTCCCTATGGAACCAGATCGAAAGAAACTGTAATAAAATATTTTTTTCAATCGGTAAGATTTTTGTTGACAAAGGAAATCAAAGCAATAGTAATTGCCTGTAATACAGCCTCTGCTTTGGCTATGGAGGAAGCACAGAAGGTATTCGATATCCCTATGATAGGGGTAATTGAACCTGGCTCAAAGGCAGCAGTAGCCTCTACTAAAAACTCCACCATAGGAGTTATAGGCACGGAAGGAACCATCAATAGCGGATCTTATCAGAAAAAGATAAGACGGATATTACCCTCAGCTGAAATAATAGGTATATCCTGTCCTTTATTTGTACCTATAGTAGAAGAAGGTTGGGAAAACTCCGATGTAGCTTATATAACAGCAAAAAAATATTTATTGGAACTAAAGGAACACAATATAGATTCCCTAGTACTAGGTTGTACCCATTATCCAGCCCTTAGATATACTATAAATAAGGTATTAGGGGATAAAGTAGTATTAATTAATCCTGCTTATGAGACAGCAAAGGCTACAAAGGCACTACTAAAAGAGCAAGATATATTATCCGAAAAATTAGATGGAGGTAAATGCAACTATTTTGTAAGCGATGATCCAGAAAAATTTAAACGAATAGGAGGCAATATCCTAAGAAAGGAAATAGCCTATGTTCAAAAGGTAAATATAGAAAACTTATAGGCACTAGTAAGTGCCTATAATTAGGCATTTGGTGCCGAAAATTAAGCACAAAGGGGGTTTAAGACTATGTCAGATTTGTTTTTCAGGGAAAATATATTAGAGATATTGGATTATATTGAAGAAGGCATCCATATTATAGATAATAGGGGGAGAATAGTATACTATAATCTATTTGCTCAAAAGATAGATGGAATAGATAGGGATAAAGCCATTGGAAGGCATCTATTTGAGGTATATCCTTCCTTAACCTATGAAACTTCCACCCTATTTACGGTAATGAAAACAGGGAAACCCATATTCAAAAAAGAACAGACCTTTATAAATTATAAAGGGGAGAAGATAACCACGGTAAACTCCTCTATCCCTATAAAGAGTCATGGAAAAATACTTGGGGCTTTAGAAATATCCAAGGACATTACTCAAGTAAGGAAGATGTCAGAAAAGATAGTAGATCTTCAAAGTCAACTATATAATCACAACACTATTCAATCCCAAGGAGAGGAGATTGCAAAATACACTTTTCTAGATATAATAGGGGAAAATGAGCAGATGCTAGAGCTTAAAAAAATCGCCCTAAAATCAGCAAAAACCGATGCACCAGTTCTCATATATGGGGAAACAGGAACGGGAAAAGAATTATTCGTTCACTCTATACACAATTCAAGTTATAGAAAGAACAATCCTTTCATCACTCAAAATTGTGCAGCCTTACCTGCCAATCTATTAGAAGGTATATTGTTTGGCACTGAAAAGGGAGGTTTTACTGGAGCAGAAGATAGACAAGGCTTGTTTCAATTAGCCCATGGAGGTACTTTATTCTTAGATGAGATAAATTCCATGCCTTTAGAACTCCAATCTAAGCTGCTACGAGTTATTCAAGATGGCTCCATAAGACCAGTAGGGGGAGTCAAAACTATAAATGTAGATGTGAGAATAATAACTGCTACCAATATCCCCCCAGAAGAAGCAGTTAAAAAAGGATTATTGAGAAAAGATCTATACTACAGATTAAATGTAATAAATTTACACATTCCACCTTTAAGGGAAAGAAAAGACGATATTCCTATACTTACCCAATATTTTATCAAAGAATTAAATAAAAAATTAAACAAGTCCGTAAAAGGAGTTTCAAAAGAAGTAATGAATATATTTTTAAAATACCCTTGGGAAGGCAATGTAAGAGAATTGGAAAATTTATTAGAAGGGATAATGAGTATACAAGATATGGATATTATAGAAATAGAACATCTACCAGCTAAATTTAAAACCTACAAAGTAAATAAAGCTAAAAAAACCTTTTCTTTAAAGGAAACTTTAGAAGATATGGAAATAGATTTGATAATTAAAGCCTTAGAAGAAACAGAATATAATATTAGTCAAGCTGCGGAAATATTAAACATTCCTCGACAAACTCTTCAATACAAGATATCCAAATATAATCTAAAATAAATATAATAAATATACAAAAGGGTGCCAAGCACCTTTTTATACATTTTTATGTGCCGAGAAATAGGCATTAAATTTTAAATATTGTTATTATTTTCACTAGAATGGCAAAACTAGAGCTTATTTATATAGGAAAACGTTGGCATAGATATTGCATCATATAATATGTAGTAATAAATATTTGATTATTAATTATTAAGAAGGAGTGTGGCATATGAAAAAAGGATGTCCATATGGAACCCATAGAGTATTGGAACCAAAAGGGGTTTTGCCCCAACCAGCCTTAAAAATTGACAATAATATGGAGATATATGACAATGAAATATTAATCGATGTGCAAACTCTAAATGTAGATTCAGCGAGCTTTACCCAAATAAAGGAACAAGCTAAAGGGGAATTAGAAGAGATAAAGAGGATAATGAAAAGCATAGTAGATGAAAGAGGCAAACACCAGAACCCAGTAACTGGTTCGGGAGGTATGCTAATAGGAACCGTTGAAAAAATAGGTCCCGCTTTAGAAGGAAAGACAGACTTAAAAGTAGGGGATAAAATCGCTACCCTAGTATCCCTATCCCTAACACCTCTTAGAATAGATGAATTTTTAGAGATAAGGCCCCATGTAGATCAAGTAGATATTAAGGGAAAGGCTATACTATTTGAATCTGGCATATATGCAGTACTACCAGATGATTTACCAGAAAATTTAGCTTTATCTGTACTTGATGTAGCAGGAGCTCCAGCTCAAACGGCAAAACTAGTCAAACCGGGAGATACAGTAGTAGTCATTGGAGGTACAGGAAAATCTGGCATGCTTTGCTTATACGAAGCCAAAAAAAGAGCAGGAGTTACAGGGAAAGTTATATGTGTAGGCTCTAGAGATGAAACTATAGCAAGGACCAGAAAAGCCAATTTGGCAGATTATTACATAAAAGCCGATGCAACCAATGCAGTAGATTTGATGAATAAGGTAAAAGAGATTACCAATGGAGAGATGGCAGATATAGTAATAAATACTGTAAATATACCAAATACTGAGATGAGCAGTATATTATTAACTAAAGATCAAGGAATAGTATATTTCTTTAGTATGGCTACTAGTTTCACCAAAGCAGCCTTGGGAGCAGAAGGGGTAGGCAAGGACATAACTATGATAATAGGAAATGGTTACACCAAAGACCACGCAGCTATATCCTTGGAATTAATGAGGGAAAGCCAAGAATTGAGAAATATATTTGAGGAATTGTACGCTTAGGCAATTACAATGGGACAGTGGGGACAGTTCTCCCTGTCCCACAATTGAAAAGCCTACAAGAGTAGAATTATGTAGAGTTCACATGTGCATTGTTAAAAGACCCTAGAGAATGACCCTAATGTGTAAATTGTGCACTGTATAAAAAAAGGGGGTTATATAAAATGAGATCCTATAAGGATATAGAATTATGGAAGGATGTTACTGACACCCAATGGAATGACTGGAGATGGCAGGTAAGGAATAGAATTACCCATGTGGAAACTCTGAAGAAGGTCATAAATATAACTGAACAGGAAGAAAAGGAGATTGGGATAGTACTGGAAAAATTTAGAATGGGCATCACACCATATTATGCATCATTGATGGATCCAGATGATCCAAATTGTCCCATTAGAAAACAGGCAGTTCCTACTATTATGGAAACCCACGAGAGCATAGCTGATATGGAGGATCCATTAGCAGAAGATGTGGATTCACCAGTGCCTGGTATCACCCATAGATATCCAGACAGAGTGTTATTTTTAATTACAGATCAGTGTTCTATGTATTGTAGACATTGTACTAGAAGAAGATTTGCAGGACAAAAGGACTCAGGAGCTCCAAAGAGCAGAATAGACCAAGGCATAGAATATATAAGGAATACTCCACAAGTAAGGGATGTGTTATTATCTGGCGGAGATGCCCTATTAGTATCCGATGAGCGACTGGAATATATAATAAAGGAACTAAGAGCTATACCCCATGTGGAAATCATAAGGATAGGTACTCGAACTCCTGTAGTTATGCCTATGAGGATTACTGATGACCTAGTAAATATGCTAAAAAAATATCATCCTATATGGTTAAATACTCATTTCAATCATCCAAAAGAAATTACAGAAACCTCTAAAGAAGCAGCTAGAAAGATGGCAGATGCAGGAATTCCATTAGGCAATCAATCAGTACTACTAAGGGAGGTAAATGACTGTCCTCACATAATGAAAGAATTAGTTCATAAATTGGTGATGATGAGAATAAGACCATACTATATATACCAATGTGATCTATCCATGGGTATAGAACACTTTAGGACCAAAGTATCTAAAGGTATAGAGATAATCGAAGCTTTAAGGGGACATACTTCAGGCTTTGCAGTGCCGACCTTTGTAGTAGATGCACCAGGAGGCGGTGGAAAGATACCCGTTATGCCTCAATATTTAATAAGTCAATCCCCTGAAAAGATAGTATTGAGAAACTATGAAGGAGTAATCACTACCTATACAGAACCTCAAATGGTAGAAAAACCTTGTGATTGCCCTGTATGTAGGGGAGAAAAGGAAGGGCACACAACTGGTGTATCAGAACTACTCCAAGGTCCAGAAGTAAAAGCTATGGAACCAGACAATCTAGAAAGAAAGCAAAGAAAAGCCTATATGGGACAATAGGGACAGTTCTCCTTGTCCCAGAAATCACTCTGACCTTATAAATTGGTAAAGACTGTATATTAATAATTGATAAAAGTGAGATAACGAGAACTATCCTTTGCTATACCAAATTATCCATTGTATAAAACAGGGGTGAAAATATTGCTATTAAAACATATTCACAATAAATACAAAATCATATCTATAGTAGGCATGGCTAAAAATAGTGGCAAAACTGTAGCATTAAATCATCTAATTCATGAAGCCATAGAAGAGGATGTGAAACTAGGAATTATATCTACTGGAAGAGATGGGGAAGGGGTAGATGTAGTTACTGAAACAGAGAAACCTAAGATATTTGCTGAGGTAGGCACCATCATATCCACTACAACGGAGATGCTACCTTTAGGGGATGCAAATATAGAAATAATCCATGTAACAGATTATAGAACCCCTTTAGGAGAAATACTTATAGGTCAAGTAAAGGACAGTGGATATATTCAAATAGCTGGTCCCCAGACCCTTAAGGAATTAAAAGAAGTAGCCTATTTGATGTTAAATATTGGTGCAGAGTTGGTGATTATAGATGGAGCTTTAGATAGGAGGACATCTGCTGCTCCATCTATTAGTGATGCTACTATATTATCCACTGGTGCAGTTTTAAGCAGAGATATAAACAGAGTCATAGAAGAGACCCTTCATATAGTTAATTTGTTTAATCTTCCTCCCATAGAAGATTATATAGCAAGGGAATCTGTAGAAAAGGCCATGAATCAAGGACAAATAGCTGTAATAGACAAAGATTTAAATACTACTCCTATTAATATAAAGACAGCACTAAATTGTGGCCATATAATTGGGGAACATCTAAAGGAAGACTCTAGATATTTGGTGCTCCCCGGATCCCTTGTAAAAAATACCTTAGAGGATATTATAAGTTCCACTAAAATGTATAAAAATATAGATATAGTAGTAACTGACGGTACCAAAATATTTATCCAGCCAAAGGATTGGTTAAAATTTATGAGGTATGGGATAAATGTAAAGGTGCTAAATCCTATTAATTTAGTAGCTATAACAGTAAATCCCTATGCCCCTCAAGGATATTATTTTGAACCCCACATTCTATTGGAGAAAATGAAACATTACATAAAGGATATTCCCGTTGTAGACGTAGTATTAGGTGGTGATTAATATGGATTTTATGGATTCTATAACGGAAAAGGCACTAGATTTTCAATATATATTGAACAAAATAAATACAAAAACTCCCTATGGGAAAGTATACAAAAAAAAGATGAGACCCTTTATACCTGGAGAAGAGACAGAATTAATAAAGGAGCTAGAAAAGGTAGAAAGTTATATTCCCTATGTAAAGGATAAACAGTTTATGAACCAGATTGATCATATATTTACCCATATAAAGGATTTAAGAACATCAATAAAAAAAGCTAGGAGTGGAGGTATCCTTTCTGAGGTAGAGCTATTTGAAATAAAAAACTTCTTATACCTAATAAAGGATTTGGATCATCTATTAAAAAGACATGGGCTTCCCCTTTGGGAGGATATGGAAGTTCAGCCTATAGAGGAGTTAGAAAAACATCTAGATCCAGAGGATACTGGACTTTCTACTTTTTATATATACGATTCCTACTCAGAAAAATTACAGAGGATTCGTCAATCTAAAAGAGAAGTTGAGAGGGAAATAAAAAGGGAAAAAAAGCGATTAAAGGAAGAGGTAGAAGAGGAGTTAAATATAAAACTAAGGCCTGATGGAAGCATAGTCCTTTCCAAAGATGAAAGGGAGTTAATAGAAAAAATAGAAGAGCATCCTAATCTCACCTATGTATCCGAAACCTATATGAATATCAAATATTCCATAAAACCAAGGGACAATATGACTCTATTAGAAAGGCAGTATCTAATATTAAAGGATAAGGAAGAAAGGGAAGAATATAATATAAAACAAAATTTATCTAAACAAATAGGTAAATACTCTAAAGAACTGTTGAAAAACATGGCAAGTATTGGGAAAATGGATTTTATATTGAGCAAGGGGGCCTTTGCTATAGAAATAGATGGGGTGAAACCTAAAATTACCAAGGAGCATAGCATAAAAATAGTAGAAGGGCGTCATCTCAAGGTGGAAGAATTTTTAAAAACTAAAGGGCTTAAATTTACTCCTATATCCATAGAACTAAGAGAAGGAGTTAGTTGTATTACAGGAGCTAATATGGGTGGAAAAACTGTAAGCCTTAAACTAGTGGGATTATTGACTGTTATGGCTCAATATGGATTAATGGTTCCTGCTAAGGAGATGATTCTAGGTTTAAACCAATTTATAAAAACCTCCATAGGAGATCCCCAATCTACAGATAAGGGACTATCCACTTTTGGAGGGGAGATAAGATTAATTCAACAAGCCATAGAAAGATCCCAGGAAAAAGGTCTAATCCTTATAGATGAATTAGCCCGAGGTACTAATCCTAAAGAAGGCTATGCCATATCCAAGGCCATAGTGGAATACCTAAGGGATAAAAAATCCATAACCCTTTTAACCACCCATTATGATCATATAGGAAGTATGGACAAAGTAGTCCACTTTCAAGTAATAGGTCTATCTAATGTGGATTTAAACCAGTTACAATCCCAATTGGAATATGTTGAAGATCATAAAATAGACATAATAAATAAACATATGGACTATCGCTTAAAAGTAGTAGATAAAACCACAAAAGTCCCTAAAGAAGCCATAAATATAGCTAGGATAATGGGGCTAGATCAACAGATAATCCAAAGAGCAGAAAAATACTTAGAAGATTGACAAAAATAGGGAGCAATAGGGATAATTTTGGGACAAGGAGAAATGTCCCCTGTCCCACAAAAAGGAGGTTGAAATTTTGAGCAAATTAAATCTTGATCCAGTACGAATAGATAATTCGAGAAATGCAGCAAAACAAATTGCTGAAGATGTACAAGAATTTATTGATAAACATACTACTACTTCAACAGAGAGAGCTGTTGCGAGATTATTAGGTATAGATGGAGTAGATGAAATATCCAAACCTCTACCCAATGTATTGATAGACAATATAAAAGACGGGGGAGGATTGGAACAAGGAGCTGCCTATTGGATAGGCAACGGGGTAGTCCAAAGGGGAGATACCCCTCAGGAAATAGCAGAAAAAATTAGCCGAGGAGAGTTAGATATTACCCGTATTTCTACTGGGAGTGAGGAGAAAATACAGGATACTATATATGAATTAGCTCAAGAAACAGTAGATAAAATAAAGCAAAATAGAGATAAAAGAGAAGAGCTAATACAAACCCTAGGAGAAGGGAAGAAACCCTATATATATGTAATAGTAGCTACAGGAAATATATATGAAGACATAGTTCAAGCCCAAGCTGCAGCTCGCCAAGGAGCCGATGTTATTGCTGTTATAAGGACAACAGGGCAATCTTTACTAGACTATGTACCCTATGGACCTACTACAGAAGGATTTGGAGGCACCTATGCTACTCAAGAAAATTTCAAACTTATGAGAAGGGCCTTAGATGAAGTAGGGGAAGAGGTAGGTCGCTATATTAGATTATGTAATTATTGTTCTGGTCTTTGTATGCCAGAAATAGCTGCTATGGGGGCTTTGGAAAGATTGGATATGATGCTAAACGATGCCCTATATGGAATACTATTCAGGGATATAAATATGCAAAGAACTCTAATAGATCAATATTTCTCCAGAGTAATCAATGGATATGCAGGTATAATTATAAACACTGGTGAAGACAATTATCTAACTACTGACGATGCAGTAGAAGCTGCTCATACTGTACTTGCCTCCCAATTTATAAACGAACAATTTGCACTTAAAGCGGGAATTCCAGAAGAACAAATGGGACTAGGCCATGCTTTTGAGATGGACCCATCTCTAGAAAATGGATTTTTATACGAATTAGCCCAAGCTCAAATGGCTCGAGAGATATTTCCCAATGCGCCATTAAAATATATGCCTCCTACTAAATATATGACTGGAAATATATTTATGGGCCATATACAGGATGCCCTATTTAATATGGTGGCCATAATGACAGGACAGGGAATCCAGTTACTAGGTATGTTGACAGAAGCTATTCATACCCCTCATCTCCATGATAGATACTTAGCCATAGAAAATGCCCAATATATATTCAACAATGCTAGGAATCTAGGAGATGAAATAAGTTTCAAAGAAGATGGAATAATTCAAAATAGAGCTCAAGAAGTATTAGAAAAAGCTGAGGAATTACTCAAGGAAATAGCAAACATAGGGCTATTTCAAACCATAGAACAAGGTAAATTTGGAGGAGTGAAAAGGTCTAGAACTGGAGGCAAAGGTTTAGAAGGGGTGGCTAAAAAAGGTAGTGCCTATTTTAATCCCTTCATCCAATTGATGGTTGGAGGTGATAGATAATGAGCCAAGTAGCAAAAGTTGATTTAACCAGAGTAAAACCCTATGGAGATACGCTAAACGATGGTATGGTACAGACTAGTTTTACTCTACCAATTCCCTATGGAGATGAAGCCAAGGAAGCAGCTAGATTATTAGCCAAAAAGATGGGACTAGAGGAGCCATCAGTAGTTTATTCCAAGGATTTAGGCATAGATTATACCTATTTTATAGTATATGGCAAATGTATTCATACTGTGGACTATACTAAGATAGAAGTTCCAAAAGTGGATATAGAGATAATGAGCAAAGAAGAAGTAGAACAATATATAAAGGATAATATAAAAAGAAATGTAGTCATAGTAGGAGCTTGTACTGGCACTGATGCCCATACTGTAGGAATAGATGCCATAATGAACATGAAAGGATATGCTGGACATTTTGGGCTAGAAAGATACGAGGGTATCGATGCTTACAACTTAGGGAGTCAAGTGCCCAATGAAGAATTAGTTGCAAAAGCCATAGAATTGGAAGCAGATGCTATACTAGTTTCCCAAGTAGTAACTCAAAAGGATGTCCATATTCCCAATCTAACGGAATTGGTAGAATTATTAGAAGCAGAAGGCATAAGGGATGATATAATTATAGTCTGTGGTGGACCTAGAATATCCCATGAATTAGCTAAAGAACTAGGTTATGATGCAGGATTTGGTCCAGGAACCTTTGCTGAAGACGTAGCCACTTTTATTGTAATGGAGATGGTAAAGAGGAGATTGGTATAAACAAACCATTTATAATATATAAATATCCTTAAAACAACAAATTTAACGACCTTTTATGGATAATAACTTCCCCTTTAAGGTGCCAGGTAACTTAAAGGGGAAGTTATTATGTTAACTACCAAGTATTTCTATCCTTTTCATAGGCTTTAACAATCATAGGTATAAATATTAGTTGAATTATTATTCCAGGTAAAGCTGTTAGAAGCATGCCTTTTATATATATGCCCATGGGTGGCATAGGTAACCCAAAGCCTTTTCCCAATAGAAGGACCGTCAAAGCTGCTCCTAATCTACCTACTATCATACTTATAATCAAAGATGGGCACAAGGTCATTTTTATTTTCCTATACAATATCCCAGATATAAGTCCATACAATGCTAATTCCACAATCATTATCCAAAAAATTGGGACTGGTGGCATACCCGTTAGCATATGATTAATAATAGGAGAGATAATACCAAGGATAAATCCTAAAGCAGGGCCTATAGTTAATCCAGCAATTAAAATTGGAATATGCATAGGAAGGAAAATAGCCCCATTAATCCCACTCATATGCACTATTGTAGGAAGTATAATCGACAAGGCCAGCAATACCGCTGCTGTAACTAAATCCTTTGTACGAAATTTCATACTCTAACTCCTTTCACGATTCTTATAAATATTTAGGGAATAAGTCCCTATAGGCATTTGCTTTATTATTATACTACTATTTTGTACTTTTTCCAATATTAGAAATTTAGTTTTTAGGATAAAAACTTGCACAGAAACCCATATTGGTGTAGATTATTATTAGATAATATATTAATTTAAACAATTGGGACAATAGAAAGGTTTTTTTCTGTCCCAAAACGGGGGAGAATAATATGCTATTTTCATTATTATTAATACTAAAAATACTATTATTTATGCATATAACTGATATTAGATACAATAGGGGTATTATACTTCTAATTAGTAGCTTAATAACCCTATTATTTTTCTCATGGATATATTTGAGCAATCATAAGAAGAAACAGACTATTGCTTTCTCTTTTTATAATATTGTATCAGCATTTATGTTTGTAGATGTAATGTACTATAGTTTTTTCAATTCATTACCTTCCATTACTATGTTAAAGCAGTTTAGCGAAGTAACGGCAGTAGGAGATAGTGTGATAGCTTTGTTATCCTTTAGGAATCTATTGTTTTTATTGGACATACCTTTTCTTAAAATATTTTCTAAAAAGAAGAAGACAAAATTAGCAGAAGAAAACAAAGTATACGATAAACATATACGATGGGGAGTCCCAGGAGGAATAGCTATAATACTGGTATTCATATTTGGTTATTTAATATCCAACGATATGATGGCACCAGTTGCAAATCAAGAACTATACAGCTACCATATTAAGGATATAAAGGATGCCATAGTAGGGGAAAGTATAGTAGAGGGAAGGGGAATATTTACTCAAGAGGATTTAGAAGAACTTAGAGAGAGGACGAGCCTTAAGAAGGGAAAGCATACTGGCATAGGCAAAGGGAAAAATCTAATAGTTATCCAAGTAGAGGCCCTTCAGAATTTCCCATTAAATAGATTTTATGATGGGCAAGAAATAACTCCCAATTTGAACAAATTTATAGATGATAGTAGCACCATATATTTTGACAATTACTATCAACAAATTGGTAGAGGAAATACTGCTGATGCAGAATTTGTATCTAATAATTCCCTATATCCATCTATGGAAGACCCTACCTATAAACAGTACTATGGAAATACCTTTTATGGACTTCCCTGGATTTTAAGGGACAATGGATATACTGCATGGGTTTTTCATGGGTATAAAAAGGAATTTTGGAATAGGGAGAGGGCCTATCCCAATCAAGGATTTCAACGCTTTATATCGGAAGAGGACTACGATATAGTAGAATCCATAGGATTTGGGATAACCGACGAGGAATTTTTTAAGCAGAGTATAGACTACCTTAAGGAACTAGATAATATAGATGACAACCCCTTTTATGCTTTTATGATAACCTTGACTAGCCATACACCTTTTAAGATGCCTGAGGAATACAAAGAATTAGATATACGAGAAGAACATGTAAACACCATATTAGGAGACTACCTTCAATCCATCCACTATGCTGACAAAGCACTAGGGCAGTTTTTTGAAGCATTAAAGGAGGAAGGTCTATATGAGGATTCGGTAATAGCTCTATATGGAGATCACTTTGCCATAACTGGTCTTAATGACTTAGGAATAGAATTGATGACAGACTTTTTAGACCATCCCTATGATATAGATGAAATGTTTAAAATCCCCTTGTTAATTCATGTACCAGGGGAGAACATAAAGGAGACTGTATCTAAAATAGGTAGTCAACTAGATTTTTTACCTACTATATTAAATATTATGGGATACGAAAACGAAAAGGGAATAATGTTTGGTAGAGATCTATTAAACTATGAAGGGGAAAACTATGTAGCTCCCCAGACCTATGTATTAAAAGGTTCCTTTATAGATGATAATATAATATTCTATATGTCTAGAGATGGTATATTTGAAAACTGTACTGCTAAAGATAAAAGAACTAAAGAAAAAATAGATGTAACTCCTTTTAGGGAGAAATACGAGAGGATTATTGCCGATATAAATAAATCTGACTATGTACTGAAAAAAGATTTGATAAAATTACTCATAGAAAATGATGGCCATATAGATATGAAGGATTTAATGGCATTGGATATTCCTGACTACCATAAAATAGGGTATCTAAATTATGAATCCATAGAAAAACTAGACCAACTATATCAGAAAGGCTATAGATTATTAGCAGTAGATATAGAATGGTATCCAGATAAAAAGAAGATACTATTAGATGACGGAATATACAAAAGACCCATGAGGGAAGCTAGTTTTGAAGAATATCAACAAGTCTTATATCAATATAGGGAAGATCAAAATACATTAGAGGATTTAATTACCTGGATAAAAAAACATAAGGATACTCATATACTTCTTAGAAGCAAGGAACTAGATGAATCCATATTCTTAAGGGTAATAGAATATTATCCAGAGTTAAAAGATAGATTTATAGTAGAGATGAAAGACTTTGAACAGCATATAAAACTATCCAACAAAGCCTTCAAAAATATAATACTAAATATAGTAGATACAGAATATACTAATGAGGAAATATTAGACTTTTTAAATAGACACAATCTATATGGGGTTATAATGGACAAAAAACAATCCAGCACCCCATTATATAAGGATTTGAAAAAACTAGGTATAAATATATACAAAGTAGGACAGTAGGGAAGTTTTTTGTTCTACAAAGATAACATAAACTGGAGGACTTTACATGTTACTAACTATACTATTAACCCTAAAAACTTTATTATTCATGTATGTAACCAAGGTGAAGTACAATAGATTTATCATATTTTCCATAAGCATGTTGATTATATTGTTCTTCTTCACCTGGATATACTTTAGCAAAAATAAGAAAAAGCAAACTTTAGCCTTTGCTTTTTACAATACGGTATCAGCATTTATGTTTGCAGATGCTATGTACTATACCTACTTCAATGCTCTACCTTCTATAAAAATGTTGAAACAGTTAAATCAGGTAGCAGTAGTAGGAGATAGTGTAAAATCCATATTTACTTTTACCAATTTCCTATTTTTAATGGATATACCATTTTTGATGTTCTACTCCAAATGGAAGAAAGAGAAAATTAAAAAGGAAAACAAACAATACAATAAATCCATTAGATGGGGAGTGCCAGGATCCATTGCATTGGTATTGGTAATACTATTATCCTTTTTAAGTAGTGCGGAGCTATTTGGGCCAGTAACCAATCAAGAGCTATTTACCTATCATGCCAAGGATATTAAAAAAGCCATAGCAGGTGATGAGGAAATAGCTCAAGGAGTAGGAATGTTTACTCAAGAGGATTTGGAGGAGTTAAAAGATAGAACCTATTTAGAAGAAGGAAAATATACAGGTATAGGCAGAGGGAAAAACCTAATAGTAATTCAAGTAGAAGCATTACAAAACTTCGTTATAAATCTCCATTACGATGGGCAGGAGATAACGCCAAATTTAAACAGACTGATACAAGAACAAGGAACCTTATATTTTGATAAATATTTTCAACTAATAGGCAGAGGGAACACCGCCGATGCAGAATTTGTGTCCAACAACTCCCTATATCCATCAATGGACGAACCCACCTACTCCCAATACGAAGGTAATACTTTCTATGGACTACCTTGGGTATTAAGGGATAATGGATATACTGCCTGGGTATTCCATGGATATGAAAAGGAGTTTTGGAATAGGGAGAGGGCCTATCCTAATCAAGGATTTCAACGGTTTATATCTGAAGAGGATTTTGATTTGGTAGAGACCATAGGATTTGGAATTAGCGATGAGGAATTCTATAAACAGTCTATAAACTATCTAAAGGAATTGGATAGTATAGATGATAATCCCTTTTATGCATTTGTAATCAGCTTAACTAGCCACAATCCTTTCAATATGCCTGATAAATACAAAGAGTTAAAAATACGAAAAGAACATGAAGGTACTATATTTGGAGATTATCTTCAATCTATTCATTATGCTGACAAAGCATTGGGGAGATTTTTTGAAGCGCTAAAAGAAGAAGGACTATACGAAAACTCGGTAATAGCTTTGTATGGAGATCATTTTGCTATAAATAGTGCCCATAAAGAACCTCAAAAGATTATGACAGAATATCTAGGCTATACCTATGATTTAGATGATATGATGAATATCCCTTTAATAATTCACATACCAGGGGAAGATATAAATGAAACTATATCCAAGGTAGGAAGCCAATTGGACTTTATGCCCACCATATTAAATATAATGGGCTATCAAAACCAAAAGGGAATAATGTTTGGCAGGGATTTGGTAAACTATCAAGGGGAAAGTTTAGTAGCTCCTCAAACCTACGCACTAAAAGGTTCGGTAATAACCGATGAAATACTGCTGGAGATGTCTAGAGATGGCATATTTGAAAATAGTAGAGCTTATCGATTAGACAATAAGGAAGAAGTAGATGTAAATAAATATAGGCCCTACTATGAGAAAGCCATAGAGGAGATAAACAAATCAGATTTTATGCTAAAGACCGATTTATTGAAGGAGCTAATAAAAGGGGATGGAGAAATAAATATAAACAAGCTAATGCCTACAGAAGTATTAGTGGATAAGACCATAAAAAAGACAGATAGCACCATAGACAATATAGAAAAATATTTTAAAGATGGCTATAAAACCATGATAGTAGATTTAAAACTAGACAAAGATGGAAATATTATAGTAGGAGAAGAACTTCCCTTTGAACAGTTTGTAAAATGGTTAACAGATAACAAAGGATTTTATATAGTAGGAAGAGCAGAAGAAAACAATACGGAAATATTTACAAAGATAGCAGAAAAATATAGATTAACAGATAGGATAATCCCAGAAATACATGAACTAAGCCAATACCATCCTTTGGCTTCAAAAAAATATAAGAACATAATACTAAATATGGGAAAAACAAATTATTCTGATGAACAAATACTAGAATTTACAGGAAGACATTCTCTATTTGCAGTAGCCATGGACAAGGATAGGGCAAAGACAAGCCTACCAAAACAACTAAAGGAAAAAGGCACCCTAACTTATGCCTTAGATATAAAAAATAAAAGAACAAGAAAAAACCTAGAAAAGAACGGAGTATTTGGTATATATGAATAATTAGGATAGTGGAGGACAGTGAATAGCCCTGTCCTATTAAATATTAAGGAGTGGCAAATATAATGTTAAAAAAATCCCTTGAAAACCTTCCTAAATTATTTAATTATGCAGATTTTTTTGTAGTTACTGATAAAGATGGATATATTGAATTTTATAAAGTATATAGGAGTCTTGGAAGTAAAATAGTTGAAGACCCAGTAGGACTTCATATACTAGAACTACACCAACATTTGAATGAAGAAACTTCTACCGTTATGAGAGTATTAAGAAGTGGTGAACCAATAATTAATGAAAAACAATATTTAAATATTTTTAAAGAAAGAACTGTAACTGTGTTGACTACTACTTTGCCTATTATGGCAGGAAATGAAGTAATAGGGGCTATTGATATTAATAGATATTTTGATATTGATTTAAGAAAAACTGATGAACACGATATTAAGAATAGCTTTAATTATAGTGATCTTTTTTTCACCATAGATGATATATTGACCAATAATTCTTCTATGATGGAAGTAAAAAACAAAGCCTTAAAAGCTGCTAAAACCAACTCCCCCGTTATGATATATGGAGAGACAGGCACAGGGAAAGATTTAATAGCTCAAGCAATACACAATCATAGTTTTAGAAAACATAATCCATTTATAGTTCAAAACTGTTCCGCTATACCTTTAACATTAGGTGAAAGTATCTTTTTTGGAACAACTAAGGGAAGTTTTACAGGTGCAGAAAACAAGATGGGGCTTTTTGAGATAGCAGATGGAGGTACATTAGTATTAGATGAGCTAAATTCCATGGATATCAATCTCCAATCTAAATTACTAAGAGCTACAGAGAGCAATATTATTAGAAGAATAGGTGGAGATAGTTTAATATATGTAGATGTAAGATTAATTTCTATATTAAATGAAGACCCTTATTTTGTTATGGAGCAGAATAAATTGAGAAGGGATTTATTCTATAGAATGGGGGTAGTATTAATTCATGTTCCTCCTTTAAGGGAAAGGAAGGAGGATATTCCTTTATTGGTCAATAGTTTTATTGATGAGTATAATTTAAAAATGGATAAGAATATAAAAGGCGTAAGTAAGCAAGTTATGGACTTGTTTATGGAATACAGTTGGCCAGGTAATGTTAGAGAATTGAAACATGTTATTGAATCTGCATTTAATTTTGTTGAAGAGGAAATAATAGATGAAGAACAACTGCCCGATCATATAAAATATCAGTCGAATACTAAAAAAAGCACTATTAATATAGACGACAAATTCTGTTTAAATACGGCCCTTAAGGATTTTGAAATCAAATATATTAAATTAGCCCTTGAAAGTAGCCACACTTTAAATGAAGCAGCTAAGTTACTGCAAATTTCTAGGCAAACATTGAAATATAAAATGGACACCTATGGAATTGAAATTGAATAGATATTTACAAATCTGTTGGTGGAAATGCAAAAATTTTTTTGCATAAGCCTATTTTTTTATTATTAATTGATCTTAGTTGGTTGATATAGATATAGCTTAAAATGAGACTATAGCTGCTATTTAACCATAATACTGGCTCTAAGAAGAGTTCTATAGCCCTTGGCATAATTATTGCAATATTCTATATTGACTAAATATTCGCACACAATTAGTCTCAAATATATTATTCAAGGTGGTGATTTTTAGGATATATAATATCAGTACCTAAGTTCAAGATTTAAATTTAAAATCTAATTAAAATTTAGGGGGGAATTTTATGCAAACTGTTTTAGATGCTCTTATTAATTTTTCTAATTGGCTTTGGGGTGTTCCCATGCTGGTTATATTAGTCGGCGGAAGTATTTTTTTAACTATTAAGCTAGAATTTGTTCAATTTAGGTATTTTCCTTATGCTATGAGAGAAACCTTCGGAAAGATGTTTAAAAAATCAGAAGATGGCGAGGGAACTGTTTCTGCTTTCCAAGCTGCATCGGCTGCTTTAGCTTCATGTATTGGAGCTGCTAATATAGTAGGAGTACCTGTAGCCATCGCCTTTGGTGGTCCAGGAGCAGTATTTTGGATGTGGGTTATAGCCTTTGTTGGAGCTGGAGCCAAGTTTGCAGAAATAGTGCTAGGAGTGAAATATAGGGAAAAAAATGAAGAAGGTGAATATGTAGGCGGCCCTATGTATTATCTAAGGAAAGGTCTTAATTCCAAATTCTTAGGGGGATTATTTGCATTCTTTCTAATGATTGAAATTATACCCTCAGTTGCAACTCAAACTGCTTCAGTAGTTCAAACAGCCGAAACTATCAATATCCCCAATTGGCTTAGTGGTTTAGCTCTTGCTTTGATTGTAGGTATAGTGGTCTTTGGTGGAATAAAAAGGATTGGGCAGGTTACAGAGAAATTAGTTCCCTTTATGGCTTTGATTTATGTAATAGGCGCCTTAGTAATCATATTTATTAACATTACAGAATTACCACGATCAATTGCCCTTATATTTAAACACGCTTTTACCCCAGCTGCAGCTACAGGAGGATTTGCAGGTGCCACCATAGCACAGGCAATTAGATGGGGTACTGCAAGAGGGGTATATTCTAATGAATCTGGTATGGGTACTGCTCCCATAGCCCATGCTACTGCAATTACCGATCATCCAGTTCGTCAAGCTATGTGGGGTTTATTCGAAAATGTAGTAGATACTTTGATAGTATGTACTGCAACCGCAATGGTAGTTATAATTACAGGAGTATATGAAACTGTTCCATCTAGCCAAGCTGCAAGTATGCCTTCCCTTGCTTTTCAGCAATTACTTGGAAATACATTAGGCGGTATACTTGTAACCATAAGTATAACTCTATTTGTACTTTCTACTATTATAGTTATAGTATTCTACGGTGAAAAACAAGCAGAATACCTATTTGGTACCGCATTTTCAAAGGTAATGCGGGTCGTTTATTTAATAGCTATATTTTTAGGAGCCTATGGTGGAATTGAGTTCTTGTATCAATTTTTAGATCTATTTTTGGCTTGTGTAATCATACCCAACATGATAGGATTGGTGTTATTGAGCAATGAGGTTAAAGATTTAAAGGATGATTTCTTTAAAAATTATGTGTCTTCTAAAGGAACAAAATAAAATAGACTAATATTAATATCATCTTAGGAGGTAAAGATATGAACAAAGATATAAGCAAAAAAATTGAATCTCTTACTTTAGAATTATCTCAAATTCCTAGTGTAGTAGGAACAAAAGACGAAAACAATGTAATAGAGAGGGTTTATGAAAAATTTAAGGAGATGGAATATTTTAAAAAATATCCTGAAATGGTAAAGTATGTTCCTGTGAAAGATGATCCTCTGGGAAGGAAAAGTGTAATGGCTATGGTGAAAGGAGAAAAAGGAAGTAGCAAAAAAACTGTGGTATTGATTGGCCATACGGATACGGTAGGGATTTCAGATTATGGAATTTTAAAGGATTATGCAACTAGACCTTTAGAATTAACAGAAAAGTTGAAAGAAGTATCCCTTCCCAAAGAGGCTGTAAAGGATTTAGAGTCTGGTGAATATCTATTTGGTAGAGGAATATTCGATATGAAATGTGGAGTAGCCACTTTGATGACTATTGTAGAATCCATTTCAGATAATGTGGAAGATTTTGAAGGGAATATTGTATTTGCTGCCGTATGTGATGAAGAGGGTAATTCAGGTGGTATGCTTTCAGTAGTGCCTGAGCTCATAAAACTTCAAGAAAAGGAAAGTTTTGAATATTTGGCAGTAATAGATACAGATTATAGTGCCCCTAGATATGATGGGGATAATACTAGATATGTATATGTTGGAACTGTGGGAAAATTGATGCCCAGCTTCTATATAGTTGGTTCTGAAGCCCATGGGGGAGATCCGTTTAAGGGATTAGACCCTAACCATATATCCTCAGCTATAGTAGAAGAAATCGATTTTAACACTAAATACTGTGATGAGGCAGAAGGAGAAGTTACGGTTCCTCCTATATCCTTGAGACAGCAGGATCTGAAACCCGAGTATTCGGTACAAACTGCTAAAACTAGCTATCTATACTTTAATTTCGGTACCCATAGTAGTACTCCAGATCAAATGATGGAGAGGGTAATAGATGGGGCTACCCTGGCATTCCAGAAGGTAGTAGATAATTTAAATACAGAGTATAGAAAGTATTGTCAAGCTAATGGATTCCCTTATGAAAAATTACCCTGGGAACCAAGGGTTATGGCCTATGAAGAATTGTATAAGAAGGTAAAGGAGGAAAAAGGCCAGGAAGTAGATAGGATAATGGAGGAACTAAGCAATAAACTATTAGATGATCCTAATGTAGATGAAAGGCTATTTGCACTGAAAATGGTAGAAACACTACACAATATGTGGTCTGACAAAGAACCAGTAGTGATAGTATATTTTTCACCACCTTATTATCCACATATCTATGTAAAAGGGGAATCTCCATTGGAGAAAAAGTTATTAAATGTAGTAACTGAAGTAATAGAAGGAATGGATTCCGATTATGATATTGAAATGAAAAAATTCTATCCTTATATCTCCGATTTAAGTTATGCTGCAGCACCTAGGGAGGAAAATGCAGTAGATTCATTGAAAAACAATATGCCTGGATTTGGAATTAAGTATAATCTACCTATTGAAGAGATGCAGAAATTAAATCTTCCTGTAGTGAATATAGGTCCCTTTGGAAAGGATGCTCATAAGTTTACAGAAAGGTTGGAGAAGGATTATTCTTTCAATATTGCACCTAAGCTAGTATACGAAACAATAATTAATTTGTTGAACTAGGATGGGATAGTAGGAGTGCGTTACGTTGTGCCTAAACTCGGAAGAGAGGACGGTACCACTTGTTAAA
>ERZ795062.747-NODE-747-length-25431-cov-6.359513_pt1 | contig 25431 bp, 20 predicted proteins | sample MGYA00375146_ERZ795062 | MGnify/ENA primary metagenome ERZ795062 (study PRJEB30191, sample SAMN05720281) | activated sludge metagenome | isolation source: Anaerobic digester | place: USA | collected 2015-07-16 ... | reverse complement strand
TTATCTCTTATCCTGCACACCGAATTTCATCCATTCTTCCTGCGGATAGTAGCCTTTGATGATTTTCTTCTTCTCCGCAAAACTGTCTTTGACGTTCTGAAGGATCTTATTCATGGTCTTCACTTTGGCTGAAAGTTCTGCACGGATGGCATCACATTCTTTATTGGCTGCAGCCAATTCTTTCAGTTGACCATCCATCCCGTCCAGGTCGGACGCACTGATGTTGCGATTCTGCACTTCTCTGAGATTCTTACGTAAGCCATCGATCAGCACTTGGCTCTTTTCAATCTGTAAATCAATTGTTTTTGACATAATTTTTTTGTTTTTTGAATTAAAATCGAACACAAATATAACAAAAAAAGTGGATTTTGTGATATCGTAAAATGTCGATTTTTCAGAAACTTTAAGTCTAAAAAGGCTATGATTTAACTTTTATTTTGTACTTTTGCGCCCAAAATATCACAATGAGAATAGACATTATTACAGTACTGCCTGAGATGCTTGAGGGCTTCGTGAATGAATCGATTCTGGCCAGGGCTCAGAAGAAGGGACTGGCGGAGATTCATCTGCACAATCTGCGCGACTATACATTGGACAAATGGAGACGTGTGGACGATTACCCTTATGGCGGTTTTGCGGGCATGGTGATGCAATGCGAACCTATCGACAGGGCTATATCGGCTCTGAAGGCTGAAAGGGATTATGACGAGGTCATCTTTACTTCACCGGACGGTGAACAGTTTGACCAACATGTGGCCAATGACTTGTCGATGAAAGGGAATATCATCATTCTGTGCGGTCACTACAAGGGTATCGACCAACGGATACGCGAACATCTGATTACCCGCGAAATCAGTATCGGTGATTATGTGCTGACGGGCGGTGAACTGGCGGCGGCGGTGATGGCAGATGCTATCGTAAGACTGGTGCCGGGGGTTATCAGTGACGACCAAAGTGCACTGTCTGACTGTTTTCAGGATGATATGCTTTCGGCTCCTATCTATACCCGTCCTGCCGACTATAAAGGTTGGAAGGTTCCCGATATCCTGCTGAGCGGTAATGACGCCAAGATCAAGGACTGGGAGATAGAACAGAGTTATGAGCGGACCAAAAGACTCAGACCAGACCTGCTGAAGTGATACAAAACTTTTCACCCAACTTATAACCTTCTTCATATAGGGCTTCCAGTTTGGTGACATCTTTCTCTATCCGCCCCACTTCCATCTTACGTTCCGGACGAATGCAGATAATCTGTCCCGACTCCTCCAGTTGGTCTATCATATCCAACTGTCTGTCGTAGGCCTCGCACCGATGACTTAAGACGACACGGAAACGGGGATAGTTTTTGTAGAAGAAATATTTGATTTTGTGATCAGCTTCCGTACTGCGATATCCTTTGTTACGGGTAAGCACGACCACATTCTTATGATGGCCTTGTTCCATCGCTCTCATCACAGGGATACTGTCTACAATTCCTCCATCCAGCATCGGTATTCCGTCTACATTCACGATTTTACTGACATAAGGCAGACTGCTGCTGGCACGTACGGCATCCAACAGTCGCTGACGGTCGTCTTTCACATGCAGATAACACGCCTTACCCGTAAGACAGTTGGTGGTTACCATCTCGAAGACATCCGGATTGTTGAAGTAAGTGTCAAAATCATAAGGCAACAAAGTTTTTGGGAAATCTTCATAAAGGAGTTTGGTATCAAAGATACATCCTTGCGTTACCAGATGGCGCAAACCGATATATTTATACTTAGCCAAATAATCAATATTGGATATGCGGGCTCGACGGGGCTGATGGCTCATATATGACAATCCGTTGCAGGCTCCTGCGGATACTGCCACCACGTAATGGAAATATAGGTTATACTTCATAAATGCGTCGAGGACACCACTGGTGAAAACCCCACGCATACCTCCTCCTTCCAGTACAAGTCCTGTGTTTCTATCAATTTGCATAAATTCTGGTTAATTTTTCGCGCAAAGTTACTAATTTTTCATCTAAATTTATTAACTTTGCCCTGTTAATTAATAGAATTTATCATTATGTTCAGCAAAGAAACATACGTAAGCCGCCGCGCTCAACTGAAGAAGCTCGTAAAGAGTGGCATTATCATTCTATTTGGTAATAACGGATCACCATCCAATTATCCTGCCAACGTATATTCTCCGTTCAGACAGGACTCGTCATTCCTCTACTATTTCGGTCTTAACCGCGATGGTCTGGCAGGTGTGATAGACATCGACAATGACATGGAGACTCTGGTCGGTGACGATATCGATATTGAAGATATCGTATGGTACGGTAGTGTAGAGAGTGTACATGATTTAGCCGCACAGACCGGAATAGGCAGTTCGGTTCCTATGAAGGATCTGAAAACGATATGCAACGAGGCTATGAGACAGAAAAGACATATCCACTTCCTTCCGCCTTACCGCTTTGACACCAAAATACAGATTTTCGACCTGCTGGGTATTCATCCCAACCAACAGAAGGATGCAGCTTCGGTAGAACTGATCATGGCTGTGGTGAAGATGCGCTCCACAAAGGAACCTCAGGAAATAGCAGAACTGGAAAAGGCTGCCGAAATAGGTTATCAGATGCATACGACCGGTATGAAACTGGTCAAACCGGGTATCGTGGAACATTATATAGGTGCCCAGATAGAAGCAGTAGCCAATGCTTACGGTTCGAAGGTGAGTTTCCCTACCATCTTTTCCCAGCATGGTGAGATCATGCACGGGGTTCCGTCGATGGCAAAACTGGAATCCGGCAGACTGGTCATCTGTGATGCCGGTGCCGAAACAATGGACAGCTATTGTTCTGACAACACACGTACATATCCTGTAAGTGGAAAGTTTACACAGAGACAACTGGAAATATACAGTATCGTGGAGGCTTGCCATGACTATACGCTGCAAGTAGCTAAACCTGGCATCAAATGGTATGACGTACATAAGAACGTCTGCAGAATGATGACGGATAAACTGAAAGATCTGGGACTGATGAAAGGGGATACGGAAGAAGCTGTAAAAGCCGGCGCACACGCGATGTTCCTGCCTCACGGACTGGGTCACATGATGGGTATGGATGTGCACGACATGGAAGGTCTGGGACAGAACTATGTGGGATTCGACGATGAGATACAGCCGTCTACACAGTTTGGAACCAACTGTCTGAGAATGGGACGCAGACTACAGGAAAACTTTGTCATGACCGACGAACCGGGTATCTACTTTATCCCGGCGCTGATCGACGACTGGAAGGCAAGCGGACACTGTAAGGAATTTATCAATTTCGACTTACTGGAGACTTACAAGGACTTCGGCGGTATCCGTATCGAAGATGATATCCTTATCACCAAAGACGGTTGCCGGTTTATAGGAAAAGAACTGATACCATATCATCCGAAAGATGTGGAAGAGACAATGAAGAATAATTAAAATTATCTGATAAATATTTATGAAAAAAATGATGGTATTGGCACTGGTGGCTCTATTGACCATGGGTGCAAACGCTGAAGTGAAAAAAGACTCGGTAAACAAAAACAAATTCGTGTTTACGACAGTCAAGGAGAACAAAATTACTAGTATTAAAGACCAAAACCGTAGTGGTACGTGCTGGGACTACTCTACACTGAGTTTCTTTGAGAGTGAAATCCTGAAAAAGACGAATAAGACATACGACCTGTGTGAGATGTTTGTAGCCAATAAGGATTATCTTGACCGCGCCACGATGTCAATACGTATGCATGGTGATGTTTCTTTTTCGGAGGGCGGTAGTTCATACGATGTTCTTTATTGTATGAAAAACTATGGTATCTGTCCTGAAACGGCGATGCCGTTGCCCGGTACGCTGTATGGCGACACGCTGGCCAACTTCGGTGAATTCTTCAAGGCGATGACCGCTTATGTGGATGCAATCGCCAAGAGTGATTCCAAAAAACTGACGCCCGCATGGAAGACGGGACTGCAGGGCATCATTGAGGCTTACCTCGGCAAATGCCCTACTTCATTCTCTTATGAAGGTAAAACTTACACACCGCAGTCTTTCGTCAAAAGTCTCGGTATCGACCTGGACGACTACGTAAGTATAACAAGCTATACACATCATCCTTTCTGGACTGAATTCCCTGTCGAAGTGCAGGACAACTGGAGATGGGCTCCTAGTTACAATGTCCCGATGGAGGATATTATCAAGATCATGGACAACGCCATCAACAACGGTTACACCATCGCATGGGGCGGCGACGTCACAGAAGACGGTTTCACACGTAAAGGACTGGGACTGGCCCTAGACCAGAAGAAAGTCCGCAGTATGGCCGGCACAGATGCTGACAAATGGTTCAAGATGTCCAAGGATGAGAAAAAAGAAAAACTGGATTCCATCGGTGTCAATGCACCGGAGATCGTTCCTACACAAGAAATGCGCCAGGAGGCTTATGACAACTGGGAAACAACAGACGATCATGGTATGCAGATATACGGTATCGCCAAAGACCAGAACGGCAAGGAATATTATATGGTGAAGAATTCATGGGGCAAATACGGTGACTACAACGGTATCTGGTATATGTCCAAAACATTTGCCAAATATAAACTGATGGATATGATGATCAACAAGAACGCCATTCCAAAAGACATACGCAAAAAACTGGGTATTTAACCCATATCTGAAAGGTAGGAAAATGAAATAATGGTATCGTTATTTCATTTTCCTATTTATTTTTTTCAATCGCTGTTTTTTCATATTCCTTTTCGTCGTTCCTGTCATTTATCAATTATTGAATATTAATTTTTATTTTTTTTCTCTTTTTCGTTTTTTATTTGTAACTTTACACGCTAATTGGCATGAAAGAAAATAAAAAACTATATAATGAATTTCAAATGGAACTACGAAACACCTACATCAGAACAACAAGAAGCGGCTAACGAGTTCGGAGAAAAACTTGGTATTAGTCCGATACTGGCGCGCCTTCTATTGCAGCGAGGTATAGACACGGTTTCGGCAGCCAAACGTTTTTTTCATCCACAATTAGCAGATCTGCTCAATCCTTTTCTGATGAAAGATATGGATGTAGCAGTAGACAGGCTAAACGATGCTATGGGACGCAAGGAACGCATTATGGTGTATGGAGACTATGATGTCGACGGATGTACAGCTGTGGCTCTGGTGTATAAGTTTCTGCAGCAATTCTATTCGAATATTGACTACTATATTCCCGACAGATATGACGAGGGATATGGTGTAAGCAAGAAAGGAATAGATTATGCTCATGAGACGGGTGTGAAATTAATTATTATTCTTGATTGCGGTATTAAGGCAATCGATGAAATCGCTTATGCCAAAAGCCTAGGTATTGATTTCATTATCTGTGATCATCATGTGCCGGATGACGAGATGCCGCCTGCGGTGGCTATCCTCAATCCTAAACGTAATGATAATACGTATCCGTTCTCCCATCTGTCAGGATGCGGGGTCGGTTTCAAGTTTATGCAGGCTTTTGCCAAAAACAATGGCATTCCTTTTTCCAATCTTATTCCCCTACTCGACTTCTGCGCTGTGAGCATAGCGTCTGATATTGTGCCAGTCACCGATGAGAACAGGATTCTCGCCTTTCACGGACTGAAACAACTGAATCAGAATCCGAGTATAGGACTGAAGGCGATCATCGATATCTGCGGACTGAACGGCCGTGAACTGTCGATGAGTGATATTGTGTTCAAGATCGGACCTCGTATCAATGCTTCGGGACGTATGGAGAATGGCAAGGAGAGCGTGGACCTGTTAGTCGAGAAAGATCTCAACCTGGCGTTGAAAGAGGCTCGGAATATCAATGAATATAATGAGCAGCGCAAAGATATTGACAAGCAGATGACCGAGGAAGCCAACCAGATCGTCGCTGAACTGCAAAAGCAGAAGCATCATTCGAGCATCGTATTGTATGACGAGAACTGGAAAAAAGGGGTAATCGGTATCGTGGCTTCCAGACTGACAGAGATTTACTTTCAACCGACTGTCGTGCTGACCCGTGACGGTGATTTCGCTACGGGTTCGGCGAGAAGTGTGACGGGATTTGATGTGTATGCGGCTATCAAGAGTTGCAGGGATATCCTGGTCAACTTCGGCGGACATACGTATGCCGCTGGTCTCACGATGAGGGTGGACAAGATAGAGGAATTCAAGAAACGTTTCCAGGGATTCGTCGAAGAGCATATCATGCCCGAGCAGACAGAAGCCATCCTGAATATCGATGCGGCCATTGACTTCAAAGACATCAATAAAAAATTGCAGACCGACCTGAAGAAATTTTCCCCTTACGGTCCCTGTAACACCAAACCGCTGTTCTATACCAGTCAGGTTTATGATTACGGAACCAGTAAGGTGGTAGGCAGGGAACAGGAGCATATCAAACTGGAACTGGTCGACAGTATGTCGAGTAATGTCATGAACGGCATTGCCTTCGGACAGAGTGCTTCGGCCAGATATATCAAGTCGAAACGCAGTTTCGATATTGTCTATACGATAGAGGAAAATCTCTATAAACGTGGTGAGGTTCAACTGCAAATTGAAGATATACGTCCATCGGAAGAGTGAACTACAGGGAAATTCTAAGGTCTTACTTCGGATACAACGACTTTCGTGGCATCCAAAGTGAGATTATCGAAAGTATCGGGGCCGGGAAGGACACTTTGGGACTGATGCCTACAGGTGGAGGCAAGTCTATCACTTTTCAGGTTCCTGCTCTCGCGATGGAGGGTGTGTGTATCGTTATCACACCACTTATCGCTCTGATGAAAGACCAGGTGGCTCATCTGAGGGCACGGGGCATCAAGGCGGCGGCTATCTATTCCGGACTTTCCAGGGAGGAAATCATCACCATACTCGAAAACAGTATTTTCGGGGGGGTGAAAATTCTGTATATATCGCCAGAAAGACTGTCGTCCAGATTATTCCTTACCAAACTGAAACATATCAAAGTCAGTTTTATCACTGTCGACGAGGCTCACTGCATCAGTCAGTGGGGTTACGACTTTCGTCCTTCTTATCTGAAGATTTCTGATATCAGAAAGACGATCGGTAAGGAGATTCCTGTGTTGGCGCTCACCGCCACGGCTACACCGCAGGTGGTCAAGGACATAGAGGATAAACTGGGATTCACGGAGGATAACGTGTTCAGAATGAGTTTTGAACGAAAGAATCTGGCCTATATCGTACGCGTCGCCACCGACAAGCGCAAGGAGATGATCCATATTCTCAACAGTGTAGGCGGCAGTGCCATCATTTATACAAGGAGCAGAAAGAATACGAAAGAGATAGCACAGTTGCTCAATGACAACGGGTTAAGTGCCACCTTTTATCATGCCGGTCTGGACCATACGGTGAAGGATGAAAGACAAAAGGCGTGGCAGGGAGACCAGATAAGAATCATGGTTGCCACCAATGCGTTCGGTATGGGTATCGACAAACCGGATGTCAGACTTGTCATCCATATCGACTGTCCTGATTCTATCGAGGCGTATTTTCAGGAAGCCGGTCGTGCAGGAAGGGACGGATGGAAATCGTATGCCGTATTACTGTATAATGACAGTGATAAACGGAAGTTGGACAAGCGTGTCACAGATACTTTCCCTGAAAAGGAATACATCCGTACCGTTTACGAACATCTGGCCTACTTCTATCAGATAGGCGCCTATTCGGGCGAAGGACTCACATTCCAGTTTAATATCGATAAGTTTTGTCGCACATTCAAGCACTTCCCTATTCAGGTAGATTCTTCGCTCAGAATACTTCAAAGGGCTGGTTATATAGAATACGACGAAATAGGTGATGATGCCGCAAGGGTGATGTTCCTGTTGGGTAGAAATGAACTGTATCGGTTGGAGAATCAGACGAAGAACGAGGAGACTGTCATTACGGCGTTACTCAGATGTTACGGTGGTCTGTTTACCGATTATGTGTATATCGATGAGGCTTTTGTGGCTCAACAGGCGGGACTGAACAAACAGGAAGTCTATCTGATTCTCAAGAATCTGAGTGCACGTCATATATTACATTTTATCCCTCAACGGAAGATGCCTACAATCACCTATACCACTTGGCGCGAGGAAGGTGACAAACTTGTGATCGGTGAGGATGTATATGAAAAACGTAAGGAACAATACAAGAACAGGATCTATGCGATGATCGAATATGCTTCCAACGACTATACGTGCAGAAGTCGTATGCTTCTGAGATATTTCGGTGAGAAGAATATTCACGACTGCGGACAATGCGATGCCTGCAATAATCACAACGGTGACAGACTAAGTGAAAGTGAGGCCGACGATGTGAAGAAAAGAATTTTGTCGGTCCTTGCAGATGGCAGTCATCATCCGTTCTCCGATCTTCTCAGTCTTCATCTGCCTGATCGCATTATCAACGAAACAATCGAATATCTGATAGACGAAGAAATAATCAGGACCGAAGACGGAATGCTCTATAAAGACTGAAGAAAATAAAAAGAGGTGCTGAAAAAAAATCAGCACCTCTTTTTGTTTTTATCTAAAGAAAAATTAGTCTTGACCGTTGTTTTCAGGACGGAGTTTACGAACTGTAACAGCTGTACGCCACATTTCGCTCTCGCGCATTGCCTTCAACTCAGCGTTCAGTTTCTCACGATAGTCTGTTTTAGAGTTGCTGTCGATAGAAATCTGAGCTTCGTTACCAGTCTTTACTGAGTAGTACAACCACTCCATAACCGGTTTGATAGCGTCGTGGAAACGAGGAGCCCAGTCGAGAGCACCGCGCTGTGCTGTTGTAGAACAGTTGGCATACATCCAGTCCATTCCCTTTTCAGCGAACAGAGGCATCAAACTCTGTGTCAACTCTTCAACTGTCTCGTTGAATGCTTCCGATGGAGAGTGACCGTTCTCACGGAGAACTTCATACTGAGCAAGAAGAAGACCCTGGATAGCACCCATCAGTGAACCGCGCTCACCTGTAAGGTCTGATGTAGCCTCACGATGGAATGTTGTCTCGAACATATAACCTGCGCCGATACCGATACCGAATGCGAGTGTACGCTCTTTAGCCTTGCCTGTAGCATCCTGGTATACTGCATAAGAGCAGTTCAGACCACGACCTTCGCAGAACATAGTACGAAGAGATGTACCAGAACCCTTAGGGGCAACCATGATAACATCAACATCCTTTGGAGGGATTACACCTGTACGGTCGCTCCAGTTGATAGCGAATCCGTGTGAATAATATAGAGCCTTACCTGCTGTAAGATATTGTTTGATTTTAGGCCAAACCTGAATTTGTCCTGCATCTGAAAGAAGCATACAAACGATTGTACCTTTCTGAGCAGCCTCTTCGATAGAGAACAAAGTCTTACCAGGTACCCATCCGTCTGCTTTTGCCTTATCGTATGTCTTGCCTTCGCGCTGACCAACAATCACGTTGAATCCGTTATCACGCAGGTTGCATGCCTGGCCTGGTCCCTGAATACCATAACCTAGAACTGCAATTGTTTCATTCTTTAATACTTCGCGAGCTTTCTCCAATGAAAATTCTTTGCTGGTGACTACTGTCTCTGTAACGCCACCGAAATCCATTTGTGCCATAATTATATATTTTTTAATTTGTGCAACCTATCTCAAGGTTGCGGGTTTAAACTTTTTTCTTTACTTTTTTGTTTCGAGGTGCAAAGTTACATATTTATATTGAAATATCAAAAGAAACTTTCAATCTTTCACAAATTTAACCTTACATCTGCAAGTTTCTACTTCATTTTCGCTTTTTTCTTCCGATTTAGTAATTCTGATGCAATACTCTTCTTCGCCTGTTTTTTCACTATAGAAGTGTAGTTTGTCTCCAAAATGACTTTCGGCCACGTATGCTATTTCAAATCTTTTCAGTCGGAATTCACTATATTGCTTCAGCGGGAAGAGGTCTAACACATGTTCGATGTATTTGATACTGTTGATATGTCCGTTCACATCCACATCATTATAATGTGTATCGATCGTCCTCACCAGTTGGGCTTTATCGTCCATCTTTACTCTCGAACTCTTTTCTATCGGGCATTCCTTTTCGGTATCTATATAGTCTACGATTTTCCCATCATGTATCTCCAGTATATTCTGGGGCTGACGGGTCTGTGTATCTATCATCGCCCACACACTGCGACCATACCCGTATACCTTACCGTCTTCTCCTTCTATCTTGAAGTTACGGTTGGTGAAATATCTCATAGCTCCCTCTATCCATGTTTCCACAAAAAACTTGGTATACTGACTGGGCATGTCGGTCAGTTCCAAAGCCAGACGCGACAGCACCCACGTTTTGTGTATCGGATTCAGATAAGGCATACCGAATCCGCGCGCATAAGAGTGAAAGTCGGCTGCATTGAGCATATAGTTACCCAGATGACCGAACAGGAGATGGTGGGTAAAATCACAATGGAACGGTTCTGCCATAAAGGGATACCGTCCTACCTTACTCGTTTCTATCATTTTTCTATCCGTTCTACTATGTTATTCTTTGCGTGATGCTTCTGCTTCGCGTTCTGCCAGAAAATCGCTTACATGTTCTTCCGTACTGCGTGTGACGGCGATACGGCCCGAACGGGTATACTGCAGGATGCAGTCAAACTTGTCCAGTTTGAAGTACATACTCTGTATATCTTCCGTCATACCGCTCAGCATTACGATGCAATAGGTGGGGTTGACCTCTATGATACGGGCATCATACTTACGTATGGTACGTGATATATCCGGATTATCGAGTACCACTGGAGTAGACAGTTTGTACATGCCCACTTCACGTATGAAGAGTTGGTCGTCGATATAATAACTGGCCTTCACCACATCTATTTTCTTTTCTATCTGTTTGGTTATCTTGCGAATCTGCACTTCATCGTCGCTCCATGCCGTAATCGTATACTTATGTACACCTTCTATACTGGAGGCTGAAACATTCAGACTCTCTATGTTGACCTGACGGCGTGTGAATACTGCTGTGATCTGATTCAGAATACCTGCAATATTCTCTGAGTAAACCAGTAATGTATATAATTTTTTCTCGTTTGATTCCATAATTCTATATATTTATTTCCAACAGCATTTCGTCTACAGATTTCCCCGGAGGAGTCATAGGCAGTACATTATCGTCTTCTTTGATGGCGCATTCCAATAAATATGGACCGTCTGTGGCGAGCATCTTGTCTACGGCTTCTTTCAAGTCCTTGCGGTCTACGACCAGACCATAAGGGATGTGGTATCCATCGCATATATTCTTATATTGAGGATTCATCATTTTTGTAAATGATTTGCGCTGTCCGAAGAACATGTCCTGCCACTGGCGTACATTGCCGAGATAGTTGTTGTTCAACAGGATGATCTTGACAGGAGCCTGCTGTTCCATAATGGTACCCAGTTCCTGTATACTCATCTGCAGTCCACCGTCTCCGCAGAACATACATACGGTACGGTCGGGAGCTCCGAATGTAGCGCCGATAGCTGCCGGCAGACCGAATCCCATTGTACCCAGTCCACCGCTGGTTACGATACTGCGGTTCTTTTTATATCTGAAGTAGCGACTGCTCATCATCTGGTTCTGACCTACATCGTTCACCAGTACGGCATCTCCATGGGTAGCTTCGGCAACAACATTTGTCACCTCGCCCATCAACAGGGGTCCTTCGGTAGGATGAATGGCTGGTTGTATAACCCTCTTGTTCTCTTCGTCAAAGAGAGGTTTGAAAGAGTCGCGCCATTCCCTATGCTCGTTCTGCTTCAGCAGTTTGGTAATAGCCGGGAGCGATTCCTTGCAGTCGGCTATCACGGCAACATCGGTTTTGATATTCTTGTCTATCTCCGACTTATCTATATCGAGATGTATGATTTTAGCCTGTTTGGCATAAGTGCGTGGATGCCCTGTCACACGGTCGCTGAAACGCATACCGATGGCTATCAGCACATCACATTCCTGTTCTTTCACATTCGGGGCATAGTTGCCGTGCATACCCAGCATACCCATATCCAGAGGGTGTCCGGTAGGTAATGCCGAGAGTCCTAACAATGTACGTGCTGCTGGTATATCAGCCTTCTCGAGAAAGTCCATCAATTCTTTCTGCGCACAACCCAGTTCCACGCCCTGACCTACCAGTGCAAGCGGTTTTTTGGCCTTGTTGATCAACTGTGCCGCCTTGACCACCGCATCATTGTCCAGTTTGGGATAAGGTACATAACTGCGTACGAAATCCACATGTTTCGGTTCATACTCGGTCGTGGTGACCTGCGCATTTTTAGGGAAGTCGAGCACAACAGGACCCGGACGACCGGAACGTGCGATATAGAACGCGCGACTTACCGCCCACGCTATATCCTCCGGTCTACGTATCTGGTAACTCCATTTACTGATCGGTTGAGCCACGCCTACGAGGTCCACTTCCTGAAAGGCATCATTACCCAGAGCTGCGACACCTACCTGACCGGCTATCACGATAATCGGAGTACTGTCCATCATGGCATCTGCCACACCTGTCAGTGTATTGGTGGCACCTGGTCCGCTTGTCACGATACAGACACCCACTTCACCGCTCACTCGGGCATATCCTTCGGCAGCATGGGCAGCACATTGCTCATGACGTACCAATATATGGTCAAAACTCTTTTTTTCTCCTCTTGTGTAGTCGTAGAGAGCATCGAATACAGGCATGATCGAACCGCCCGGATAACCGAAGATGGTCTTAACGCCCTCAGCCTTCAATGATCTCATCAGAGCCTCAGCTCCTGTAATTACTTCCTTACTCATATTTATTCAGTTAATCTATGATTCTTACTCCACCCTTGTCTGCCGAACTTACGCTTTGGGCATAAGCGCGCAAAGCCTTGCTTACTACACGGTTACGTGTAACAGGCTGTTGTGGGCGCGCTGCCAGTTCTTCGTCAGACAGTTTTACATTGATGGCGCGGTTTGGAATATCTATCTCTATGATGTCTCCGTCCTTGATCTTACCGATGTTACCGCCGGCTGCCGCTTCGGGTGATATATGACCGATACTCAGTCCGCTGGTTCCGCCTGAGAACCGTCCGTCTGTGATCAGTGCACACTCTTTACCCATGTGCATACTCTTGATATAGGATGTAGGATATAGCATCTCCTGCATACCGGGACCACCCTTCGGACCTTCGTGTGTGATGACGACGCAGTCGCCCTTCTTCACCTTACCGCCAAGGATACCGTCGCAGGCTGCTTCCTGTGAATCGAACACCACTGCATGACCGCTGTACTTCCATAGCGAGGGGTCTACACCGGCTGTCTTCACTACACAACCGTCTTGTGCGATGTTTCCGAACAGTACGGCGAGCCCGCCGTCTTTCGTATACGCATTCTCAAGATCACGGATACATCCCTCTTTGCGGTCTGTATCAAGACTTTCCCACTGTGTGTCCTGACTACCCATCTGGGTAGAGAACTTCCCTGCTGGGGCACTGTGGTATATTCTGCTGGCCTCGGCATCGATGTCAGCAACGGTAATATCGTATTTTTTCAGTTGTTCGCCCAGTGTCTTACCGTCAACGCGTTTCACATTGCCGTTGACCAGTCCACCCTTCTCCAGTTCGTTGAGGATACCGAAGATACCACCGGCGCGGTTGCACTCCTGTACGGAATATTTCTGTGTGTTCGGAGCCAACTTGCAAAGACATGGCACCTTTCTGCTCAGCATATCGATATCGCTCATCTTGAAGTCGACCTCACCCTCCTGGGCTACTGCCAACAGGTGGAGAACGGTATTCGTACTACCGCCCATGGCGATATCAAGCGCCATCGCGTTAAGGAAAGCGTCACGGGTCACGATACTGCGCGGCAGTACACTTTCGTCACCTTCTTCATAATATTTCATGGCGTTGGTTACGATCTGGCGGGCTGCATCCTTAAACAAGCGGATACGGTTCTTATGTGTGGCAAGGATTGTACCGTTACCTGGCAGAGCCATACCGATAGCTTCAGTGAGCGAGTTCATCGAGTTGGCGGTAAACATACCCGAGCAACATCCGCAACCCGGACAGGCACAACCTTCGATCTTCTGCATATCCTCGTCGCTGACACTTGTATCCGCACCTTTTATCATTGCTGTAATCAGGTCGGCGTTCTCACCTTTCCATTTACCAGCCTCCATCGGACCACCCGAACAGAATACTGTAGGGATGTTCAGACGCATTGTAGCCATCAGCATACCCGGAGTGATTTTATCACAATTGGAGATGCATATCATCGCATCCGCCTTATGGGCATTGACCATATATTCCACAGAGTCGGCTATGATATCACGACTAGGCAGCGAATAAAGCATACCGTCATGTCCCATGGCGATACCGTCATCGATAGCTATCGTATTGAATTCGGCTGCATAGCAACCCATGGATTCTATTTCCTTCTTGACGATTTGTCCTATTTCATGGAGGTGAGTATGTCCCGGCACGAACTGGGTAAAAGAATTGACGATTGCAATAATCGGTTTCCCGAATTGTTCCTGTTTCATACCTGTGGCTACCCATAGAGCTCTGGCTCCGGCCATCTTTCTACCTTCTGTGCAGACTGCACTTCTCAACTGATGTTTCATTGTAGTAACGTTTTCTATTTCTTCGCGATCATACCGCTGTTCATTTCAAAATTGAATGCAAAGTTACTCCGTTTTTCTGTAAATACCAACGATTTTTCGGTAAAAGTTGACCAAAATGACAAAATCGTAAGAAAAAGTATTAGAAAAATTATAATTTAAAACAAAACTTGCACTATTCTGTTTCGATTGTGCAATAAAAAGAAAGAGGACTTGCCTATACAGTGATAAGCGAAGTCCTCCTCTGGTCTGAAAATTAAAGTTTTATAGTTAAATATGTAATTTTAGGTCTATTCCTATCTGTACCGGATTGCCGAGTTGGGCGAAAGTACGTTTTGTTCTGTCGGCACTGGCCTGTACTGCGAATGTATTGTATTTCGTGTCGGTCAGATTCTTTCCCCATATACTGATGGTAAGCAGTTTACCGAATTGAGCGTCTACGTGGGCGCCCAGTACGGCGTACAATTTCTGATAACTGGTATTCGATTCGTCCCAGTAAGTCTTACCGTTCCCGTTGACATTGGCTCCCAGTACGATAGCGGTCAGTCCACTGTTCCTGACATCAAACCGATAGTCGGCGGATGCCGAGAAAGCGTGCTGCGGCACATAAGGCACATAATTGTTCTTATAAGAAACTTCTGTATATTTGCCGTTCACCTTCACGCTGTCGGTATAGTCTTTGAATACGGCACGGGTAAAACTATATGTCGCAGTCCAGTCCAGATGATCATTGAACGCACTGCCACGCAACGCCATTTCCACACCGCAACTGGTGCTCTTACCGGCATTCACCATCATACGGCCGTATCCATAATTGCCTGCCATGACAGACAACTGCTGATTTCTGATTTCCATATAGAAAGCGGAGAAATCGGCATGCACCTTGTTACCGAACAGATTGAGATGCGTACCAGCCTCGTAGTTCCAACTGGTTTCCGGTTTATAACTGATGGTATTGTTGATATTCTCATAGTCGGCATCGGTATGAGGCACGTCATAACTGCTGCGCTGGGCTTTTAGACTGTTGGCATTCAGTTCGGTCTGCAGTATGTCCGAGAACATCTGAATATTGTATCCTCCGGCACGGAATCCCTTGCTTACGGTAGCATATACGTTACTTCCGTTATCGGACAAACGATAGTTGACGCCTATCTTCGGCAACAACTGGTCGAAGTGGTTGTCGGCATTGTTCTGAAGCAGTGATGTGAGATTGTTTGTAGCGCTCGTACCCATCACGTTAGCCGTCATGGCCATGATCGCTTCGGTATCATAATTCACCTTCACCTCACTGAAGTCATAACGCAGTCCCAGTGTCATCGTCAGTCGATCGGTGATGTCAATATTCGACTCGTGATAGAATCCCAGATTAAACTGCGGTGTGTGGAATTCACCGGGCACCACCATCGATACGTTCATCGACACACCGCCCGCCCGTGCTATGGCGGCTTCGGCGGCAGCCTGAGAGAGTCCCCTGGCCATGAATGATTTTACCATCGCATTGTACATGGATGTCTGTATGCCTGAGGCGATAGACGAAGTGGTGCCGTCGCCAAAGTAGATCGGGGCCTGTGTCTTGAGCCATTGGTATGAACCGAACATGCCGAATGTCCAGTGCCATCTGCCGGTATGATTGCTCTTCAGCGTAAACTCCTGCGTGCAGGCGTTCTGCAACTGTCGTTGCTCCATATACATATAGTCTGTCGGCAGATAGTCGATATCCATCAGCATATTGTCTTTGAGAAACTGCCAACTGCTGGTCGAAAAGAAATCAAAACCCTTGCCTGCCACCTTCACGTTCAGTCCCATGTTAAGCATGTTACGGCGGTACGTACCCTGGTAGTTGGTATTCGGGTCGGCCGTCACGCCCGTCTCCGAATCATATTCGCCATAAGGGAAACCGTTCTGATGTACATATTGGTAATCGGTGATAAAGTCTACATCCACCTTTCTCGTCGGTTTGAACATCAGTCGCAGACGTCCTCCCGCCTCGTCATACTTGTCAGCCTTTTCACCGTTGAAAGTATTTTTGAAAAAACCGTTGCTGCCGTTATAGAATCCGGCAACAGAGAAAGCGAACCAGCGGTTTACCTTATTATATGTGGCTATTTCCGCCTTACGGTAGAAGTGGGTACCCACACCCAGATTGATATCAGTACCCTGATAGTCGAAAGGATTCTTGGTAAACATTCTGATCAGTCCCCCCTCGGTGTTCTGACCATAGAGTGTACCCTGCGGACCACGGAGCACATCCACACGGTCCAGTTGGTAAGTATGAAAGTTGTACGCATTCTTGCTCACAATCGGCATCCCGTCTACATACATACCCACAGCCGGGTTGTTGATTCTCGAACCGATACCTCTTATATACATAGATGAGGTAAGACGTGAACCGTAATGGGGCATGACGAACGACGGCACATATTTGGCCAGATCGGTGATGTCGTCAACCTTCAACTTCGACAGTTCCCTGTTCGTAAACACCGATGAACTGAGCGATTGCTGTCTCAGTCGGTAACTCTCTTTCGGTTGTGCTATCACCACCACTTCATCCAGGTCGAATACATGCGAAGTATCCGGCATCAGCATTTCATTCAGTCTGTCACTAAACGAAATAGCGTTTGCAGAGATTGACACTACAAACAAGGCAAACGCGACCATCATCTTTTTATCCATTATATCTATTAAGTATTGATTTTTCGGATGCAAAGGTACAGGGTTTGATTGGAATGTGCAATCCTCATTTATGATGATTTTTACGATTTCTTTTGTTGTTTCATATTTTATTTGTAACTTCGCACCCACATTAACTTACAATATGTAAGTAAAACCAACATTTTGTAACCAAAAACAAAACATACATTATGAGTAAACAAAAGAAATTCATACTGACAGAAGATCAGTTGCCTAAACAATGGTACAACATCCAGGCTGATATGGTCAACAAACCATTGCCTCCTTTGAACCCTGCTACCAAACAGCCGTTGAAGGCTGAAGACCTCTACCCTATTTTCTGTGAGGAATGCAGCCGTCAGGAACTGGATACGGAACATGCATGGATCGACATTCCTGAAGAAGTGCAGGAAAGATATACTTATTACCGTTCCACACCGCTTGTACGTGCTTATGCACTGGAGGAGGCGCTCGGTACACCTGCACATATCTACTTCAAAAATGAAAGTACCAACCCACTGGGCAGTCATAAGGTCAACTCGGCCATCGCTCAGTGCTACTATGCCAAAAAAGAGGGCGTGACCAATGTCACGACCGAGACGGGTGCCGGACAGTGGGGCGCCGCCCTTTCTTACGCCGCTAAGACGTTCGGACTGGAAGCTGCCGTATATCAGGTCAAAATCAGTCTGCAGCAGAAACCGTACCGTGGTATCATCATGCGTACTTTCGGTGCACAGGTCACAGGTTCACCTTCTATGTCTACCCGTGCCGGCAAGGATATACTGACAAAAGACCCTACCTATTCAGGGTCTCTGGGTACAGCCATTTCAGAGGCTATCGAACTGGCTACCACGACACCTAACTGTAAATATACACTGGGTTCGGTATTAAGTCATGTCACCCTTCATCAGACTGTCATCGGTCTTGAGGCTGAAAAACAGATGGAGATGGCCGGCGAATATCCTGATATGGTCATCGCCTGCTTCGGTGGCGGTTCCAACTTCGGCGGCATTGCTTTCCCGTTCATGCGTCATAACATTCTCGATGGCAAACAGACTGAGTTTATCGCTGCCGAACCGGAGAGTTGTCCTAAACTGACAAGAGGTAAGTTCGAATACGACTTCGGTGATGAAGCCGGATATACTCCGTTGCTGCCTATGTACACACTGGGCCACGATTTCCACCCTGCCAACATACATGCCGGCGGTCTGCGTTATCACGGTGCCGGTACCATCGTTTCACAACTTATCAAGGATAAGATGATGCATGGTGTGGATATTCCTCAATTGGAATCTTTCGATGCCGGTATCTTATTCGCCCGTACCGAAGGTATCATCCCCGCTCCTGAGAGTTGCCACGCTATCGCAGCTACCATCCGCGAGGCCAACAAATGCAAGGAAAGCGGCGAGAAGAAGACTATCCTCTTCAATCTTTCCGGACATGGACTCCTTGATATGACAGCTTACGACTCTTACATCAACGGCGACCTGCGCAATTTCTCCGTTACCGACCAGGAGATACGCGAGAACCTGAAAGAGGTGGATGAAATCAATAAGAAATAAAGGTTTGATTCATCATACAGATAAAAAAGCATCCGATGTTATCATCGGATGCTTTTTTATCTGTTAAAACCAAATTTGTAAAACAAAATTCCACATTATATTGTCTAAGAAGTTTTTGGCCAATCATCTGTGTGCGATCTGCCGGGTATAATATTAGTATTTATACCGACGTACAGAACAAAAAACCGACTATTCTGAACAAATTAGAGGTCAAGATACAAAGCAATCAGCAATAAAATTTTTCGCCGTCGTGCGAGAAAAATTGCGCACCGCCAAAAAAAAATTTCCTTGAAGGGAAATAAATTTGCGCACTGCGTAATTTTTCTCGCACGACGGCGAAAATGACAGAAACACATAAGGAAAATATTGTCAAATAAAATTTCGCTCATCTATCTACCGATACCTATTGTTCCCAGTCGCTATAGCTACGTCGTTTGGCTCCGGCAGAGCTTTGGTCTCCACCGGTGAGAGTACCACCGATAGTAACCATGATACGTCTATAACGTATCAAGAAGAATATTTGATATTCTCTGTAACAAAATACCGCCCGCAAATGTATAAATACTTGCGGGCGGAAGTTATTATAATGATTTTCCTTGGCAAAATCAAAAAGTGAGAATGGGATATCGAACCTTAAATATTCCTTTCCATAATTTCAAGACACATACGACTGTTGTGGTATGGACATTTCCAGAATCCGGCCTTGTCGTCTGTCTGGTTGGTGGTACCGTCGGCATAGATACCCCAGTGCCATTCTCCATTTGTCCAGTCGATGAGGTGCTTCTGTATGAAAGCCCAACATCTCACAGCTTTGCCCAAAGCTTCTTCGTCTCCGAAATGCTCGAACAGATTGACGTGTCCTATCACACATTCACACTGTACCCACCAGTGGCGCTCCTCGTCCATCTTACCGGTATCCAACCATTTCTCGTATACCATGGCACCGTCTTTACGAAGTCCTTCGTCGGCGGCATCGGCGATTTTACGGATGATGGGTTCTACCTTTGCCAGTAGTTTCTTGTCGTTGAGCACCAATGCGGTCTCGTGCAACAGCCAACTGGCTTCAATGTCGTGACCGAAACTCTGGATGTTACGTTTTCCCTTCCAGTCGTCGTCGAAGAACAGGTCGAGATGATATGTTGTCTTATTTAATATTGTATTGCAGAAGATATTGAGCAGATTGCGAATCTGTTTCTCCAACTGTGGATTTTTCCATACACGGTATAGATTGGTGTACGGTTCGATGATATGCAGATGAGTGTTCATCGTCTTCGACTGATTCTCATCCTTGTCACTCAGACGCATGTCCTCTATCTTGTCCCATGTACGGGTAAGCGCTTCCGTATATCCGTTGTTCGCAGAGTCGAAAGCATGGTCTTCAATGTCGTGAAACAGTTTTTTGGCCATATCCAAGGCTTCCTTGTCACCCGTGGCACGGGCATACTCCGACATTCCATAGATAGTGAAACCGATCGCATATATCTGTTTCTTGGTATCCAGCGGGTTACCTTTATAGTCTACGCTCCAGTATACACCGCCGTTCTCCTTATCATAGAAATGGTCGATGATATATCTCTTGGCTCTTTCGGCTGCTTCCAGATATTCTTTCTTGCCTATCACACGGTAGGCGGCCGCGAACGACCACAGGATGCGGGCATTGAGTATAGCACCCTTGTCGGCCGTTGGCACCAAGTGGTCTTTGCCGTCTATCTGTCCATAATAACCACCGTTCTCGTGGTCGGTCATCTTGTCTATCCAAAAACGGAGAATGTTATCTTCGAGGACTTCTTGCATAGACTTTTTAAATTCTTCCATTGTCTTTATGTTTAGATTGGTTAATCCAGTTATATGCGATTTGTCAGACTGTTCATTTCTTGATAGCGCGACGCTTCTCTAGTTCTTCGACAATCGGTTTCAACCGCTTTTCCGTTAATGGATAAAAGGCGACAGCGACGGCGGCTAACACACATCCGGCTGCCGGTATCCAACTCATCATCAGATTGAGACCATCAATCGTAGCGGGGGTCTGCACGATTGCTACGGCAGAACCAGCCGCCTCTGAAGCAGACTTGTAATCGAAAGCATCAAGAATCCAAAGAATCAGTGCACTGCCAAACGCTCCGCCAAACTTCTGTGCCATGGATGACGAAGAGAAAATCAGTCCGGTACTGCTGCTACCGTTCTTATACTCGGAATAATCTGATATATCCGCATACATGGACCATAACAACGGGAAGGTCATTCCGGCAAAAGCGGATATGAATATCTGTAATATCAACAGACACCATACTCCGATTACATTTTGGGGCATATAATAGAAGACAACGCTCAGTACACACGAACCGATCATGGCAAATATATACGTATACTTCTTCCCGATATGGCGCGAAATTGGTACAGCCAGTACGACTCCCGCCATATTGGAAATCTCGCCGATAGCCAGGAACACACCGCACGACAGCGTGAGTCCCATTCCCAGACTGCCTGCGTTACCGATATAGTCCTGAAAGAAATAAGCGGCAACACCACCGCGGATGGAATTGAAAAGTAGTGCCGCTATGGCAGCTACCAACATAATCCACCACGGACCGTTGGTCAACAGTGAAAGGATATCTTTACCTATCGATACTTTCTCCTCCGATTCCACAGGGACCACGTTTTCCCTTGTCATCTTAAAACAGAAGTAGAAGAGTATGGCACAGATGACTCCGATGACAACCATCGTCAATGTCCATGCCGTGGCAGAATTTTTTCCTCCGAACAGATCGCGCACGGGTTCGAATATAGCCAAAGCCAGAAAACTGCCGCCGTAAGCGAAAAACATTCTGAACGACGAGAATACGGTACGTTCATTGGCATCATCGCTGACGACACCGAGCATCGCCCCATAAGGAACATTGATGCCACTGTACACCGTCATCATCAATATGTACGACGCATAAGCATAGAACAGTTTCCAACCATGAGAAAAGGCTGGGGTGGTAAACGTGAGCACGCCCATGACCGCGAAAGGTATCGCTATCCACAACAGATAAGGACGATACTTGCCGAAACGTGACTTGGTACGGTCGGCGATGATTCCCATGATCGGGTCGAAAACAGCATCCCACAACTTGGTGACCAGTAGAAGCATTGCTGCCTCACCTAAGGTAAGGCCGAATATTTCGGAATAGAAAAAAGGTAAGTAGTATGTGAATATTTTCCAGAACATCGATGATGACATATCACCGAAACCATACCCTATCTTTTCACTTAATTTTGCCATGATATGAATAATTTTAATTGATTTACAGTCCTTTGTTCTTTGCGATCAGGGCTTTGATGGTCTCTACCGACTTACTCGTAGTGAAACCGTCCTGCGGCGTGTTCATACAGTAGTCTACCAGTCGGTCGATAGTGGATGTTGCTACATGCATACGTGTATCCGATGATGCGTAGTAGATGAACACCTTTCCGTCTTCATCGGCAATCCATCCATTGGCGAACACAACATTCATCACGTCGCCGATATATTCTTCTCCCTGCGGTACGAGGAAGAATCCGCCCGGTTGGGCTATCACACGTGTCGGGTCGTCGAGGGCTGTCATATACATATACAGTACATAACGGAGACCTGAGGCACAGCCACGTACACCGTGAGCAAGATGCAACCATCCCTGTGGTGTCTTGATAGGATGAGGACCTTCGCCGTTCTTCACTTCCATGATGGTATGATAATGACGGCTGTTAATAATCTTCTCTTCCTTGATCTCGGCATGGGTGATATCGTCTACGAGCGCCCAACCGATACCGCCACCTGAACCGGCATCGATAAATCCGTCCTGTGGACGTGTATAGAAAGCGTACTTGCCATCGACAAATTCAGGATGAAGTACGACATTGCGCTGCTGACTCTTGGTCTTCAGGTCAGGCAGACGGTCCCAATGGATCAGGTCCTTGGTACGGGCAATGGCTGCTGTAGCCGTGGCTGCCGAGAGATCGCCGGGCTGACTGTCGTCGTGGCGCTCTGCGCAGAAGATACCATATATCCATCCGTCTTCATGTTGGGTAAGACGCATATCATAGATATTGGTTGCCGGTATAATGTCGTCGGGCATGGTGACAGGTTCGTCCCAGAAGCGGAAATTGTCGATACCGTTGGGACTCTCTGCTACAGCGAAGAACGACTTGCGGTCAGCGCCTTCGACACGTACCACCAATACATATTTTCCTTTCCATTTGATAGCACCTGAATTGAGTGCCGCATTGATCATAATGCGTTGCATCAGATATGGATTGTCCTTTTCGTTGAAGTCATATTTCCATGTCAACGGTGCATGTTCTCCCGTCAATATAGGATATTTATATCTTGTATAAATACCGTTACCCCATTCTTCTGGTTCATTCTTACGTGAGAGGAGTGTCTCGTGATGAGCCTTCAATGCCTCTACTCTTTTTGAGAAATCTGTCATAATCTTTATATTTATCGTTTATATCGTTTATTTGATGTCTTTGATGTCTTTGATGAATAATGTCTTCTTTGCTTTGTAGAATTTGAGGAAGTCGGCTACACAACTTTTGCCGGGCGCCGGTCCAAAATTTTCTTTCGGTTTGTCCCAGGCATTGCGCCACAGAAGCAGATATGATATCGGATACTTGTCTGCAACCGGCATCAACTTGGTGGTGAACCATGTGGAATCGGGTACATTCTGATATCCTGTCTCGGCCAGACAGATAATCTTATGGTGCTCTTTACCCAACTTGGTCACGATTTTCAGTTCGTTGTCCAGATTCTTCATATATTCTTCACCTGTCGGGTCAAACTGATAAATGTCTATACCCATCAGGTCTACGTATTCGTCACCGGGATAATACTTCAGATAGTGCTGTTCGGTATCATTGGCTTCGAAATTGGGTGAGAAACCATATAGAGCACTGGTGATGCCCTTACTTCTCATATATTCGATCGTCATACGGTACAACTGTTTATACTGCTCGGTTGTGCACGACTTGATGCCCCACCAGAACCAACCGCCTGACATTTCGTGCCACGGACGGAATATGATAGGAATCTGTTGACCGTCTTTGGTTTTCAGCGACAAGATAAACTGCGCTACGGTATTCAACCAACCTTCGAATTTAGCATGTTGGGCTCCTCCGGGCAGTATGGCTGTGACAGCATCGCCTGACGGGTCCCATGCATTCTCTCCCGTGACAGGATTGTAAGGATGCCAACTGAGGGTGATCACGCCGCCACGGTTATACTGATTCTGTATCTCTTCGCGCATACGGTCGAACGGTACGCCGTCCAGATTCTCATCGGAACCGAGTTCTATCTTGCCTAAGTCGAAACCCATCAAGGCGGGATAGTCTCCACACACTTCTTTGGTGTCACTCCTGTTATATTCATACTTCCATGAAGTACCGTACATCGGGTCGTCCTGATGACCTATCATATAACCTTTCTTCTGCAGTTTGACCAACTTCTGTTCGAGTTGAACGGCAGGGGTAATCTTTGTTTTCACCATCTTGTTCGTTGCTGCGCAGGCGGTCAGAAAAACTGATGCCATGAATGTTGTCAATAATATATGCTTCATCGTCCTATTCTTCGTTTGATTAATTTTCTACTGTGAATGTCGCTTTCAGTTCGTCGGCATCCTTACTGCTGCCACCTATCATAACATCGAAATCACCCGGTTCCACACCGTAATGCATATCCTTATCATAGAAAGCGAGCTTGTCGGGCGTAATCGTGAAGTCGACAGTCTTACTTTCACCTGCTTTCAGCGCCACACGTCTGAAGTCCTTCAGTTCCTTGACAGGACGCTCTGCCGATGCCACGACATCGTGGATATACAACTGAGCTATCTCTACGCCGTCGCGACTGCCTGTGTTTGTAATGGTAACAGAGGCTTTTACACTGCCGTCTTTTGCCATAGCCGTCTTATCGAGGGTGAGATTGCTATACTTGTATGTCGTATACGACAGTCCGAAACCGAACGGATAGAGCGGTTCGGATGTTCCGCAGACTACCGGATGGAAGAAAGCGGAAGGATGATGATTATAGATAGTCTGAATCTGACCGACTGAACGAGGCATCGTCATCGCCAGTTTGGCCGACGGATTCACTTTGCCATATAGTATCTCGGCGATGGCCTGACCGCCAAACTGTCCCGGTTCCCATGCGTTGACTACTGCATTGAGATGTTCAGCAGCCCATGTGACACTGAGGGGATGACCGCTGATGATAATCAGAATAGTAGGTTTTCCTGTCTCGTACAACCGTTTGATGAGGTCGTTCTGCAGACCTACAAGGTCGAGGTTATCACGGTCTGTATCTTCGCCACTGGTACGGTCGTTCCAACGGAAACGCATCATATATTCACCGCAGCAAACAATATTCAGGTCGCAGTCTTTCGCTTTCGCTACCGCTTCGTCCACCTTCTTCGGGTCCATATTACGCGGATCCCAACCTTGGTCCACAAACTCGAAATCGGTATTGGACTGTACCTGTTTCAATCCCTTGAGTACCGTAGACACCTTGTCTTCGGAGATCGGAAGAGCACACGTCTGAACTCCAGTCACAGAGCCTTATCTCG
>ERZ795062.745-NODE-745-length-25493-cov-114.180399_pt1 | contig 25493 bp, 32 predicted proteins | sample MGYA00375146_ERZ795062 | MGnify/ENA primary metagenome ERZ795062 (study PRJEB30191, sample SAMN05720281) | activated sludge metagenome | isolation source: Anaerobic digester | place: USA | collected 2015-07-16 ... | reverse complement strand
AAAAGATTCTTTCGCTCATGATTTTCTCTCCTATCTTCCGAGAAGCTTTCCTATCCCGGATTTTGCGGCGCCCGCGGTTGCGGAAGCGGCAGTCCCGCCACCCCTTTGGGCAGCCATGGATATCGTGGCCATCACCACGGAAGATATGACGACGGCGGACATGTTGTCGGCAAGCTTCGGTATGTTGAAGGCGGCGTGGACGAAGGCTATCCCCGTGATGAATATGACGAGCGGATCGGTGATGGACCCTGAATTCGTGAGAAAGCTCACTATAGATAAGCCGATCATCGCTATGGAAGCAAACACGCCCCAGAACTGGTACTTGAAGAACGACTGAAGCCAGCCCGACAGGAACCCCTTGATGAAGTCGTTCTGCACGTACAGGGAAAGGTAGCCCATGGCCAGACATATGGGGCCGACTATCAGAGAAGTGGCAAACAGCACATCCCGCGATATCAAAAGGACCTTGATGGAGACGTAAGCCGTCCATCTCATGATCCCGTTTACTACGCTTATAAGGTCAAGCCAGTCTATCTTGCCGTCGCCTGCGCTCGCCGTCTCCACGAGAGCCTTCTGCATGGCTTCCTGTCCGCCCCAAGGGGAGATGAGATATCCGGCAAAGTTAAAGACGTCAAGAAGCAGGGTTACCCAGACGCGAAAGGTCATGATCGCTATCACGAAGAACATGAACCTGAAGATATCGGAAGCGAAGTGGGACAAATTCGTTCGGGAAGAAAGGAAGGTGGCCAGCACCTGTATGACGAACATGAGAGAGATTATCTTCAGACACACGGGATAGATAACTTTAGGCAGTATGTTTTGGGCATGTTCTGCCACGCCTTCCGCCCGCGGGATGGCGCCTTCAAGCAGGGCGTTAGCCTTGTTTCTGGCGTCGATGAACGTCCCGCTCGTAACGTTATCGGCAAGGGCATTCGCCACTTCGGGCCAGAAGCGCATGTTGAACTTGGCGGTCCCCAAAACGGCACGCGTGACGGGCATATCGCCCACATTCCTGTAGCTTGAAAAGGTGACGAAATTGAGCTGTTCCCTGACCTTTTTCTCGTACGCGGGCATGTAGGCTTCCGAAGTTCCGCCCGTCTCCGTCCAGTCGGGGGCTTCCACGTTCGACAGTATGGAAGACACGATCTCTTCAGCCGACCCTGCGGAAGGGTAGACGACTCCCTGTCCCATGGGAATGTATTCGGCAAAGGCCGGCGAGACGAAAAGAAACAGGAAAACAACTGCAAGTACCTTTTTCATCGCCATCATTCCTTCGGCGGGGTGGCCTTCCCCTTAAGGGAACTCAACAGCCGCGCCCCCGCAGCCACGGCTCCCAATCCTGCGGCCCTTGCTCCCACGCCCGCTCCCGCTTTGAGCGATTTGCTCACCATTCCTGCCATTCCCGCTCCCACGGCAGCGGCAGCCCCGCCCATGTTTTCCGCCATGCTCGGCACCTTCACGGCGGCCATGATGAACACGATGCAGGTGATCATGAGCTCGACCAGCCCCGTGTCCATGCCGGTAAGGCCGATGATGTAAAGCACGACGCAGAGAAGGCATGCCAGCGGACGATAGAAGAGAAAGGTTATGAAGCTCTTGATCCAATGGGATATCCACTCATTGCAGAAGGGAAGCATGGACAGCACGAGCATCCACGGCCCTATCACCGCGGATATGGCGACCATGACGTCAGAGAGAATGAACATCACGTATACGACGGCTTGAGCCACGGTCCCGCATATATGTATGAACGCCTGAGCTATCATGTTCCCGAGAAATCCGGAAGAGACGGACACCAGAGACTGCTTCATGCCGACTATAGCGCTGATGTCCGAGACGGCATGCGCCACGTCCGTGTTTCCCAGCATGGCGTTGCCGACCGCCGTGGACACGGACATGCCGATGACCATGAAGGAACGCAGGAAGTGCACGGAAAGGAAGACGAATATGCTCTTGAATATCGTCGTCACCATGTCCCCTTCTTCTCCGGCTATGAGCGTCTTGTAGGCGACCCACACTATGTTTACGACGAAGATGACGCACCACAGTATCTTCGCTATGAGCAGGGACCTGTCGTAGACGCAGTCCCCCGCCTTGATGCCGGGCACTCCTTCAAGCCCCGCCGCGTACTGCGTCGCCTTGAGAAGGCCCTTGATTTCGTCCACGGCATCGCTCGGGATGTTCATGTCGCCTTCGCCGGTGGAGACTTCCGTCCCGAAATCCACGGGAGCATGGTCGCTGTGCAGGGTGGACACGTCGGCATAGTATCGGGCGATCTGAGCGCTCCTTGCGATAAACCACGGCGGAGTCCCTTCCTTGATGTAGGTTATCCTGTCGCCGTCCATGCTCACCCAGCCTTCCACGATCTGCTTGGACTCGCCCAGCCCCGTGAAGCCAAAAAGGAGCGCCCGCGTCACCATCCAGTTGGCGGAAGCCTGAGCTATGAAGGAAGTCCCTTCGGCGGGAAGCTCTATGTCCGCCGTGTACTCCGGATCGATCCTGTTCATGACGTCCTTCATGTTCTTCAGCACGACTCCGCGGGCGTTGGCGTCAAGGGATGCCGCAAAGTCGATCGGCTTGGCGATGTCGGTATCGACGGGGGGAGCGTTGAACTGCCTTGCCAGCTCCCTAAGGTCGTTAGCCACCTTTTCCATCACGGGGTCCTTTCCTTCTTCGGCGAAGGCTGCGGAAGACAGGAGAAAGAACGCAAAAAGCAGACAGAGTATCTTCTTCAACCTGACCACCTGAAATCGAAAAGCGGGCTCGGGATCCACACTACATCGTCCCGCCCCGGCTTTCTTTTTTCTCTCGCAAGCGCCAACAGGGGAACTTCCCGCACTTCTTCTTCGTAAAACTCCCTGACTGATTCCTTTGCGGGATCGAAAGACGGCCTGTCTCCGAAGAAAAACCAAAGGGAGTCGAACAGCTCGCCGGCCATTACCCTGAAGGCAGGACAGTCACGAAAATACCACTTCCCGTTCTCCCGCTCCCTGTATTTCTTGGTCCTTTCCGTCCATTCGAGAAGATATTCGATCTCCTTCGGCAGGGACTTAAACCTGCCCTGAGCGATGACGGGAAAGACGATAAGGCCGTCTTCGACATAAACGTCAATGGCCCCCATCAGCGGGACAACATCGAACAACCGTTTTGCTTCGACCCATCGGTCCACCATGCCCGACAGGGAAGAAGTAAGGACGAGTTTTACCCCGTCCCTGCCTTCCGTCCTGGTTATCGTGTCGTAGCTCAAGGGAACGGTCACGGGAGATACGCTTTCGACAATGACTTCTTTGGTGTAGGGAACTACGACTGCCTTCATTACTGTATCGTTATGTCGGGTATATCTTCGTCGATGTCTTCAAAATCCGTCGAGAACTCTTCTTCCTTGGCGAGCTCCGCCGACTTTTTGTCCCTGTTTCGTTCGGCAAGCGAGATGTTTAAGACGTTCTGCGGAAAGACGGTTACGGACATTCTCTTGACTTCGTCCTTCTCGTAGGTCTCCGTCTTGATATCCCCTTCGATATCGACAAGGTCGCCCTTCTTCCAGTCTTCCAGGTTCCACTTCTCGCTGAAGTACACCGGAAACCAACTGGTCTTTCTGTCGTCTTTCATCCCGCTGTTTACCGCCACGGACAGACGATAGTACTTCTTTCCCGACTTGGACTCCGACAGCACGGGGTCCTGTCCCAGCCTGCCGCGAATGTGAATCTTTGCCAGATTCATGCTCACTACGCATCTTCTCCTTTTTTGTCTTCTTTGTCTTCCTTTACTTCCTGCCTGAGCTGATCCATGTAGGAATCAAGCTCGTCCTTCTCTTCCCGTACTGCCTGCACGCTTTCCCGCCATTTGGGCGAGTCAAAGGCGAGCACGTAATCCGAGACTTCGATCAGAGAATCGAAATCCAGCTCCTTCTCTCCTTCGGCAGTATCGATTACCGCCTTGCCGTTTCGGGTTTTTGCCACGACGAGAGCGTTGTCGCTTTCAAATTCGAAAGGCCTTGCGTATCTGGCATAAAAGCCATACACGGGGACCATCATAGAGTAAAAGGCGTCAGTCATTGCTTTGTCCCCCGCCTGCGCCACGGTCTCATCGTAGTGGACGTAGAGTATCGCTCCGCCTTCCACCGCTTCCCGCAACTCTTCGCCCGTGCAAAATGCGACGTTTCGAGAGTACTTCGGAATATTCTTTAAGCAGTCGACCTTTACGGGTTCAAGGTCGGCCTTTCTGGACTGAGCGACCTTGGCAAACAGGGTCAAGGCGTCTTCGGCTTCTTCCAGAGTTTCCCCGAAGGCCTTCCAGTAATCCTTAACCATGTTTTCCGTCACGGGCCTGTCGCAGGTCATGTTGTAGACCTGTATGATGCCCAGAAACGCAGGAGTGGGAGTCTCCTTTAAATTTCTTTCCAGTTCCTGAGCGGCCACGTCCATGATCAGATCCACGGGATTAAAAAATGCATGCGCCTGAGAACACACCAACAAAACAGCGAGAACCGACAGCAGTACCTTCTTCATCATGACACCCCTTCCGATTTTGATTGACTATATTTATTATACCTATCCTGTTTCACTTGTCAACTAAATTATCTTTCAAGGTCGCCGTCGGAAAGGCCGTCGATGTTCCTTCTTATCTGGCGTTCCGCGTTTTCGGCTCTCTTTTCCTTCATGTCGACGAACTCGTATTCCATATTTTCGCCCGAGATGATCTCGATCGCTTCGGCCTTCGCCTTCTCTACTTCTTCGTCTCCCGCGTCTTTCGGGATGAGCAGGGAGTATGTCACGACGTAGGTCCCGGGAAAGACGGGCTCCCAGTCCCTTGACTGAAACTTCTTGACTAAGGCGTCTAGAGTCTTTGAACTTTCGTGGGCGGAGCTTTTGTCGACCGACCTGTCCCACGCCTTCGGCATCCGCACGCATACCCGCCTGTTGCCCGTCGCATCCTTCGTCTCGTATATGCCGACGACGGGAGCGGGAATTTCCGCGGGAACGCCGATTGCTTTAGAGAGCTTTTCGGCAAGGGCAATCCTGTTCTCAAATCCCGCCATGGTCGATGCGGACCCTATGATGTAGCTCTTCATGTATCCCCTGCCGGGCACGAACTGTCCGCCCTTGAGCTTGTTCTCGACGGCAAACTTGGCGACTTCGTCCTTGACCTTCTCGTACGTCTCCGGCAGAAGCTGCACGTAGAGAAAGGGCCTGTCGATATAGGGGACGATCCTGTCCTTGACTTCCTTCTTCTCCTTCTGCGTCTCCTTCCTAAACTGAACGTTCGTTACTATTCTCACGAACTTGTCAACATGCGAGTCCTTGATCTCCGTCTCTTTTCCGCGAAACCTTACTTCGCCGTTGATCGCCTTCTCCAGTCCCTTTCTGACGAGATTTGCAACGTACTCCTTCCTTTCGTCTTCGGAGACGATCCTTTTGGTCCACGTGGAATAGGTCTCCTGATTCACGCTCGGCTCTTCCTTCACCTTAGCCTTGAAGCTTTTGACGAGAAGGGATATCACGTTTTCAAATACGGGAGCGTAGAAGCGATATGCCAGCCACGGGAAATTCACGATAACGACGTCCTTGTCTTCGACGACGGAAAGGTCAGTCTTAAGCGGATAGGGAAATTTCGGAAAGACTCGCACGGACACGAGATTTGCCGTCTCCCACAGTCCCGAATCTTCCGAGTAGATGCGGGCGCTTTTTGCGCAGAACATCTTCTTTAAGGCGATCTCCGCTTCCTTCCTGAACACGTTGTCGTCTTCCGACTCCTTGGGAAACTCCGGAAAGCGGGAGAAGAACTCTTCCCGCGGGATCACGGCCTTGAACTCGGAAGTGTTGTTGCAGGAATATATCTCCCGCAACTCCGGAAAGCTCTCCTTCAAAAAGGCTATGACTTCCTGCCTGTGCTTTTCGGCTGTCCCCCGGGGAAGGTCCGAGTAGGAAGGCACCCTGAAAAACAGGGTCACGTCCTTGTCGTCCCTTCCCATGACGACATCCATGCACCTGATCACGTAACTTCTTTCCATAAACTTCACCGAAACATCTCTCCCTTGTCTTCGTATTTTCTTACCGCTTCTTCGAGCCTTTTCCGCAACCTGACGGGGTTCGGATTTCCCGTAAACACGCCAGTCAAAAGGCCGTCTTTTCTTTGCACCTTAAAGTCTCTCAGGTTAAAGGCCTTCTCGTATCCGTGTCGGGACATGAGCCAGAACCTGTCCTTTTGTATCATCAAAACGAGCTTGGCATCGGTCTCAAGAAAGATCAGCCTGCGACACAGACGCCCTGCCGTCTCGGGAAGGATGAAGACTTCGACGTCTCCCCCGTGTCCGACGAGCAGGTTCGATGCCGTTTCTTCCTGCAGCTTCCTGTAGGCCGAGACGTTGTCGTCAAACCACGACGCCGGATCGAATCTCAGCTGACCGAAGCAGGAGCCTGCCCCGTAAAGGTCGAAGAAGCACTCGAAATCGACGTTGCCGACGAGAGATACGAGCCCGGCATACCTGTCGCAGGGAAAAAGGGAAAAGACCGTCTCGCACATACGCCTGTCCGGGTTTATGACGCATTTCTCTTCTTCGCGGAAAGGCCCTTTGTCGTCGACGTAAAATTCGCAGCTTTTCACCGGTATGCCCGCCGATACCACGGGGACGTTCAAGGCTTCAAAGGTCGAGACATTGTACCCCGAAAACAGCGGATCGCACGTCTTAAACCGCTCCTGCAGCAACAGGGACGAGACCAGCCCGTCCGTATCGTTTCTCGCAAGCAAAACCTTCTTCATGCCACATTTTCCTTTCTCTCGAGAGAATATCTGACCCTTTTGCCGAACTCGTCCCGCCGTTCCTTCTTCCAGTTCTTCACGGGAGTGATGAAGCCCACCACGCGGGTGAACCTGTCGAAACGGGCGCCCCCGCAAGTCGGACACAGGACGGGCTCTCCCGCCGTGATCCCTTCGCAGGACAGGCATTTGGACAGAACGTAATTCAACGCGAAGTAGACGACTCCCTGCCGGGCGCAGAGCTTCACTATGGAAGAGTGCGTCTCGGGACTCACGCTGCCTTCCGTGGTGACGTGAAGTATGGCGCCGCCCGTGGCAAGGCCGTCCAGAAGGCCCGCCGTGTGTATTCGCTCTATCACGTCGACTTCCGCCGAAAGCGGGATCCATTGATTGGAGTAGATCTCATATCTGTCCTGCAATCCCAGCTCCCTGTCCCTTTGGGCCATGTAGACGGCCATGTTCTCGGCGGGAACCTGCTCCACGTTGTAGGGAAATCCCGTCTCCTTCTTCCTTTTCTCGTTCATGGCGTTTATCGTCTCAAGGACCCTGCGCGCAAAGGAGACGTAATCCCGTACTCCCAAAAACCGCGCCGCTTCCCACGCTCCCACGATCCCAACGGTGCAGTACTGCCGTGAAAGGGTCATGAACCCGTGATCGTAAAGCGGAAGAAGCCCTTTGTCGATGTTGGACTTGACCCAGTTTCTCCTGAACTCTACGCAGGCCTGCGCGTCTGAAACGTCTTCCTTCAGCCTGTCGAAGAACTTGCTTTCGTCTCCGGCAATCAGGGCGACGTGCGGCAGGTTTATGGTGCACACGCCGACGGAACCCACGCCGTCTCCGCCCGAGCCGAAGGAGTTGACGTACCCCAAGTCGTTTCTCAGCCTGCAGCAGGAAGACAGGCTGTCGGCGTTCTTCGACATGTAGATGTTTATCATGCCGTACTTAGAGTTGACGGAAGAAAGCCAGTCAAGGAACTCTTCGTCCATGACGTTTCCGCCTTCGTCGAGAAGCAGGCAGGCCGTGATCACGGGAAAGGTGAAGACAAATCCCGTCTTTTTCACTTCGTCGGTGAACCATTCGACGTACATTCTCTGCAGCTTCTGAACCGATCCTTCGTCGGCCCTGCTTCCGTCGGGATTGGTGAAATGCCCGTAAAGGCCGTGGAGATAATATCTGTCGAACACGGACAGGTTGACGTAGGGAGACTGGGCGGAAAAGCGCACCGGCTGGTTAACGGAATAGGTGAATATCTGGAAAAGCTGTTTTATCTCCCCGTCGCTTAAGCCGTCCCGCCGTACGAACCAGTCAAGAGCCACAAAGAAGCTCGTCAGCGCCGCCGCCCCTGACTGATGGTTCGAAGCGTACATGAGAAGCTGCACGGCATGCTGGACGAAGGAGTCGGCATGAGCGGCAGGCTTGGAAGGGATTCTCGGGATGAAGGGAAGCCCGAAGGCCATCAGGTGAGAAGCGGAGAAGTTCCAGCAGTAGGGGGCATAAAGCATGTGGGAATCGGAGACGTAAAGCTCTCCTTCCCTGACCTTTTTTTCTATCTCGGGACGCCCCAAGGAATCGGCGTACGCGTAGAGCTTGGACAGGCAGTAGTCCTTCATGAAGGGCTTGGAGACTTCCTGCATGACGGACGCGATCGATCTCTGGGCCACGTTGGCGTTGGGGTCGACGGACAAATCCGCCACCACGCCATTTGTATTCAGCAGGTAATCAAAGTATTTTTCGAAATCCATTTCCTTTTCTCCTTTCAACTCAAACGCAAAAAGATTATATTACGATCACCGCAGAAGGGTCTCCCTGTCGGAAGAAAATTCGTCCAGAAATTTCTCGATCTCGGCGAACTTTGAGAGCTTCTTTTCCACTTCGGCCAGAGATATCTCTTCGGGGATCTTGTATGCCCCCGCTTCTTCGAGCAGCTTTTCCACGCGGGCAAGGTCCTTCATGTCGTAGCCCTTCGGAAAGTTCGCCTTCTCGGAGACAAGGCCCAGACAGACTTCCGTCTCGGGAACGAACAGCCTTCTGTACTTATATACACAGCAGGAAGGTTTTATATCCCCCGTGATCAGGTTCCACACTTCCTGCAGACCGTAATAAGCGAATATATCTCCCGCGTCTTCGAATTTTCCCGCCGGACGTCCGTTGAAATAAAGTCCGCTTTTTTGTGCGTAAACGCCCGTAAAATTACATATCCTGCCTTTAAACAGGGCAGTTATGTCCGCACAGAAGAACTTCGGACGGAACAGCCTTTTCACGTCCTGCCAGAAGAAGTCCTTGCCCGCAAGGGGCGCTTCGTCTTCGGCTTCCCCGATCAGGACGACGAACCTTAGGACGTCTCCTTCCTTCATGACCTGCGATACGGGATACAGAAATCCCTTGGGAGATACCTTGTCGGTGGGAAGGTAGGACCAGAAAGGCAACAGGATGCCTACGGCCTGCCCCGTGGCGGAATTTATCATATCCATCACCTTCTTTTTTGGTATAAGCTCTATAATTATAACAGAAAAACATGTCATGTAAAACATTTTTATGTTATAATTATTCCAGTTAAAACATGAAAGGAGATTTGGTGATGGGACTTATCGTGGAAAAAAGGGACGACGAAAGGGGAGTTCTGCTCGTCAAGCACTACGAAGACGACGACCGAAGCTTCAGCAAGCTTCCCGTCAGGAAACTTCGGGCTTCAGGCGTGGGCAGGGACTGCGACACGGAGCTTTTCCTTACCGCCGCGGGGCAGGAGTCGCAGTTCGACAAGAAATCTCTCAGGATATTCGAGATCGGGCGCGTGATGGAACCCGTGATCGTCAAATGGATGCGGGAAGACGGCTGGGAAGTGAAGCACAACGCCGACGACGAATACGGCATGATCATGTGCGTGGGTCCGGGCATAGTCACGGGGCACTACGACGTCATAGCCAGACATCCGAAGATAACGAAGGGCGAATGGGCGCTTCTCGACATCAAGACAATGAACACACGCAGGTTCAACGCATGGACCAAAAACGGCGTGCAGGCTTCCGACCCTGCATACTACGCTCAACTTTTGTTTTACGGATACGCATGGGGATACAAAAAGCTGGGGCTGGTGGGCATGGAAAAGCCGACGGGAGATTACGAAGTCGAGCTCTTCGATTTCGACATGAAGAAGTTTAAGGAGTACAGGGACAGGGCGGCAAGGATACTCGACGCCGACAGGGCCGTCAGCTCTCACGACAGGAAATGTGAGTGGTGTTCCAAGAAGGAGTCGTGCAAAGATACGATGGAAAACCCCCTGCCGAAGATCAGGGACAAGAAGTTTCTCTTCGACATACTTGCCTTAAACGACCGGGTTTACACCTACACGGAGCTCGGGAACTTAGTTCGGGCGTCCACAAAAAGAAGCATGGAAGAGATGGTGGAACCGCCCGACGGCGTCGTATTCGAGCAAACGCAGGAAGAACCGGAAGAAGACGACCAATGGATAATACTCTAGGCGTTTTTTAAAACGTCGACGACGACGCGCTTTGATATCTCCTTCAGGTCGTCGCGCAAAATAAACCTTGCAATCTCTTCGTTCACGGGAAGGCTTGCCGCTCTTCGGACGGCGGTCTTCCCGTCGTTTTTGAGCATCAGGTGGACCACGCCCGTAAGGGTCGCCGCAAGCCGTATCTTGGCGTCCGGTATTCCGCGCAGAAGCCCGTTGACCCTTTCCACGACTCCCGCAGGGCTTGAAGCGTGGACGGTGCCGAGCACGAGATGTCCCGTCTCGGCGGCGGTCAGAGCGGCGGACGCGGTCTGTGCATCCCTGATCTCCCCCACCAGTATCACGTCGGGGTCTTCCCGCAGCGAGTCGCGGACTGCTTCGTCGTAGGTGCGCACGTCATCGGGGATCTCACGCTGCGAGACGTGCCCCCTTCCGTTTTTCAGCACGTACTCCACGGGGTCTTCCACGGTGACGACGTGTATGGGATAGGAATCGAGCAGGTGCTGCAGGTAGGAAGCAAGAAAGGTGCTCTTTCCCGATCCGGTGGCTCCCGAGACCAGAAAAAGGCCGGGAGAGAGAACGTCGGGGACGAGCTTTTTTATGACGTCAAGCGACCCGATCTTCTCTGCCGAAGGGACGTCTCCGGGCAGCACTCTCACGAAAAGCTGTGCCTTCCTGCAGGAACGGGAAAAACGGAGCCTGAGACGCCTTCCCTTGAAGTTGCAGGCCCTGTTGCCCCTGTCCCAGGCACCGAGCTTGAACACGGCGGAAGATATCATCATAACGCCTTCGGAAGGCACGTAGACGTCCGTCCTTCTCATCTCGCCGTGCATGCGGTACCAGATGTCGTCTCCTTCCGTCAGATGCACGTCGGTGACTCCCTGCGTTTCGATGAGCTCGGCGGTCTTGACGATATAGGGAGCATCCGTCCCGTCGTATACGGCAAGATCAGACATGGAGCTGATGCAACTTCCTTTCCCTGATGTAGGTCTTCACGGCCGTGTTTGTCCAAAGCTTCTCCCGCACTATCCGTTCGGCCCCGCGCCTTTCCATGTGCATTCCGCCGAGATAGGCCTGAGACACCCTGAAGGCCGCGTAGTCGTCGCCCGAGAATATGCCGAGCAGCCTTTCTATGGCACCCACGACGCCGTCTCCGTGTATCGTGGCAAACACGGTATGCCCCGTCTCGGCCGCAAGGAGAGCGGAATCGGCCGTGGCTTTGTCCCTGATCTCTCCGATGAGCATGACGTCGGGGTCTTCCCGCAAAGCCCTTTTCACGGCGCCGGCAAAGTCTTCCGTCTCGTGCTGCGTGGCATGTCCCGCCCCGGGAAAGATGAAGTATTCTATCGGGTCTTCCACGGTGACGACGTGTATGGGAAGCCTGTCTACATAGTATTGAAGCACGGAAGCCAGAGCCGTGCTCTTTCCCGATCCGGCTGTCCCGGAGACCAGAAAAAGTCCGGGAAGGGGAGTCTCCATCTCGGTCACTACGGAAATCCCCGCCGTATCCGCCACAGGCAGGGGCTTCGGCGGCAGAAGGCGCACGAACACGGAACCTTCCGCCACCGTTATCCTTGCGTTCTTGGTGCAGTCCGCCCCCAAAACGTAGTCGCGGCACGACCTTTCGGGCAGGGAAGTCTCGAAGGACCCGACCCGTTCGAGATTTCCGTCGATATGCCGGACGTAGATCTCTTCCTTGAAATGTATGTCCGTCAGATCGCGTATGTCAAAGGGCACCTTCATGACCATTCTTCGATCTTCCTTTTCTGCGATTTCGTAAGATAGGGATAGGCGAGAAGATGATCCTTGAGCCTGTCCTTCAGGGCTTCGTCCTTCGGAAGTATGCGCCCGCTCACGGCCCCTTCGTAAACTTCAAAAAGGTTCAGGGAGATTCTGTAGCCGTGAGTCTTGCGCTGAAACAGAAACAGCGTCTTCGGCGGTCTGTTCAGAAAATCCACCAGAAAGAAATCGCAGCCGTCGATGACGAACTCCTTTTCGACGAGAAGGCTCATGAAGTCGTGCAGCCTTTTAAGCTCGTCATAAAACATGTATTCCCGCATTTTGATCACCTTCAGACATAAACCGATATCAGATAATCTTTGAAAAAGACGAAAGTTATCCCGCCCTGCCTGACGTAGTGCTCGGTCCTTACGGCAATGCCGTCCTTTGTGATGCGAAGCTTTTTCTTCTTCTTCGCCTTGCCCGACCTGTACTTCCTGCATGCCGTCTTGAGATCGGCCAGAAAAAGGTCGAGCGATACGGGCGCGAGTCTCTGCCTGATCCTGCACAGGGCATGTCCGGAAGCGCGAAGACCGCAGGAAGCAAGTACGTCTTTCAGCTCTTCGTCCTTCGTCTCGCATATCATCACGACAGCACCACCAGCCTTTGGTTTCCCGAAGCGTACCTTCCGGGCGGAATATCCTTCATGTAAGGTCCGACCTTGAGATAGTTCGCCATTCTGACGACGGGATGTCTTTTCAGCTCTTCGGCCCACTCGTGCCCCGTGTAGACCAGAAGGGGTAGGCGACCGAAGACGCTTCGGACCAGAGACACATCGAAAGCTATCTCTTCGGGGTCCTGATCGAGCGGTTCTCCCCCCGTCAGTATCACTCCCGAAGGAGTCCAGCCAAAACCTTGGAGTCTTCCGATCCAATCGGATAATTTCTTCCTGCAGGCTCCCGGCTTGAACTCCCAGAGCCATCGGTTGTGGCATCCTTCGCAGGGCCTTCCTTCGATTGCCCTTCTGCAGCCCGAATAGACGAGTCGGATGGATATCCACCCTTCGAGTCCGTCCTTAAAATCGATATCGTATTTGACAAGCATGCGTTCACCACCTTAGCTTTCTCGGGATATAGGGACAGGAAAATAGTTGAAGCGACGAAGAAACACAGGGCGACGGACAGGACGAGCGTCTTGACGCGGTAATAAAAAATCTTCCTGTCCTTCTCGACAATAAGGTCTTTGAGCTCTATAAGCGCCGCCCTTGTCCTTTCAAGCTTCTGGGCCGTCCTGACCCTGTCCCGCTCGATCTCTTCCGCGCTTTTCATCTCACATCGCCGACCAGACGACCAAGGCCACGGCCACGGAGACCAGCAGGATGAAGGCGTTGACGGCAGCTCCCGACCGGTACGCCACGGCCACGGAGACCAAGGAAAGATAGTTTTTGCCAATCAAAACGGCCCGACAAATTCCCCACAGGCCGAGACAGAGAAGGAACAGGTCTATCAAAAGCCCAAGGGGTGTGTTGTAGTACCTGTCCCACGTAAACCCGGTAATGCCGATCTTTTTTCCGAAGAGAAGGGATCTCACGCCACCCTGTACGAAATCTCCTGCCAGATGCGCAAGCCAGCCCGCAAAAAAGCAACGGGCGAAATACCCGACGGGAAAGCCGAAGACACAGGGAACGGCAAGCCGCTGCAGGACCAGAAAGCCCGCCAGCGGTATCTCGACGGAATGAAGAAGGCTCATCCTGTGCCCCCGACCTTTGAACAGGAGATCGACGTCGGGAAACACGGCTCCCGTAAGGAGAAAGTGCATGCCGCCGGCCGTCGAAGCGACGAAGGGAGAAACGGCAAGGGCCGTGGAGACGTGAGACCTGAGCTTCATGACCTGATCCTTTTCACCATATCCCGAAAGCTCAGGATGCCGTACCAGTCGGAAGGGACCTGCACGAAGGTCTCTCCCAGAAAGGAAGCCGTGTCGTCCTTGAACCGTTCGTAGAATTCTTCGTCCATCAGAAAACACCGAACGATCGACTCTTCGCTTCCGTTGGGCTTGATAAGAACGTGTTTTCGGTACAGCTTTTCTGCCAGACTGGCGACTTCTGCCGGGCAGGCCTTCCCCTTCGAGACAAAATCGCAGAGCTTTCCCAGACGGCATCGAGCCGTATCGGTAAGGTAAAATTCGCGGATAAGGTCCCTGATCTCTTCGGGCAGGAGATCTCCCGCAGTCGACAGTACCTGCTCCCTGACACCCTTTCTGTCCAGGACGTGAACCAGCCAGACGGGCGTTCCTTTGCGGAACTTGCCGACGGCGTTCCTTACCTTGTCGGGGTTTACGTACAGCCTGTCCCGCGGATGTATGTAGGGCTTGAGCGGACCCGTCACTTCAAAGAAGCAACCGTACTCGGGCGAGTAAAGGTCGGGATCGGCGGGTTCAAAGCCGTTATCCCGGGCGCTTCCCTTGATCCTTTGAGTGCTCAAGGCGCCCATTCCGTAGGCTTCCACGGTCGTGTCCAGAGCCTGCTCGAGCATATCCTTGATCATCTCTTCCCGAGCAGCCGAAACGGGCCACCACTTCTCGTACCTGTCCCTTAACGCTTCGCGCCTTTCTTCTCGTGTCATCACAGTTCTCCTTTCTCCACTATCTCCAGTATTTCTTCACAGGAACCTGCCTGTTCTACCCGAGAGACAAAATCGAAGTTCTCCTTCGACACGCAACAGAAGAAGCCCTTGCGTCCTTTAATCTTCAGAGACACAAGGGCCTTGATGTCGGAGTCGTCGCGGTAGACGACCCCGTTCATGGCATCCAATGCGGCCTTTAGCCGGTTGTCTATGTCGGCCCTGTCGTTTATCCAGCAGAAGAAGGCGCAGACGGGTTCTTTAAAGAACGGAAGGTCCTTGCACGCCTGCTTTATCTGCCATTGCAGGGACTCTTCCCATCGAAGGACCGATGCGGGTTTGTACAGGCGCTGACTTACGGCACGGTAAAGGGAATTCACCGTGGGGGGGAAATCGTCTCCGTAACAAATGAAAAGTTTATCTGTAAACTTGATATGCATAAATAAAACCCCTTCCTGTACAGTATAAACATATACTATAACAGAAAAGGGTTTATGTCAACAACTAAAAAACTTTTATTTCCACTTTCGGCCCGACCTTGCCAGCTCCCACATGACGAGATCGAAGACGTCCGGCCTGCATTCGACGTCGAGCAGCTTATCCAGGGGGACGTCGTTTATTCGGTACTTCACGTACAGGCCGTCTTCGGAGACGTCCATCGTCCCAAAAGACTGACCCTTGTCCCTTCCCGCCATGGAAAGAAGATGCCTGTACACGGGATAAAACAGGCTCCTGATATATTCGGGATTTTCTCCGAACAGCTCGCGGCTCTTCCTTTTTGCCCACTCGTCGAAATCGATATTGTTGATAATTTCTCTTAAGGTCATCGCTCGCTCTCCCTGATCAGATATCTTACGATGTCGTATTTGCGGGGGTCGGGGAAAAACAGGAACCTGCCGTCGGGAGATATCTCGCCCGCCAGCATCATGTCGGCAAGGTCGATAAGCCCTGCGGATCCAAAGTCGGCTTCCACGGGCAGGGAATTTCTAGTCTCGCGAAAGACGGACAAATCCCTTTTCTTCCGGACCCCTTCGAGAAGCTTTCGGTTCACTGACGCCTGATCGACTTCTTCCGTCAGCACAAGCAGGACTCCTTCTTCTTCTTTGCCCGCGTGCCCCACGTGCAGACAGCTGTGGCAGAAGGGACACAGAGTAACAAGGTTGAAGATCGAATCGTTGTACCACCGGCCGCCCAGATGGTGGACGTGCATATATTTGGGAGAAGAAAAACCGCAGTAAAAACAGGAAAAACCGTCCCGCTCAAGGACGGCTTTTCTCGTGTTCGCCCAATCTTCGGCGAAATCTCCCCTGCGCCACTCCCGCACGGCCGAAAGCCTTAAAGCGCGGCGAACCTGTCCCACGAAAGAAATCTCTCCTTGGGTTTTTTGATGTGCTCGAGACAGTAAAGCCCGTACAGCAGGTAGGAAACTCCCTTATCTCCGCCTATGCGACGGGCTTCCCGCTCGCAGGCGTCCATGAACTTGTCGGCATCGCTCAGGAAAACGTCTCGCGAAAAGTCGGTGTCGACTTCGGGAAAGTCTTCGAAGGAAAATACGTCCGATCCCGCCACGACGCCGTTTAAGGACAGAAACAGGCTCCGCTTCTCCCGCCAGACGTCCCCGCACAGATCGACCAGATCGACGAAGGCGGTCCCTGCCTTGTACATCAGGTCCTTCCTTCGACAGAACCGCCCGACCGTCAGAGACCTTCCCATGTCGCGCAGGCACAGATCGGCGGCAGCTACTCGGGACATGACGTCAAGAAATTCCTGCCTGTCGATGCCGAAAACTTCCTTAAACAAATATCATCACCCTTGAGTCCTTGAATACCAGACGAAGGCCGTCGACTTCTATTTCTGACCCCGGCAGGGTCTTGATCTTAGCCCCCGAGACGACGGCATACCCGTCGAAGGATATCTCTATGCAGTCCTGCGCTTCCGACTTCGGCCTGACTTCCCGCTCGCGCTTTTCTTCCTTTGTTTCCTTTTCCTTCTCTTTTGCTTCCCTTACTTCCTTAACTTCTCTGATCTCTTCGACTTCAACTTCCTGTTCGTCTTCGTCGAAAAGCAGGCTCTCCACTTTCTTCATCACGTCGTCCGTCATTTTACTTCATCCTTTCCAAAAAGGTTTTTCTTAATATATCATAATTGTTTGAGTTAATCAAGTTTTGAAGATAGGAATATACATCTTTCAGCAGCCCGTCGGAAATCGTGACCGTTACTATATTGCCTTCGCGGCTTTCCCGGACCGTAACTTCGGGAACGCGAAAGTCAAGGGACGCCTTCCTGAAGACGTCGTGGGTGAAGTAAAGCTTGCCTTCCACGAAGTATCCGTTCCATAAAACGATCTCGCCCTTGAGCATGGGAAGGTCGTCGGAGAAGGAGAAGTCCCGAAGCTGAAGATAGGTGAACTCTCCCACGTCGGAGCGGACGTCCACCCATTCGTTGGGAACAGACCACGAAGACCTGAAGATCCAGTCTCCCGCACGAACCGGCTTAAGGGAAGATAAAACGTCCAAGGTCCTTTTCTTCAGGGCCTTTATCTTTCTGCCGTTGTCGGAATAGAATGTCAGCTCTACGGCATTGACCGCGCCGTCCTTCAGCCGGTAAAGGATGCGGGCGCTGCCGTTCGTCCCGTAAAGCTCCCTGCCGTCGGGGCTTCCCGCCGCAACGGGAAAATCCTTGAAGACGGCCGTCCATTCGGTTAGTTCTTTGTCGTTGCCGTTATATATAAGAGAAACTTCGTAAGGACACATGGCATACAGCGAATAATGGACCCGTGATACGACGCGATCGGGAAGGGGAAGTTCGCAGCTTCCGCCGGGATAGAAGACCGTAAAGGATCCGTCACCCTTTCCGCTTGCGACTTCAAGAATCGAGTCGTACCCCAAGAGAATGTCGTAAGTTTTGTATCCGTACTTCTGCGCGAAAAGCCATGCCGACGCCGGATAATCGTCAAACAGGACGTCGGGGACGAAGTCGGTCTCCATTCTCTGGCGAACGACCGATTTGACGGTCTCCGCGAAATTCTTTTCGTCGAAGGGCTTTTCCCCGCGGAAGGCGAAAAAACAGGCGCAAACGGCCAGCAACGCTATAACGGCACAAAAAGCGATCTTCTTCATCATCACCACAACACTTCCGTCAAAGATATGTCCGTCTGAGACATCAAATAGTTGGATACTTCCGTCCAGACGCGCCTTAAATCTCCCGCGTCTCCCGCCACGACGAGAATGTTGGGGGAGACGTAACCGCGCTCTATCTGGTCCGACAGGGCGGGAAGCAGGGCGGATATCTTTCCGTTCGATACGGGCACGAACATGCTTCCCAAGGCTTCGCCGGAAAACTTCCACGAAGCCGCCGCACGACGTAACTTCTCCGCAATCTCTTCGCTTTTCCTTAAAACGCCGAAATCGTCGTAGGAAAGCCCGACGGAATGTTCGGGCACGCCCAAGGAAAGCACGCCGGCGCTTAAGAAATCGTCGCAGTCGACAAATTTTGGCGAAAAAACTCTGACGCTGCAACTTTCGAGACGCAACGCCTGATCCTTGTAGAACCTGACATCGGGGAAGAGAAGAAAGAACAAACAGACCGAAAAAGAAAAAAGAAGTATCAGCGCCACGCCCGCGTATCCCCGTCTCATCGCAGTACGGGAACTCCTTCTTCGTATTCCAGCTTTCCCGAGCCTTCGCCCGTCACCACGCCCGAAGATATGAGCTCGTCTAAAGACTCGGGAAGCCGGCCGTAGAGCATCAAAAAGACGGGCACCCCGAGCTTGACGGCCACTTCGTCTCCCGCCCTGACGAGCTCCTTTTCCACGTCCTTTGAACTTTTAAGCACTCCCACCGTGGGAAGGACTCCCGTCATGAGAATGGAGATTATGAGCAGAGAGACGATGAGCTCTACTGCTGTAAAACCTTTTCTTCCCATTCTTCGTCTCCCATGAAAAGCCTTGCCTTTCGGGCTTCCCTGTCCCATACCACGGCAAAGGGGACTTCCTGCCCTTCGACGTGCTGTATGTATCCCGCAAGGGCATAAAGGTCTTCCTGCGCCCGGGCCACCACCGTGATGTCTGCAAGCCTTTGACGGGCGTTTATGTCCATCTGGGTCTGACCTAAATCGACGCCCCACGACTGTGTGATGACGATCTTGGAAGGAGAAAGGGACAGGAGATTTTTAGGCTCTCCGTTGATGTCCCACGTACCCAGAGTGGGAACGTACTTGTCCCACTTAAACTTGACGGAATAGGACTCCATCCACGAGCCCAGCCTGTCCACCCGGACGGACCAGCCCGATATTTTGACGTCTCCCGTCTTAAAGGCCTTCGACCACGGAGAAGCAAAACAGGGAGAAGAAAGAAAAACAAGGAGCAGACAAACGACAATTTTCTTCACTGCACGGCCCCCTTTCTGTAGGAAAAAGCAGCTCTCACGACGCCGTCTTTGTAAACCGCCCCGGAAGGAAGCTTGTGGGGATATATCTCGACATATTCCTGCAGCTCGCACGCAACGAAGACGTTTACTCCGCCGGAAAAACCGACGGTCTCGATCTTAAGGTCCTTCACGCCGTCAAAGAACGTCAGCGAAAGATCGCGCCCGACAAGTTTCGAGAACTCCGCCGGAGTCACGACCTTGTCCGCCGGAAGGAGCCCCTTTATCCAGAGCACGTTGGCGGCGTCCTTGATGTCCGTCAGGCCTTCCGAGATCTTTAGCGTGTTTTCCGTCGCCTTCTCGATCCTTGGCTTTGCGGCGTCGAATATCCCGGAATAAAGGATGGCCATCACGACGGAAAAGGCCAGAAGTATCATCGTGAGAGCATACCCGCGCCTACGCATCGCTTCCTATCACCGCTTCCATTCGGGCAAGCACTCCCGCCAAGGCATCGGGCGACACGAGCCCCATTTTGATCTTCTCTACGGCATCTCCCATGAGATCGTGAAAGCCGAGAGACAGGAAGAAATCTCTCATGGCCAACGGCCTTTCTATGAACTTCTCCCAGCCTTCGTAAAGGGCCAGGGGAGCAATCTCAAATATCCCGATCCTGCCCTTGTATCCGCGGCCTTTGCAGGTCGGACACATGCCGCCCTTTTGCTTTCCCGTGCCCTTGAAGCAAGTCAGGTCCTTCGGCAGGCCCAGCATCTTCAAGACCTTTTCCGACGGCTCGTACTCTTCCGTGCAGTCGGGGCAGTTCTTCCTGACCAGTCTCTGGGCTATGACGCCGTTTAAGTTGCCCACGATCAGGTAGGGCGGGACCTTCATCGTGGCAAGCCTTTGCGGTGCCGTCCACGCGCTGTTCGTATGAAGCGTGGAAAAGACGGAGTGTCCCGTGTTCGCTATCTGGGTCGCTATGAGAGCGGTCTCTTCGTCCCTGATCTCGCCCAAAAGCACGATGTCGGGGTCAAGACGCATGAGACTGCGCAGTATCCGTGAAAAGGACCTGCCTTCGTGTTCGGAGACCTGTATCTGGTAGGCGTTGTCGAGATGATACTCCACGGGGTCTTCCACGGTGTAGCAGACCTGCGACTCGAGATCGAGCGTTCGGAGAATGGAATTAAGGGTCGTCGTCTTTCCCGACGAAGTGGGTCCCGTGATCAGCAGTATCCCCGAAGGACGACTGTAGAGCTGCTTTACGAGAGCAAGGTCCTTCTCCAAAAACCCGAGTTCCGACAGAGAAAGTTGTGCGTGCCTGTAAAGTATGCGCATCTGGAGCTTTACGGCATCAAGCGTCGTGGACATCAGGTATGTGGGGATGACGGCCACGCGGACGTCAAACATGATCCTGTTGTAGGGAAATTCCATCGCTCCGTCCTGCGGCTCCCGCTTCCGGGTGGTGTCAAGGTTTGCCATGGTCATCACCCTGTTGACGAGAGTGTTGTATTCGGGAGCGCTGAAACGCGCGTCTTTCATATAGTCCTTCATCACGCCGTCGACTCGCATGCGTACCCACAGGCCGCCCTTGGAATGAAGCGGGCTGATGTGTACGTCCGTGCCGTTCTGGGCGATGGCGGACGTCATGATGTCGTAAAACAGCTTACCCGCGGCCTGCTCTTCGTCCCTGTTGAAGACGGATACCGAAGAAGTGGCCGTTATCTCGGCAAGGACGGAGCTTATCTCGGAAGACTCGGCAAGGTATCCCACTATCTCGGCGGACACGTCGTAGATGGAGACTCCTATGTCGTGGTCCGCGAAGTACTGCTTGATGTAGCTGTCTATGAACATGGACAGGTCGTCGTATATCCACGGATCGGAGACGATGACGTGAAACTTCCAGACCTGGACGGGAAGGTCCACCTGCGTCTCTATCTCGAGCTTGAAGGGGATGACGCCGAGACGGGACAGGACGTCGGCAGGAAATTCCGATATGAAGGAATAATCCGCTCCCATGCCGTCGAGCGTCCTTCTGTCTAATCTCTGCACGCAGGGCATATCGAGATATTGGGAAAAGACTTCCAGAACGTCGGACTCCCTGATGTAGCCCAGCTCCACTAAGGCAGCTCCAAGCCTGACGCCCTTGCGCTTCTGATGTTCCAGAGCTTCTCCCAACTGCTCTTTTGTGATCTTCTGCTTATCGACCAAAATATCGCCCAGAAGGCGAAGGTTCGGAAGATTTCTGATCCAGCTCATTCAAACACCTACTTTAAGGGCGGAACCCACGGTTTTTCGGGTTCCTTGGTCTCTTGAACTTCAGGGCCCTTTGGTTTTTCCTGTTTTACTTCGGGTTCCTTAGGCTTTTCCTGTTTTGTCTCAGACGGCTTTTCCTGTTTTGTCTCAGACTCCGCCGGTTTTTCGGGAGTCTTTTGAACTTCGGGTTCCTTTAGATTTTCCTGTTCAGGTTTTTCCTTTATATCCTTGATCAGCTCAAGCCATTTCTTCTCGTATTCTTCGTCCGACTTAGCCGGTTTTTCCTGTTCCGGCTTTTCGGGAGACTCTTCCTTTGGTTTTTCCGTAACGGGCAAAACCTGTTTGTCCTGTTTTACCGGCTCGGAAACAGGTTTTATCTCGACGGTCTCTTCGTATTTCTTTGAAAGCCCTTCGGGAAGGTTCGATCCCGAGTAGGGTTCAACGACGCGCGGCCTTAAAAATACGATCACGGTGCTTCTTTCCTTCTCCGTGTTGGTGCTCCTGAAGAGCTCGCCGAACAGCGGGATATCTCCCAAAACGGGGACCTTCGACATGCTCTTAATGTCCCTGTCGTTGATCAGACCGCCTATGACGATGGTCTCGTCGGGCTTCAGCAGCATGTCGGTCTCCACGCGCCTTTCCGATATGATGGGAGCGGAGACTTCTCCCAACCGCTTTTCGCCCACGATGGAAGAAGCCCGCGGCGTCACCTTTATGTGAATCGTCCCGTCGTCCAATACGATGGGAAGCATCTCAAGGGATATTCCGACGTTCTTCCATTCCGTGTTGATCTCGCCGTCGGAGTCCTTGGTGAGTATCGGCATCTGCGTTTCGGAGACGAAGGCGGCCTTGCGCCCCGACATGACCCGCACCTTCGGGTTTGCAAGCACCCTGCCCGTCCCCGACCCCTGTATGGCCGAGATCGTGGCTTCCGCTTCCCACGGGGAGATGCGCCAGAACTGTCCGAAGCGGGCCGTGTAGTACTTCATCGGGTCGTTTTCCGGATTTTGAGCGGGAGCTTCTTCCTGAAACTTCAACGGATTCGTCATGACGTTCCAGTTTGCCCCGATGTCCTTGTTCTCGTTCAAGGTGAGCTCCACGAACAGAGCTTCCATCTCCACCATCGGCTTGGGCCTGTCTATCTGCGCGACCACCTTCTTGACGGTCGCAAGAATTTCCGGGCTGGAAGCGTAGATGACGATGGAGTTGTAATTGATCTCCTTCTCGTCTTCGCCCGCCAGCTGCGAGACGGAAACCAAAGAACCGTAGTCTTCGTCGAAGATGGCGTTCAGGGCTTCCTGAACTTCCTTTGCGCCCACGAACTTGGTCGTGAGAGACTCCATCACGGCACCCTGAAGCCTTCTTTCCTGCTCCTTGCGCTTCTTCTCTTCCTGCGACACGCCTTCCGTCTCTTCGCCTATGGCACGAACGATGTAGACTCCCTTGCCCGACTCGACGATCTCGACTCCCGCCGATTGGGCTATCACGTTCAACGCCTGACGGAACTCCACGTCGGTGAGCTCCACGGATACGACCTTCGCCGCAGCCGCCGAAGATATGGAGAAGCTTACCCCGTAGAGCTTGCCCAAACTCTGAAAGAGATAGCCCACCGGGACGTTTGAGAAGCTCATCGAAACGGTGTCGGCGCCCGCAGGAAGCACGAAGAACAGCAAAATAAACAGCACACACAAACATTTTTTCAACGCTTCCACCATCCTATGGAGACGCATATTGAGCGGGAACGGCCGCAACGTCAAACTCGTACCGCTTCCTTTCTCCCGCAAGAGACAGCACGAAAGAAACGGAATCTCTCGTCAGCTTTACGTCTTCGACGGCTCCGAAGGGCACGTCCTTCGTGACCCACCTGCCGTTCTCGTAGCGAAAGACCCATATCTGAACGTTGCCCGCCAAAGACAGGGTTAGAGAAGCCGTCCCCTTTTTCACCGACATGCCCAGAAAGGCGATTTCGGGAAAACGGGCCGAAGAATCCGAACCGGAAGACGAATCGGAAGACGAAGACGAAGAAAGCAAAGACAGCAGGTAATCCGTGCCGAAGGCGTAAGAAACGCTCGGGGGAGACAGCTTCTCAAAGTCCTTCGTAAGGTCTGGATTGTTTAAGAGCTTTTCCGTTAAATTGCCCGTGGTAAGGTTCCTAAGCTTGACCTGCAGGTCGAAGACCTTCTTTTCGGCATCTTCCACGCCGAAGTCGAAGGAACTCGTGAAATAAGCGAAGACCCCGGAAGCCGTCGAGACCAAAATTACGAGCACGAACATGATCGATAAAAGCTTTTTCAGGTTCACGATGTGACCACCACGGCTTCCATGTCTACATTGAAGTTCTTTAAGACGGCATCGTCGAGTTCCGCCTTCAGAGCCTGAAGCTGCTTGGGGTTCTTTTTTACCTGATCGAACCGGCTGATGATCTGAGCGGCGGAGCTTCTGGGCGAGACGTCGAGCTTTTTGACGAAGAAGAACCTGTTCGTCGAAGATACCCCGTTCAAAAAGCCGTAAAGCCCGTCTGCGGAAACGACGCCCTTGACGGCGACGTCCACTTCCTTTCCCGATATCTGCTTCACCGACACGTCCATCACGACCATGCCGTAGCGGCTCATCTCTTCCGATATCTCCGCGGAAAGCCGCGCAGAGTCGTACTTTGCCTTCTCGGCTTCGCGCCGCAGGCTCTCGATGTCTATCCCCGCAGGAAGGCGCGACATGGCGGTTTTAAGGGAAGAAAGCCTGGGTGCGATTTTCTCGTATTCAATAAGAAAGGCTACGTTTTCGCCCAAAGCCCTTCCCAGCCACGAAGAAGCGAGCACACAGAAAAGGCAGAAGATCAAGCCCGCAACAGCCGTCCTTTTGACTCTATTCATAAAGGATCACCGTCGCTTCCAGATCGGTTCCCCGCAGGGCAGCGGAGACGAAGGATTTAGACCCCATCAGCGAGAACATCCCTTCCACGGCATCCTTGAAAGACAAGGTCCACCTGTTGTCCGCTTCCCGCAAAAGGAACCCTTTGACCTTCCATTGCCCGAGTATCTTCACCGAATCCGTGTTCCGGCCGGTCTCCACGACGAAAGATTCCTTGAGAGAGCCGAGATCGGACACCTGCTCGAAGGAAACGGAATCCCAAAAGACGCCCATCTTGGAAGAAGCCGCGATCACGGCAAACTGCAGATAAAGCGGGACCTTCATCCGCATGTCGGCGTATCTCTCGTAGGTTTCAAGCTCCCTGATGACGTTGCCGTGCTCGTTCAAAACGCGGTTTACTTCTCCCAGCACGGCTTCCGTGTCGCGCTTTCCGGAGATCTGCATCCTTTCCGTGACGACGAAGGACGCCAGAAGCACGCACAGCAGGGCAAAGCACAGGAGACATTTACCGATGACCAAAGAAGTCGTCTCCCTGACGGCAATCTCTTCGGCGACGGATTTCTTCCAGTCGTCGAACACGGGATTGGCATACTTCTTCGTCCTGCTCTGCGTGTCCCGGGATCTTTTTCTTGTCCTTGGCAACCTAATCTTTCTCAAAGAGCCATGCCCCTTTTACGGAAGCGAAGGGTTCCTTTATCACTTCCGTCGAGATGTCGGCCTTTCCCTTCAGTGCGGAAGAGACGTATTCGAGTATCCCTTCCGCCGGCACGATGGCGTTTTCGCCCGTCACCACGAAGACCTGCAGTATGGAGTCCGCCCGGTAAAACCTGACGGCTTTGTGGTTCATGAAGATTATCTTTTCCCGCAGGGACTCTTTGACGTTCGTCTTCACCACATCGGAAGAAAGAGTGACGACCGTTCCTTCCACCACGGCACAGGCGTAAAGGTAGACTTCATAGGGACGGCATTCCACGACGAGAAAGGTCCCCGAAGAACGCGGCAGGAAATGAGCGACGGCGAAAGAAGCCGGCAGCACGCGGACGACCGACAGCTCGGCCTGCGGGATTTGCGACTCGATTATTCTCTTGGACGCCATATCGACGGCATTTACGACGTAGGCGCGGTCCGTCCCTATGTCGGCGATGTAGAACGCATCAACGGCACCTTCGCCGAAGTTGTTTTGGATTACATCGTTTATGTCCTGTTCCTGCGAGACGAGAAAGAACTTGGAATAGATCATGTTGTTGGGAAGTATGATCCCGAGCTTCGTCCCTTCTTCGACGGCGGAAGAGAGCTCTTCCTTCGGGGAGACCATGACTTCCCCGCCGAAGGAATAGGCGTAGGCCTGCTCGCTCACGCCGTAGGGAAAGGGTCGCAGGTCGATGTAGACGTCGGGTTTGACGGTCCACAGGTCGATTTCGGGCTCTTCGAAGGACAGCTTCGGCA